>Ga0310124_10000993_pt1 | contig 20048 bp, 16 predicted proteins | sample CB11b_AW_Bot5_MG_FD_203507 | JGI IMG/M metagenome (GOLD analysis project Ga0310124, IMG submission 203507) | Marine microbial communities from Western Arctic Ocean, Canada - CB11b_AW_Bot5 | ecosystem: Environmental > Aquatic > Marine > Oceanic | place: Canada: Western Arctic Ocean | collected... | reverse complement strand
ACGGCGGAGTTGGTACCGGAACGTCCGACGGTACTGACGGCGGATCTCTCGTTCATTTCTTTGCGCAAGGTGTTACCGGCTGCGGACCGCGTTCTGGGCGTCCCGGCTTTGTGTTTTTTGTTGATCAAGCCGCAGTTCGAGGCTGGCTCGGCGGAGGTTGGCAAGGGCGGAGTGGTGCGATCGGCAGAGGTTCGCGAGCGGGTGGTTATGGAAATTGCGGAGTTCGCCACGTTGGAACTCGGTTGGTTGCACATTGAGACGGCGGCTTCGCCGGTTCTTGGACCGAAGGGTAACCAGGAGTATGTAGGTTGTTTCAGCAAGGGCACATCGTTAACGGGGAACTGAGCGGAGCCGCATAATTTGCCGTTCTTGCTGCGGCCTCGGCAAGGCAGTTTTTGCGACGCATGCCGTGCGGCATTATGGGTGTGCAATGGCCTGTGGCTTTGGGGGTTACGGTATAGGAAGAAAAAAAAGAAAGTATACTGGTTGCATTAGAAACGAAGAGCGGCATATTAGCTGACTTTGTTCATGGCGTCGCTGGTTTGACGTTTTTTTGTCAAGTTGCGTGTTTCCTGATCGAAATGCATCTGCGGCGCCGTTCTTTCGACATGACATTGCAGGAGCCCTATGTCCGAAACATTAACCATGAGCCGAGCCCCCGTTATTTTTGAACTGGTTGATGCGCCCAGTATGGACGAGCTGCTGGAGCAGGACAACAGTGCGCAATACGGCCGCGGCACGATCGTTACCGGCAAAGTGGTCGAGAAGCGTGACGGCGGGGTGATTGTCGATATCGGTTTCAAGGCCGAAGGCTATGTACCGAAGGACGAGTTTTCCGATTGGGAAGGTCTCGGTCTCGGTGACGAAATCCGCGCCTTGCTTGAGGAGATCGAAGACGACGAGAACATGCCGATTCTCAGTGTCGAGAAGGCGATCCTGCAGGAGGCCTGGAACAAGTTCACCGAGGCCTTCGACGAAGGTAGCGTTGTCAAGGGTACGATTAAGTTCCGCGTCAAAGGCGGGCTGATGGTCGATGTCGGAGTGGATGCTTTTCTGCCGGGTTCGCAAGTTGATCTTGGGCCGGTCAAGAATCTTGACGATTTTGTTGCCCGCGAGTTCGACTTCAAGATTTTGAAGATCAACCGCGAGCGGCGCAATATTGTAATTTCGCGACGCGAGCTGCTGGAAGAAGAAAAGGCTCGCAAGCGCGCCGTGCTGATGGCGGAGATTTTCCCGGGGCAGATGCGCAAGGGTATGGTCAAGAACATTACGGATTTCGGTGCTTTCATCGATCTCCACGGGGTCGATGGTCTGTTGCATATCACGGACATGTCATGGGGCCGTGTGTCGCATCCGTCGGAGATGGTGACGGTGGGCGACGAGATCGAGCTGCTGATCCTCGACGTTGATCGCGATCGTGATCGTGTGTCACTGGGCCTGAAGCAGAAGAGTGCGGACCCGTGGGATTCGGTGGAAGAGCAGTATCCGTCGGGGTCAAAGATCAAGGGTCGCGTCGTTAATGTGATGCCGTATGGCGCGTTCGTCGAGATTCAGGAAGGTGTCGAGGGCTTAATCCACGTGTCTGAGATGTCGTGGACGAAGCGCGTGACGCGGGCAAGCGATGTCATTAACATCGGCGACGAGGTCGAGGCGGTTGTGTTGGATATCCAGCGCGACTCGAAGAAAATCTCGCTTGGTTTGCGCCAGACCATGGAGAATCCGTGGGAGGTTGTGGCACGGAACTATCCGCCAGGTGCCAAGGTTGTCGGCAAGGTTCGCAACATGACGTCGTACGGTGCATTCATCGAAATCCAAGAGGATATCGATGGCATGGTGCACGTGTCGGACATGTCGTGGACGCGGAAGATCAACAAGCCGCAGGAAGTCTTGAAGAAAGGAGATGAAGTCGAAGCAGTGGTGCTGGACATCGATCCGTCGCAACAGCGCATTTCGCTCGGAATCAAGCAATTGCAGGAGGATCCGTGGTCGCAAATTGACACCCTCTACAAAATCGGCGACATGGTCAAGGGGACGGTCATGAAACTGACCAGCTTCGGCGCCTTTGTCGAGTTGGATCAGGGGATTGATGGGTTGATCCATATCTCGCAACTCAGGGACGAGCGGGTCGAGAAGGTCAAGGATATTTTGAAAGTCGGCGATGAACTCGAAGCGCGAGTCATCAAGATCGACCAGGCGGAACGCCGGATCGGTCTGAGTCTGAAGGCCGGCCACGACTTTGATGCGGATGCTGTCGACTTGAAAATCGAGGACTTGCGCCCCGGCGAGCACATGGTCGATGTTGGTGACATTTTCAACAGTGCGTTGGAACGGACCGACAATGACGACAATGACGACAATGACGACAATGACGACAATGACGACAATGACGACAATGACGACAATGACGACAATGACGACAATGACGACAATGACGATGAAGTCAGCGCTTAGTGGTTTCGGGCCCACGTAGCTCAGTTGGTAGAGCGCGTCCTTGGTAAGGACGAGGTCACCGGTTCAAGTCCGGTCGCGGGCTCCAATTAACAAACGCAAAATACACACACACAAACTAAAGATCGGAGGGCACATCCAATGGCCAAAGAAACCTTCGAACGCACCAAGCCGCATGTGAACGTCGGTACCATAGGTCACGTTGACCATGGTAAGACGACGCTGACGGCAGCGATCACCATGACTTTGTCGGCGGCGCATGGCGGCGACGTGCGGAGTTACGACGATATCGACAACGCGCCTGAAGAGCGCGAGCGCGGTATCACGATCAACACCGCACATGTCGAGTATCAGACTGAGTCGCGCCACTACGCACACGTCGATTGCCCCGGGCATGCTGATTATGTCAAGAACATGATCACCGGCGCTGCGCAGATGGACGGTGCTATTTTGGTTATTGCGGCGACCGACGGTGCGATGGCGCAGACGCGCGAGCACATCCTGTTGGCTCGCCAGGTCGGCGTGCCGGCGATGACCGTGTTCATCAACAAGGTTGATCAGGTTGACGATCCTGACCTGCTCGAGTTGGTTGAGATGGAAGTGCGCGATCTGCTCAATACCTACGAATACCCGGGCGACGATGTGCCGGTGATCTTCGGTTCGGCGCTGAAGGCTATGGAAGCGGCCGTCGAGGGTAACACCGAGGGCGAAGAATGCCAGCCGATTCATGACTTGATGAAGGCGGTTGATGAGTACATTCCGGAGCCGGTGCGCATCCTTGACCAGCCGTTCCTGCTGCCGGTCGAAGACGTGTTCTCGATTGAAGGCCGCGGCACTGTGGTGACCGGTCGTATCGAGCGCGGTATCGTCCATACAGGTGACACCGTCGAGATCGTCGGTATCCGTGACACCATATCGACGACGGTGACTGGCGTTGAGATGTTCCGCAAGATTCTCGACGAGGGCCAGGCTGGCGACAATGTCGGTTGTCTCCTGCGCGGCACCAAGAAGGACGATGTCGAGCGCGGTCAGGTTCTGGCGATTCCGGGTACAATCAATCCGCACACCAAGTTCACTGCCGAAGTTTACGTGCTCAGCAAGGAAGAGGGTGGTCGTCACACACCGTTCTTCAAGGGGTATCGTCCGCAGTTCTACTTCCGCACGACGGATGTGACCGGTTCGGTGGAGTTGCCGGAAGGCGTTGAGATGGTCATGCCTGGCGACAACATTTCGATGGTTGTCGAATTGATCCACCCGATCGCCTTGGAGAAGGCGCTGCGCTTCGCTATCCGCGAGGGCGGGCGTACAGTCGGCGCCGGACGTGTTGCCGATATCATTGAGTAAGCGACTAAGCTGAAGACAACGTAATGCTGCAAACCCGGGCATGTTTCATACATGTCCGGTGTATTTGCTCACCAAAGGCAAGTAGCTATGGCACGGGAATTGGCCACTTTGGCGTGCACAGAATGCAAGCGCCGCAACTACACGACGAGGAAGGACAAACGCACAACTCCGGAGCGTCTGGAGCTTAAGAAGTACTGTCCGTTCGAACGTAAGCACACGTTGCATCGCGAGACGCGATAGTGCTGGGGGCGTCAAGAGATGCTGCGAACAGGTGAGTAGCTCAGTTGGTAGAGCAGCGGTCTCCAAAACCGCAGGTCGTAGGTTCGAGCCCTGCCTCACCTGCCAGTCAGGTGGTCACTTTGGTGATTGCGGCGGCACGGCAGGGACGAGGGGGCTTGGCGAGGAGGCAGTTCAGGTAGGTCGCTAAGAAACTGAATCAGGGCAACGGGAGCCGGCAGATGAAACGAATCATTCCCAAAATCCGGGAATACTACGGCGAAACCGTGCAGGAAGTCAAGAAGTGCACGTGGCCGACGAAAGACGAGTTGATTGAGACCACGGTCGTTGTGATCGTCGGTGTGATTGCTCTCTCGTTATTCATCGCGCTGGCGGACCGTGTTATGAAACTAATCATCGACGCACTGATGTGATGGAAAGCAATACTGAAACAATCGAAAGCGGATCGTCGGACGAAATGAACGATGTCGATGTCGCCGCCGAAGAGCAGCAGGCGAGCGGCGACTGGTACGTCGTACAGACGTTGTCGGGCCAGGAGATGAAGGCGCAGGAGAGCATCGAACGTCGGCGAACGCTCGAGGAAGTTGACGACGTTGTCTTCAAGGCGCTGGTGCCGATGGAGAAGGTCACCGAAATCAAGCAGGGCAAGAAGACGACGGTGAACAAGAAGCTCTATCCGGGCTACATCCTGATCAACATGACGCTCCATGACGAACAGCGCAACATCCATGAGCGCGTCTGGAATTTTATCAACGATACCTTGGGAATCATTGGTTTCATTGGTCGGAACCCGCAGCCTCTAAGCGAAGAGGAAGTCACGGAAATTCTGGCGCAGCTCGAGCGCGACGAGGAGGCTGCACGGCCGAAGATCGAATATGAGATCGGTGAGGCGGTCAAGATCAAGGATGGTCCCTTCCAGAGCTGTGAAGGCAAGATCGAAGAGATTGATCCGCATCGTGGTCGTTTGAAACTTTCCGTTTCCATATTCGGGCGCTCGGCGCCGGTGGAAGTGGAGTACTGGCAGGTGGAGCGCGACGAGTAGTCGCGCCGGGAAATGCAACGCTTTGTGGGAGGGTGCCTGCCGATCCGCACCACAAAGACGGTATGAGGTGGCTAATGGCCAAGAAAGTAACAGGTACGATTCGTTTGCAGATTCCTGCGGGCCAGGCGAACCCGGCACCCCCGGTGGGGCCGGCGCTCGGTCAGGCTGGCGTCAACATCATGGAGTTCTGCAAGCAGTTCAACGCCGCTACCCAGTCCAGCACGGGCTTGATCATCCCTGTGGTGATCAGCGTTTATCAGGACCGGTCGTTCACGTTTATCACCAAGTCGCCGCCGGCAGCTGTGTTGCTGAAGAAAGCGGCAGGGCTCGCTGCGGGTGCTAACACCCCTGGGCGTGAGGAGGTGGGAACTGTGACCCGTGCCCAGTGTCTTGAGATTGCCCGGACGAAGATGGAAGACTTGAACGCGCGGGACGACGACGCGGCGATCGCGATCATCGCCGGCACTGCGCGCAGCATGGGGATCATTGTAGATGGGTAGGCCAGGCAAGCGATATAAGGCACAGCAGGAGTTGTTTGATCGGGCATCGTTCTACGCGTTAGGCGATGCTGTCGATATCCTCCAGAAAATGCCAAAGACGAAGTTCGATGAAACCGTCGACGTAGTGTTTCGCCTGGGTATCGATCCGCGTCAATCGGATCAGGCAATCCGTGGCGCCGTTGCGTTGCCGCATGGCACCGGTAGGACGGTGCGCGTCATAGTCATTGCGGACGGACCGGCGGCTGACGTTGCCCGTGAGGCCGGCGCCGACGAGGTTGGTTTCGAGGAGTTGCTTGAGCGTATCAAGGGTGGCTGGCTCGATTTCGACGTGATGATTGCCACCCCGGCCGCGATGCAGAAGGTCCGCACTCTGGGACGTGTACTTGGGCCGCGCGGCCTGATGCCCAATCCGAAGACCGGCACAGTCAGTGATACCCCCGGAGACGCGGTCAAAGAGGCCAAGGCGGGACGTATCGAATACCGTACGGACAAGGGCGGTATCGTACACGTGCCGGTCGGCAAGGTATCGTTTGAGCGTCAGGCGCTGATCGAGAACACCGAGTTAGTCATCGGTATTCTGCAACGGGCGCGCCCGCCAAGCACCAAGGGGGTGTACATGCTCAGCTGTACGATTTCCTTAACCATGAGCCCGGGCGTCCGTATCGATACCCGCGCGCTGGGAGGGTGATTGTGGCAGAAGAACGAAGAATTGAAAAGGTTATGATGGCTGACTACGCGAGCGGCATCGTACGCGAGTCGGACTATGTCTATTTCATCACATACATCGGCATCGATGTTGCCGGCTTCAGCGATTTTCGCAATAAACTGGTTGACATGGGTGTCGAGTGCAAGGTCATGAAGAACTCCTTCATCGGGCTCGGTCTTGGGAACAGCGACATCGAGCTGCCCGACGGGTTCAGCTTAACAGGTGACACGGCTGTTGTGTTTGGCCATGGCGACCCTTGTCCGCCGGCGAAAGTGATCAAGGAGTTCGGCAAGGCCCACGAGTGCATCAGCTTCAAGGCTGCTGTTGTCGATGGCAGTTTAGTGTCTGCTCAGCAGGCACAGGCGGTGGCGGATCTACCGTCGAAGGAAGTGCTGCAGGCTCAGTTGCTCGGGATCATGTTGGCACCGGCACAGAACCTGTTGAATCTGTTGAACCAGAGCGTTGCGCAGTTCGTTGATGTAATCAAAGCGTATCAGGACAAACTCGAAAAAGAATCATAAAGCGGAGGTGAACTATGTCTGAAGAAGAAGCCACTGTGGAATTGACGCCGGAACAGGAACAAATCGTTTCGGCAGTTGAAAATATGAAGGTGATTGACGTCGCCAATCTTGTCAAAGCACTTGAGGACCGTCTCGGCGTAAAGGCTGCGACTGGCGGCGGCATGATGATGCCGATGCCCGGTGGCGGCGGCGATAGTGGCGACGCAGTTGCTGAGGAGAAAACCGAGTTTGACGTCATTCTGACCGGTGTTGGCGAAAAGAAGATCGCTGTCATCAAGGAAGTTCGCGCCATCACTGGGCTTGGCCTCAAGGATGCCAAGGAATTGGTGGACAGTGCGCCGAAGCCTGTCAAGGAAGGCGTGGCCCAGGATGAAGCGGACGAGATCAAGAAAAAGCTCGAGGATGCGGGCGCGTCGGTCGACCTGAAATAAGATCAACAGACATCGGCCCGCAGGGCCTTAACACTGAGCCATGGCGAACTGGTATCCTACCGGTTGCGTCAGGTGGTAATTTCGGTGCCGGAGACCACATCCCAGCGGTTTCTGGCTACCGGGTTTCAAGGCAAGGATGGAGAGCGGCGGTTCGTAGCCGCTGGATGTCATGTCGGCGAAGCGCGGTATTACGATACTGTTAATTCACGCTGGAGATAGCGGTCATGCCCTGCCGTTATCTCGAACAGCCAAATCCGTTGGGGCGGCACAGCCGGGAATTTGAGATCATATATGGCGAAACGAAAAAATTTCGGAAAACTGACCGACGTTTTGGAAATTCCGGATCTGATTGGCATCCAACTCGACTCCTACGCCGAGTTTTTGCAAATAGATGTAGCATCCGAGAAGCGCCAGAACAAAGGACTCGAGGAAGTTTTCAAAGAGGTTTTCCCGATCGAGAGTTTCGATCAGTCGTGTTCCCTGGATTTCGTCAACTACGAAATTGGGCTACCGAAAAACACGATGGTCGAGTGCATTCGCACGGGTAAAACTTTGGCGGCACCGCTGTACGCCACCCTGCGGCTTGAGAATGTGAAGAAGAAGGAGATCAAGGAAGAGGCCGTGTTCCTTGGAGAAATGCCGCTCATGACCGATCGCGGCACGTTCATCATCAATGGTGCCGAACGTGTCATCATCAGTCAGCTCCACAGGACCCCGGGCATCTGCTACGAGCGTGTTCGCCACACCAGCGGCCGTTCGCTCTTTTCCTGCCGCATCATTCCGGACCGCGGCTCTTGGCTCGAGATTCAGTATGACATCAACGACCTGATCTATATTTACCTGGACCGTCGTCGTCGTCGTCGCAAGTTTCTGATCAGCACGTTCCTGCGCGCTATCGGTTACGAGTCGAATCGCGAACTGCTCGATATCGTCTACGGCTTGCAGACGTTGAAGGTTTCCAAACTCCTCAAGTTCGATCCGGAAAAGCTTGCTGCCCATATCGTCGTGGAAACGATCAACGACGAAGATGGGACTCCGATTGTGGATGACAAGGACAACGAAGTTGGGCGTGCCCTCGAGCCGCTGACTGAAGACATGCTGTTGATCCTGAAAGGCGAAGGTGTCACCGAGGTCGACGTGGTTGACACCAGTGATCTTGGGCACTACTTCATCTATTGCCTACAGCACGATCCGTGCGATAGCCGCGACGAAGCGCTCAAGGAAATCTATCGTCGCATGCGTCCGGGTGATCCGCCCAGCGCTTCGAATGCGAAATTGTTGCTCAAGCGCCTCTTCTTCGACAAGAAGCGCTATGACCTCGGCCTCGTCGGTCGCCACAAGATCAACCAGAAACTCGACGTCAACGTCGCGCTGGACGAGCGGACGCTGCAGGACGCCGATCTCATCGAGGCGACCAAGTACCTCATGCGTCTGCGCAGTGGCGATGGTCATGTCGATGATATCGATCATCTGGGCAGCCGTCGCGTACGTACTGTCGGTGAGTTGATCCAGAACCAGATCCGGGTCGGTCTGTCGCGGACCGAGCGTCTGATCCGTGAGCGCATGACGCTGATCGACATGGAAGAGGAGACGGTGACGGCGCAGAAACTGGTCAACCCGAAGGCCCTGGTTGGCGTCATTCGTGATTTCTTCGGTCGGAGCCAGTTGTCACAGTTCATGGACCAGACCAATCCGCTGGCCGAACTGACCAACAAGCGTCGTCTTTCGGCCTTGGGCCCCGGCGGCCTGAGCCGCGAGCGGGCCGGTTTCGAGGTGCGCGACGTGCATTCCAGCCATTACGGTCGCGTTTGTCCAATTGAAACGCCGGAAGGCCCGAATATCGGCCTGATCTCCTCGCTGGCGCTGTACGGCCGGATCAACAAGTACGGTTTCATTGAGACCCCGTACCGCCGCGTTAAAAAGTCGAAGCTTGATACCAAGGTCGACTACATGACTGCGGACGTTGAAGAAGGCTTTATCATTGCCCAGGCCAATGCACCGGTCGAAAAGGGCAAGTTCGTCAACAACTATGTGATGGCCCGCACCGGCGGCGACACCATCGAAGCGCCGAGTGAGGAGGTCAAGTTGATGGACGTCTCACCGAAGCAGCTCGTCAGTGCTGCGGCCGGTTTGATTCCGTTCCTCGAGCATGATGATGCCAACCGTGCACTCATGGGCTCGAACATGCAACGGCAGGCAGTGCCTTTGCTGAAGACCGATTCGCCGCTGGTCGGCACCGGTCTCGAAGCCGTCGTTGCCCGGGACTCCCGCGCGGTCATCTGTGCCCGCGATTCCGGCATTGTGGCGGCGTCTTCAGCCGAACGCATTATCGTCACCAAGGACGGCAAGTTGCCGGAGGCGACCTCGAATCCGAAGAAGGTGCAGGAGTATATCCTGCACAAATTCATGCGTTCCAATAGCAGCACCTGCATCAATCAGAAGCCGCTGGTGAAATCCGGTCAACGGATCAAGAAAGGCGAGGTGCTGGCCGATGGTCCGGCAACGGAGGGCGGTGAGCTGGCGCTTGGGCGGAATGTCCTGGTTGCTTTCATGCCGTGGTGCGGCTACAACTTTGAGGATGCCATCGTGATCAGCGAAGAGCTGGTCAAGGAAGACGTCTATACAAGCATCCACATCAGTGAATTTGACATCACGGCGCGTGACACCAAGCTTGGGCCGGAGGAGATCACCCGGGACATTCCGAATGTCAGTGAGGAAGCTCTTCGCAACCTCGGACCTGAAGGTATCGTCCGCATTGGTGCAGAAGTTGGCCAGGGCGACATTCTGGTAGGCAAGATCACGCCGAAGAGCGAGACCGAGCTGGATCCGGAAGAACGCCTGCTGCGGGCTATCTTCGGTGAAAAGGCGGCGGATGTCAAGGACAGTTCGCTGATCGTGCCGAGCGGTACCAACGGCATTGTCATGGACGTCGAGGTTGAGCGCAAAATCGACCCGAACAAGGCGCGCCTGACGAGGGCGGAGATCAAGCGCCAGATCAAGGAGACAATCAACACGTTCAAGGCACAGCATTCCGAACTGCTCGAGGAGTTGTCGGAGAAGCTCAGCGCCATTCTTCTCGGGGCCAAGTTGTCCTTTGATATCGTCAATGCCGAAGACGAAGACGCTCCGCCGATCGTGCCGCGCAACCGCAAGATCACCAAGATGCTTTGCCGCAAACTGGCGCAGTATCACACGCGCTACAAGTTGCCTGCCGGTCCGACTCGCGACCAGATCGAAGAGTTGATGAAGTCATTCACCATTCGCGTGCGCGATCTCGAGATGCGCCGTGATGAAATGATTTCCCGCTACGAAGGCGGTGACGGGGAGGATCCCGGTGTCATTCGCCAAGTCAAGGTCTATATCGCCAGTAAGCGTAAGATCACGGTCGGCGACAAGATGGCTGGACGCCATGGTAACAAGGGTATCGTGGCCAAGGTCGTACCGGTCGAGGATTTGCCGCACATGGCGGATGGTACGCCGGTGCAGATCATCCTTAATCCGCTTGGCGTGCCCAGCCGCATGAACGTCGGACAGGTGCTCGAAACGCATCTCGGCTATGCCGCGAAGATTCTCGGAATGAAGATTGCCACACCGGTTTTCGACGGGATCAATGAGACCCTCATCCGCGACATGCTGGACGAAAGCAAGCAGGTGTGCCTGGAAGAGAAGAAAGGCCATGGCTGGTCCATCGACAAGAGTGGCGATGTCATTGACGAGATTGGGCGCAAGCGCGAAGACTACTACGTGAACAACGACGGTAAGACGACGTTGTGGGACGGTCGCACCGGCGAACGCTTTAACCAGCGGATCGTTGTCGGCCAAATCTACATGCTCAAGCTAGACCATCTGGTGGTGAGCAAGATCCATTCACGTTCTGTCGGTCCGTATTCCCTCGTGACGCAGCAGCCGCTGGGCGGCAAGGCGCAACACGGCGGTCAGCGCTTCGGCGAGATGGAAGTGTGGGCGCTCCAAGCCTATGGCGCCGCTTATACCCTGCAGGAAATGCTTACCGTCAAGAGCGACGATGTCACCGGACGCACGAAGATTTACGAGAGCATCGTGCGCGGCGACAACTCGTTGCAGGCTGATGTGCCCGAATCGTTCAACGTGTTGATGAACGAAATGAAGGCTCTTTGTCTGGACATTCGTCCGATCAAGGGTGGTGCATGATAGCTTCGGGCGACAACCGTTGAATTTGTGCTTGCAGCCGCATCCGGCGGCCAGACAAGCTTGACATTTTTACACAAGACAATGACACGCGAGGAGACAAGATGGACAGTCGAAACGCAGCAGTACGCGAGATTCTGGGCCTTGATGTCAGCGATGCGTTTAGCTCCGTTACTATCGGTGTAGCGTCCCCGGACACTATCCGGGCGTGGAGTCGCGGGGAAGTTAAGAATCCCGAGACTATCAACTATCGTACATTCAAGCCCGAGAAAGGCGGTCTCTTTTGTGAGAAGATCTTTGGCCCGACGCGGGATTGGGAGTGCAACTGTGGCAAGTACAAGCGCATCAAGCACAAAGGTATCGTCTGTGACCGTTGCGGCGTCGAAGTAACCCACTCACGGGTGCGTCGCGAGCGCATGGGGCACATCGAGCTGGCGGTGCCGGTGTCGCATGTCTGGTTTTTCAAGTGCATGCCGTCGCGTATCGGTCTGGTACTCAACCTGACAGCCCGCAATCTCGAGCGCGTCATTTACTACGAGTCCTGGATTGTCACTGACAAGGGTGATACGCCGCTGAACGAGATGCAGCTGCTCACCGAGGAAGAGCACCGCGAGGCGCTCGAAATGTACGGCAGCGCCTTCCGGGCGAGCATGGGTGCCGTGGGTGTCCGTGAGTTACTCGAGAAAATCGATCTGGCCACATTGCACGAGGAATTGACCGTGCTCATTGGCAGCACCAACAGTAAGGCCGAGCGCAAGAAGCTCGCCAAGCGCCTGCGTATCGTCGAAGGTTTCGTAAACGCCAAGATGCGGCCGGAGTGGATGATTCTCACCGAGTTACCGGTCATTCCGCCGGACCTGCGGCCGTTGGTGCCGTTGGAAGGTGGGCGCTTTGCCACCTCTGACCTCAACGACTTGTATCGTCGTGTCATCAATCGTAACAATCGTCTCAAGAATCTACTGAGCCTGCGCACGCCGGAAGTGATTATCCGCAACGAAAAGCGCATGCTGCAGGAAGCCGTTGATGCTCTGCTTGACAATGGTCGCCATGGCCGGGCCGTGACCGGCGCTGGCAATCGCCAGCTCAAGTCCCTCAGCGACATGCTCAAGGGGAAGCAGGGTCGATTCCGCCAGAATCTGCTGGGCAAGCGCGTCGACTATTCGGGCCGCTCGGTGATTGTCGTTGGTCCGGAGTTGCGTCTGAATCAGTGCGGGCTGCCGAAGAAGATGGCGCTTGTTTTGTTCGAGCCGTTCATCATCCGCCGGCTCAAGGAACTCGGCTTCGTCTATACTGTGCGCAGTGCCAAGAAGATGATTGAGCGCCAGGACCCGGTGGTGTGGGACATCCTCGAGGATGTAACCAAGGGGCACCCGGTCATGCTCAATCGTGCTCCGACCCTGCATCGTCTGAGTATTCAAGCGTTTGATCCGGTGCTGATCGAGGGTAACGCCATCCGTATCCACCCACTGGTCTGCGCTGCCTACAATGCCGACTTCGATGGTGACCAGATGGCGGTGCATATACCGCTGTCGAACGAAGCACAATTGGAAGCCAAGTTGCTCATGCTGGCACCCAACAACATCTTCTACCCGTCCAGCGGCAAGCCTATTGCGACGCCGACGCAGGACATTTGTCTGGGGGCCTATTACCTGACCTATATCCGTCCCGGCAGCATGGACCGTGCTACTGAGCCGAAGGCATTCAACGACAGCACTGAAGTGTTCGTCGCCTATGCCGCGAAAACCATTGAAATCCATGAAATCGTGCTCATGCGCAACCCTGATTTCGGTAATGACGCGTTGTGGGGCAACATGGACGAACGTTTCATCAAGACCACGGCCGGCCGCTGTCTCTTTAATGATATCTGGCCCGACGAAATGGGCTTCTTCAACGACGTTGCCAACAAGAAGAGTCTGGGCGACCTTGCCAGCGACGCCTATGCTGCGCTGGGTCGCGAACGCACCGTGGTCGTCCTCGACAACCTCAAGGAGCTGGGCTTCGAGTATGCTACCCAGGCCGGCTTCTCGATCGGTATTGTTGACATGATCATCCCGGACGACAAAGCGCCGATCGTCGAGAATGCCGAAGAAGAAATCGAGAAAGTCCGGGGCCAGTACCGCAGCGGCGTAATCACCGATCGTGAGCGTTACAACAAGTGCATCGACGTGTGGACGCAGGCGAATAACCAAGTCGCTTCGGTGCTCTTTCGTACGCTCGAGCGCAACGAGGACAAGCTCGAGATCAACCCCGTCTGGGCCATGCTTGACTCAGGCGCCCGTGGCAGTAAGGACCAGATCCGCCAGCTCGCCGGTATGCGCGGCCTGATGGCGAAGCCGTCCGGTGAGATCATTGAACGTCCGATTATCTCGAACTTCCGCGAAGGGCTGACCGTACTCGAATTCTTCATCAGTTCGCACGGTGCACGCAAGGGCCTGGCGGACACGGCGCTGAAGACGGCAGACTCCGGGTACATGACCCGCAAGCTCGTTGATGTTGCCCAGGACGTCATTTGTGTCGAGCAGGACTGCAAGACGACACAGGGCATCTACGTCAGCGCTATCCGTGAGGGTGACGACGACATGCTGCCGCTGGTTGACCGTCTGATCGGGCGCTACAGCGCCGACGATTTGCGCGATCCGCTGGCCGAGGATGGCTCGTTGATTGTCGCTGCCGGCAAAGAGATCACCAAGGACCTTGCCGAGCGTGTCATCAATGTCGGCATCGACCGCGTCCGGATCCGTTCTGTGCTCACCTGTCTGAGCGAGAGTGGTATCTGCGGCAAGTGCTACGGGCGCAACTTGGCGACGGATGGTTCGATTACCGAAGGTGATTCCATCGGTATCATTGCGGCCCAGTCGATCGGTGAACCCGGCACGCAGTTGACCATGCGGACATTCCACTACGGCGGTACTGCTGCGACGGTTCTGAAGCGGCCGCAGATCGAAGCGCGTGTCGACGGTTTCGTCAAGCTAATCGATGCGCGTACTGTGGTCTCGGAGCAGGGACATCTGATCGTGCTCAACAAGTCGGCGAAAGTGTCGATCATCGACGGCGACGGCTTCGAGCAGGAGACGCAGCAGCTTATTCCGGGGGCGCAGATTTCGAAGAAGGACGGCGACAAGGTGAAGAAGGGCGAAGTCTTCGTTGTATGGGATCCGTACAATGTGCCGATCATCACCGAGCACGCCGGCCGCGTTAAATTCGTTGACCTGGTCGAAGGCATCACGATGAAGGAGCAGAGCAACGAGCGTGGCAACACCGAGATCACCGTGCTCGACCATCGCGACGACTTGATGCCGCAGATCCTCATCATTGCCGATTCCGCCGGTGATGAGAACATGTTGGCTCATTACAGCATCCCGACTGGTGCCTTCATCATGGTGGAGAACGGCCAAAGTGTGGATGGTGGTGAGGTACTGGCCCGGACACCGCGTCAGAGTGCCCGCACCAAGGACATCACCGGTGGTCTGCCGCGCGTTGCTGAACTGTTCGAAGCGCGTCGCCCGAAGGAAGCAGCTGAGATTGCCAGGATCGACGGTGTTGTCGAGCTCGGCAGAGTCAACAAGGGCAAGCGCTTACTGATCATTCGGGACCCGGAGAACAACAGCGTCGAGGAACACAGCGTTCCAGCGTCGAAGCAGATCGTTGTGTTCGACGATGAATTCGTCAAGAAAGGACAGCCGCTGACGGAAGGTTCGGTGGTGCCGCAGGAGATTCTTGAAGTCTGTGGCCCGCAGGATCTGCAGGAGTACCTGGTCAACGAGATTCAGGAAGTCTACCGTCTGCAGGGCGTCGAAATCAACGACAAACACATTGAAGTGATTGTCCGGCAGATGTTGCAGAAAGTGCGCATCACCGATCCGGGCGACACCGTGTTTCTGTATGGCGAGCAGATCGAGAAGTCCACCTTCCTCGAAGAGAATACCCGGGTTCTTGGCGAGGGCGAGCGTCCGGCCGAGGCGCAGCCGATTTTGCTGGGCATCACCAAGGCCTCGCTGGAAACGGACAGCTTTATCTCGGCCGCGTCGTTTCAGGACACCACGCGTATCCTCACGGACGCAGCGACGCTCGGCAAGGAAGATCCGCTCCGCGGCTTCAAGGAAAATGTCATCATGGGGCACTTGATCCCGGCCGGTACCGGTTATCACAAGCGCCTCAATATCAAGCTGAAGAAGCTTGGCCGCGAGATTATTCCGGAGCCGGAAGAATTGCGCGACGAAAGCACCGCGGTGCCTTCGCCGTTTGAGGAATCGCCGCCGGAGGCCGAGAGCCGTGGTGCCAGCGAGAAGATGGAGGAAGCCATCGGCCTTCTCGGACTCGACAGCTGATCTGCGGGCCCGGCCGTTTGATTCAGCAGGCACCCCGCCATTGTGTCGGGGTGCCTGTTTGGGTTGTCCTGGGATAACCAGTCAATCTTATTTGCGGATGCTGTTTTGACACCGCCAAAAGACACGCTATATTTTAAGTTCTTTTTCGCTATATTTGTGTGTCTTTATACACTGCCTTTGGAGGACTTATGCCGACAATCAATCAATTGGTTCGCAAGCCGCGCCGGACACCGAAGGACAAGAGCAGGTCGCCTTCGCTGACACGCTGCCCGCAACGTCGCGGTGTCTGCCTGCAGGTCACGACTCGGACGCCGAAGAAGCCAAACTCGGCGCTGCGAAAAGTCGCCCGTGTCCGCCTCAGCAACGGCCAGGAAGTTACTGCCTATATTGGCGGTGAAGGTCACAATTTGCAGGAGCACTCGATCGTTCTCGTACGTGGCGGTCGTGTTCCCGATTTGCCTGGGGTGCGTTATCACATCGTACGCGGTGCCCTCGACAGTCTCGGCGTCGATGACCGCCGCCGCGGCCGCTCGAAGTACGGCGGCAAACGCCAGAAGTAATCAACCACGCAGTTCAGATAAGGCTGCGGTCGGAACGAGGTTAATATGCGACGGAGACGAGTAGAACGGCGACAACTGACGCCGGACGTCAAGTACAACAGCGAGCTGGTGGCGGCGTTGATCAACGTCGTCATGCAGCGCGGCAAAAAATCGACGGCACAGTCGATCGTGTACGGCGCCTTCGACATCATGAGTGAAAAGGTCCAGACCGACGGCGCTCTGGAGGCCTTCCTGCAGGGATTGGAGAACGTCAAGCCGTCGCTGGAGGTCAAGAGCCGACGGGTTGGTGGCGCCAACTATCAAGTGCCGATCGAAGTCGCGCCGCAGCGGTCGACAGCGATTGCGTTGCGCTGGATCGTGACCTTCGCTCGTGGTCGCAAAGGCAAGCCGATGCGCGACGCGCTGGCTACCGAGCTGCTCGACGCATTCAACAATACCGGTGCTGCCGTCAAGAAACGTGACGACACGCACCGAATGGCGGCGGCCAATAAGGCCTTTGCCCATTACCGCTGGTAGGCAACACAACAAAACAAAACAGTTTCGATCGATCCCGTACCGCGTTCACCTGGTGAATGGTACGGGCGCTTTTTATTTCTGAGGGTTGGCAGTTGGGCGTGAGTCGGGGCTATTCCCGACGGGACGTAGGAACAGGTCACGTGAGCAAGACAATCGACATGACAATCGAAATCGATCACGAATTCCGGGAAGCTCCCGGCCGCCAGGTGTCGTTGCGTAATACACGTAATATCGGCATCATGGCACATATCGATGCAGGCAAGACGACCACCACCGAGCGGATCCTGTATTACACCGGCGTCAACTACAAGGTCGGCGAGGTGCATGACGGCACCGCCGCAATGGACTGGATGGTACAGGAGCAGGAGCGTGGCATCACGATCACCAGTGCTGCCACCACCGCTTTCTGGAACGATCATCGGATCAACATTATCGACACTCCCGGCCATGTCGACTTCACAGCCGAAGTCGAGAGGTCGCTGCGTGTGCTCGACGGTGCTGTCGCCGTCTTTTGCGCCGTCGGCGGCGTCCAGCCGCAGACGGAAACGGTCTGGCGTCAGGCGAAGAAATACAACGTTCCGGTCATTGCGTTCATCAACAAGATGGACCGTGTCGGCGCTGACTTCGAGAGAGTCACACAGGAAATTCACGACCGTCTCGGCGCGACTCCCGTACCGCTGCAGTTGCCGATCGGCATCGAAGAGGACTTTGAAGGCGTCATCGACGTGCTCGCCGGCAAAGCGTACTATTTCGAAGGGGACATGGGCATCGAAGTCGTCTCCAAGCCGATTCCCGAAAGGATGGCCGATGAAGTTGCCGCTGCCTACGATGCGGTGATTGAACGTATAGCCGAGTCGGACGAAGCCATCATGGAGAAATTCCTGATGGACGAGAAGCCCGATTCCGATGAGCTGCGCGTTGCCATCCGCCGCTGTGTTCTGGCCGGCGACATTATCCCCGTGTTTTGCGGCACCGCGTACAAGAACAAGGGCGTCCAGACGTTGCTCGACGCCATCATCGATTACCTGCCGTCACCCGTCGATATATGGCGCATCGATGGCATCCACCCGAAGACCGAGGAGGCTATGGAGCGCCACGCTGGCGATTATCAGCCGCTCGCAGCGCTGGCTTTCAAGGTGATGTCGGATCCCTACGTCGGCAAGCTGATCTTTTTCCGGGTGTACTCCGGCGTGCTCGAAAAGGGCATGCAGATTCTCAACCCGCGTACCGGCAAGCGTGAGCGCATCGGCCGGGTCCTGCAGATGCATGCGAACAGCAGCGAAGAGCGCGAGAGCATCTATAGCGGTGACATCGCTGCCGCAGTCGGGCTCAAGCACGTCACTACGGGTGACACGCTGTGCGTCGTCGATGACCCCATCCTGCTGGAGGCCATGTCATTTCCGGAGCCCGTCATTTCGATGGCTATCGAACCGAAGACAACTGCCGACCGCGACAAGCTGTTCGACGCTCTGCATCGCCTGTCGGAAGAGGATCCGACCTTCCGCCTGCGTACCGACGAAGAGACTGGTCAGACTATCATTTCCGGTATGGGCGAGTTGCATCTGGAGGTGATCAGCGACCGTCTGGTCCGCGAATTCAAAGTGGGCGCGACTGTCGGCGCTCCACAGGTTGCCTATCGCGAGACCATTGTCAGCCCGGCCGACGCCGACACCAAGTTCATCAAGCAGACGGGCGGCCGAGGCCAATATGGCCACGTCGTGCTGCACATTGAGCCACGCCCGCGCGGCCATGGTCTGACGATCGAGAGCAAGGTGACTGGCGGCAACATCCCGAAGGAATTCATCAAGCCGGTGGAAAAAGGTATCCAGGAAGCGGCAACGACCGGCCTGCTCTGCGGTTTTCCCGTTACTGACCTGCATGTAGACATTGTCGATGGTTCTTCGCATCCCGTCGATTCGTCGGAAGTTGCGTTCAAAATTGTCGGATCCATGGCCTTCAAAGAGGCGGCACATAAAGCCAAGCTGCGGTTGCTCGAGCCGATCATGGCACTGGAGATCACGACGCCGGAAGAACACATGGGCGACGTCATCGGAGACTTGAGCAGCCGCCGTGGTACGGTTGTCGAAGTGGATGCGCAGTCGGTCAGTGCGAAAATTCTGGTGCACGTACCGCTTGCTGAATTGTTCGGCTACACCACGACGTTGCGTTCGCTGACCAAAGGACGCGCGGTGCCGTCGATGGAACCGTCACATTTCGATTCCGTACCGGAAGCGATACAGAAACAAATGCTGGAGAAACGCTGAAATGGACCAGAGAATTCGCATTCGCCTACAGGCTTACGACCATCGTATTTTGGACGCGTCCACGGCTGAAATCGTCAGTACTGCCAAGCGTTCAGGCGCTCAGGTTGCTGGTCCGATTCCGCTGCCGACGCGCATTGAGCGCTACACCGTCAACCGCTCGCCGTTCGTCGACAAGAAGTCGATGGAACAGTTTGAGATCCGCACGCACAAGCGTCTGCTCGACATTGTCGAACCGACAGCGAAGACGGTGGATGATCTCAAGCGGCTGAATCTGCCTGCGGGCGTTGACATCAAGATCAAGATTTGAAGCTGAGGAACCGGTGATCATGAAAGGTCTGATTGGAAGGAAAATCGGCATGACCCACATTTACGACGACCAGGGGTTGATGATCCCGGTCACCGTCGTGCAGGCGGGTCCCTGTCGGGTGACTGGCGTACGCACGAAGGATCGTGACGGTTATAGCGCGCTGCAGATCGGTTTCGGTACGCGCAAGCCGAAGAATGTCAGCAAGGCGGTGCGCACACACGTAGCCGCGGCGGGTTATTCCGAGCACGTGCCGGAGCGCATCCGCGAGCTGCGGCTGGCCGAAGACCCGGAGCAGAGTGTCGGTGACGTTTTGGGGGCGGATATTTTTGAGGCCGACGAGTTTGTCGATGTCACGGGTGTGACCAAGGGCCGCGGTTTCCAGGGTGTCGTCAGGCGTTACAAGTTTGGCGGTGGTCGTGCCAGCCATGGTGGCGACTGGACGCGGCGGGGCGGTTCAATCGGCATGTGCGTCAATCCCGGCAAGGTTTACAAGGGACGCAAGATGCCTGGTCAGATGGGCAACGTCCAACGCACGTCGCAGAATCTCCGTATCGTTCAGGTGCGGCAAGAAGAGAACCTGCTGCTGATCAAAGGCGCGGTGCCCGGTGCAAACGGCCACTTCGTCATGGTCCGTAAAGCAAAGAAGAAATAACTTTTGAACTGCGGTAAATGGTTAC
>Ga0310124_10000990_pt1 | contig 20082 bp, 13 predicted proteins | sample CB11b_AW_Bot5_MG_FD_203507 | JGI IMG/M metagenome (GOLD analysis project Ga0310124, IMG submission 203507) | Marine microbial communities from Western Arctic Ocean, Canada - CB11b_AW_Bot5 | ecosystem: Environmental > Aquatic > Marine > Oceanic | place: Canada: Western Arctic Ocean | collected... | reverse complement strand
ACGCGGCCACAAACGCGACCACCATCAACGCCGATCGCAGCTTCGTCCAGCTGCCGATCCCCCGCAACACCACCACGCACGAACCGGCCACCAGGCCGAAGAACACCGCGTTGATCTGCGACGGATAGTCTCGCAACAACACCCTCATCACCGATGCCAGCACCAGGATTCCACTGCCGATCCCCAGTGCCAGCGTCAGCAGGAATCCCACCTCGATCCGCTCGGCCGCCTCGCGCCAGCGGCCTCGAATCACCAGCAGAACCAGGGTGGTGTCGCAGCGACTGATGGCCGTCACCAGCCGGTCGTAAATCCTTAGCACCAACGCCACCGTGCCGCCGGACACGCCGGGGATCGCGTCGGCCAAGCCCATCAGCAGGCCGCTGGCAAACCAGCCCATGACGGATCTGCCACGCCGGGAATTCTCGCCAGCCCCCGGACCGTCCAAATCAGGTTCCAGGCCACCTATCGGGTTCATCGACGGTCCCGGGACAGTCTCGACGGGCTTGCCCGACACTGGGCAGTGCCCGAGAATGGATTGTCGGCGCACGGCCGAAGCGGGCGTGCATGGTAGTGATCGCGCCATGAGGCGCGAAGAGGAGCGCGGGGGAGGAACTGGCTATCAAGGGTCCCGGTATCAGGCTCGATCTCGACGTCAGACGCGTCTGGCGCTGCCCCAGCTGCCAACGCGTACTCAAGACGACCGGTCACATCACCAGCCGACGCTGCCCCATCGATGGTGCCTTCATGCAACTCGATGACAGCGCACAGCGGGCCGCCCGACGGTTCAGCTTCCCGCCAATCTCCATCGATGAAGACGAATCAACCAACGACCCGGATCACTCGACTCATACCGACCACGACGAAGACCCGGATCGACCACGCAAACAGTCTCGGAAACAAAAACGACGGGGACGACGAAAACCCACAGAATCCGATGCCGACAGCGAACTCGACTCCGATTCGCTGATCGATGCACCGGTGACCGAGACCGAGACCGAGACCGAGACCGAGACCGAGACCGAGACCGAGACCGAGACCGAGACCGAGACCGAGACCGAGACCGAGACCGACTCGGGGGCCGCGGACGACTCGAAGCCGGATGCGGAAGGCGTGTCGAGAGGTTCGGCGGACCAGTGACGTGAGCCAGACGCGGGCGGGCAAGGGATTGTCAATCGAGGCGGCGGACATCGAGATCCGCGGTGCCCGTGAACACAATCTCCGCAACATCAACCTCACGCTGCCCCGCAACCGCCTGATCGTGATGACCGGGGTCAGCGGGTCGGGCAAGAGTTCCCTGGCGTTTGACACATTGTACGCCGAGGGCCAGAGGCGATATGTCGAGAGCCTCTCGAGCTACGCCCGCCAGTTCCTCGGTCAACTCCCCAAGCCGGACGTCGATCGAGTCAGCGGGTTGGCCCCGTCGATCTCGATCCAGCAGAAAGCAGCCGGTCGGAACCCGCGGAGCACCGTGGGGACGATCACCGAGATCCAGGACTACCTCCGCGTGCTGTTTGCCCGGGTCGGTCGGCCCGGTTGTGCCAGGTGCGGCCGCGAGATCAAGGCCCAGACGTCCGAGCAGATCATCGAATCGATCGGGAGCCGGCCGGCCGGGACCCGCTTCAGCGTGCTGGCCCCTCTGGTTCAACAGCAAAAGGGCGAGTACCGCGACCTGTTCGTGGACCTGCTGAAGCAGGGATTCGTGCGTGCGCGAGTCGACGGCGAAACCGTCTCGCTGACCGAAAACCTCGGACTCGACCGACAGATGCGACACACGATCGAGGTCGTCGTCGATCGGTTGGCCGCCGGTCGGGGCCGGAGGGGGCGGTTGGCCGAGGCGGTCGAGTTGGCGTTGCGGCTGGGTGGAGGCACCCTGCTGGTGGCCACCGCTGACGATGACCCGAATCTCCCCGGTCAACAACCCTCCGATGCACACTCCGCCCAGGACACGCTCTACAGCTCGCTCTACGCCTGCTCACACTGCGGGATCAGCTACGAGCCTCCCACCCCACAGCTCTTCAGCTTCAACAGCCCGCTGGGAATGTGCCTGGATTGCAACGGGCTGGGTCGTCGGCACGAGTTCCTGCCCGAGGAGCTGGTGACCGAACCCCGCAAGACTCTCTGGCAGGGAGCGATCAAGTTGCTGGGAGCCGTCGGCAAGATCGGCCGCTGGAGACGTCATCTCCTGCAGGGAGCCGCCGCCGCCATCGAAACCGACCTGCAACTCGAAACCGACTCGCTGTTGAAGACCCCCTGGGAGGACCTGGGCGAAGAGGCCCGCTCGCTGATCCTCTACGGAACCGGCGATCGACACATCACCTACGCCTGGCGGTACCGCGGCGGAGTCTGGAAGCACGGCGGGACCTTTGCCGGAGTGATCCCCAGGCTGCTCGAGGGATACCACAAGACGAAGAACCCGATGTTGAGACGGATGCTGGAGAAGGCGATGCGGTTCGCCGACTGCTCGGCCTGCCACGGCTCGCGGCTGAACCCCCAGGCCAACGCCGTCACCATCACCTCCGCCGACCAACGCTTCGGCCGCAGTGCCTCGCGACGTCGACGCAGCCTGGCCGAAGTCTGTGGACTGTCGATCGGTGAAGCCGCCGCGTTCTTCGCCCAGGTCGAGCTCGACGACACGCGACAGCTGATCGCCACCGAAGTGCTCAAGGAAATCCGGGCCCGGCTCGGATTCCTACTCCGCTGTGGACTCGATTACCTCGCACTGGACCGGTCTGCTCCGACACTCTCGGGCGGAGAAACCCAGCGGATCAGGCTGGCCGGCCAGATCGGCAGCGGGCTGGTCGGAATCGTCTACGTGCTCGATGAACCCTCGATCGGACTCCACCCTCGAGACAACCACCTGCTGCTCGAGAGCCTCTGCGACCTCCGCGACCAGGGCAACACCGTGATCGTGGTCGAGCACGACGAGGAGACCATTCGGGCGGCCGATCATATCGTCGACTTCGGACCCGGACCGGGGATCCGGGGCGGACGCGTGGTGGCCGAAGGAACCCTGCAGCAGATCAAGAAGAACCCCAAGAGCGTAACGGGACGGTATCTCAGCGGAGTCGACTCGATCCCCGTCCCCCGCCAGCGACGCGAACTCGGCGACAAACGGCTGACCATCCATGCCGCTCGACACAACAACCTTCGCGGCATCAGCGTACCGATCCCGCTGGGTGCCTTCGTCTGCGTGACCGGGGTCAGCGGTTCGGGCAAGAGCTCGCTGGCCGACGATATTCTCTGGCAGGTGCTCAACCGGGAACTCAACTCGGGCAAGGGTGAGCCCGGACGACATCGTGAAGTGACCGGCCTGGAACACCTCGATCGGGCCATCAACATCAACCAGGCCCCCATCGGACGCACCCCCCGCTCGAACCCCGCCACCTACGTCAAGCTGCTCGATGCCGTGCGAGACCTGTACAGCAAGCTGCCCGAGGCGAGGGCTCGAGGCTACAAGCCGGGTCGATTCAGCTTCAACGTCGAGGCGGGTCGGTGCGAGGCGTGCGAGGGGTATGGAGCCAACCGGCTGGAAATGGACTTCCTGGCCGACATCTGGGTCACCTGCCCGGTCTGCCAGGGCAGGAGATTCCATCACGAGACCCTGGAGGTGAAATTCCGTCGGAAGAACATCGCCGAGGTGCTCGAGATGGACATCCAGGAAGCACTCGAGCACTTCCGTAATCACCCGCGGATCTCGCGGCTGCTCGGCACACTCTGCGACGTCGGACTCGAATACCTCAAGCTCGGACAACCCTCCCCGACACTCTCCGGTGGCGAAGCCCAGAGAATCAAGCTGGCTCGCGAGCTCGGAAAACGGGCAACCGGCAACACCATCTACCTGCTCGACGAGCCGACCACCGGGCTGCACTTTGCCGACATCAGCAAGCTGCTGGACGTACTTCACGGATTCGTCGATTCGGGCAACACCGTGCTCGTGGTCGAACACAATCTCGACGTCGTCAAGACCGCCGACTGGGTGATCGACCTGGGCCCCGAGGGAGGAGCCGGGGGCGGGCGGGTGGTGGTGGCGGGAACACCCGAGACGGTTGCTGCGTGCCCCGAGTCCTACACCGGAGCAGCACTCGCACCGCTGCTGCGTGCCGCTGACATACCGTCACGGGGGAACGGCAGCCAAAAGCGGGCCAGGGCGTCTGAGTCGCTGCCGAAATCGGCACGGCGACGACGGCAGAAGTCCTCGACAGAAATCGTCGTGCGGGGCGCGGCCCAGCACAACCTCAAGCACGTCAATCTCAAGCTGCCCCGCAACCAGCTCACCGTCTTCTGCGGACCCAGCGGCAGCGGCAAGTCGTCGCTCGCCATGGATACGCTCTACGCCGAAGGCCAACGCCGCTACGTCGAAAGCCTCTCGGCCTACGCCCGACAGTTCCTCGGACAGATGCCCAAGCCACGAGTCGAACAGGTCCAGGGACTCTCGCCGGCCATCGCCATCGAACAGAAGAACACCGGGACCACGCCCCGCTCGACCGTCGGCACGGTGACCGAGATCTACGACTACCTCAGAGTGCTGTTCACCCGGCTGGGCACTCGCTTCTGTCCCGATTGCGAGATCCCCATCAGTCGGCAGACGACCGATGAGGTCATTGCCCGGGTCGGCAATCTGCCGGCCGGAAAGCGGGCACTGATCCTGGCTCCTCAGGAAGTGAAGGTCGGGCAGGACTACGAGAACCTGTGGGGCACGCTGCAGGAGGACGGGTTCCGGAGAGTCCGCATCGACGGGACCACCTGCCGGATTGAAGATGTGCCCGAGATCGACCGGCGAAGACGACACACCGTCGAGGTGGTCATCGACCGCATCACACCGGGCAAGACATCGCGAACCCGAGTGGCCGATGGTGTCGAACTGGCACTGGGGCTGGGCCGGGGGGAGCTGAGGATTGCGACCGAGGAGACCGGTCGAGACGAAACCGAGTGGGAAGTGGAACCGTTCAGCCTGCACGCGGCGTGCGAGGAGTGTGGTCGGAGTTTCGAGGAGCTGAGCCCCAATCACTTCTCGTTCAACAGTTCGCTGGGCTGGTGCAGCGGGTGCGAGGGCCTGGGGACCCAGCAGGGCACCAACCTCGCAGCACTCATCGCCGACGACTCGAAGAGCCTGGCCGAGGGTGCGATCGCCGCCTGGCCCGACCCGACCACCGTGCCGCTGTTCGCCGCGGTCCTCGATGCCATGCACCACCAGCTCGGGCTCCCCACCGACGTCCCCTTCGCCAAGCTGCCATCGGCCTCGCGACGGCTCGTGCTCTATGGAAGCGGTGACCGCCGTTTCACCGTCAAGTTGACCCCGGGCGGAACTGCCACAATGCAGTACAAGGGCCTGTATCCGGCGATCGAGGAAGCGTCGCGGGTCTCGCGGACCTACCGCGGACGACTGCTCGACCTGGTCGGCGAGGTCGACTGCTCGGCCTGCGATGGCCACCGGCTCAGACCCGACGTGGCCGCCGTCAGGCTTGCAGGTCACACCATCGGTTCACTCGGAAGGCTGCCGCTCGACCAGGCGCTCAGGGTCCTGAGCACAGTGAAACTCGGTCGCGATCAGAAGAAGATCGCCGACGACCTGCTGCGCGAAGCCAGGAGCCGGCTGAAGTTCCTGGTCGACCTCGGACTCGACTACCTCTCACTGGATCGACCCTTCCCGACGCTTTCGGGAGGCGAGAGCCAGCGGATTCGGCTGGCCGGCCAGGTGGGACGTGCCCTGACCGGCGTGCTCTACGTTCTCGATGAACCCACCATCGGCCTGCACCCCCGAGACAACGGCCGCCTGCTGAGTGCACTCAAGAGACTCCGTGACCTGGGCAACACGCTGGTGGTGGTGGAACACGACCGCGAGGTGCTTGAAACGGCCGATCGGCTGGTCGATTTCGGACCGGCTGCCGGTCGAAACGGAGGCCGCGTGGTGGCCGAAGGAACGCCCGACGAACTGGCTGCCAAGAGCCGGTCCCTGACCGGCAAGTTCCTCTCCAACACTCGCTCGATCGCCATCCCGTCGACCCGCAGAATGCCGCCGGCCCAATCGGCCACATCCTCCGACACGGATCCTCCCGGAGGCGGTTGGCTGGAGCTCGACGGAGCCCGACAGAACAACCTCGACAACGTCCAGCTTCGGATTCCCCTGGGCACGCTGACCTGCATCACCGGCGTCAGTGGGTCGGGCAAGAGTTCCCTGATCGAAGACACTCTCGCCCGGGCCGTCACGCGGCAATTGCACCGAACCGGTGACCCGCCCGGACCCTTCGATGACCTGCGCGGCACCGAACACCTCAACAAGGTGATCGCCGTCGACCAGCAACCCCTGGGCAGCACGCCCAAGTCGAATCCGGGAACCTACACCGGCGTCTTCGACGAGATCCGCGAATTGTTCACCCGGTTGCCCGAGGCCAAGGTCCGCGGCTACCGACCGGGCCGCTTCAGCTTCAACCGAGCCGGAGGCCGCTGCGAGGCGTGCGAGGGGAACGGGCAGAAGTGCATCGAGATGCACTTCCTGCCGGACGTGTGGGTCGAGTGTGATGAGTGTCGGGGACGGAGATACAACACCGAGACGCTGGGGGTGACCTACCACGGGCACACGATCTCGGATGTGCTCGAGATGCCGATCGGCGAAGCCCACCGGCTGTTCGAGAACATCCCTCGGATCCGGGCACCCCTGGCCACACTCTGTGCCATCGGACTCGAATACCTCACGCTCGGACAACCCGCACCGACGCTCTCCGGTGGCGAAGCCCAACGAGTCAAGCTCGCCGCCGAGCTGGCTCGACCTCAGACCGGCCGCACGCTCTACCTGCTCGACGAACCGACCACCGGCCTGCACTTCGACGACATCGAAAAGCTGTTGAAGGTGCTCGAGAGCCTGGTCGAGGTGGGGAACACGGTGGTCGTGATCGAGCACAACCTCGACGTGATCAAGACGGCCGACTGGATTGTTGACCTCGGGCCCGAGGCCGGAGCCGGGGGCGGACGGGTCGTGGCGGAGGGAACACCCGAAGACGTGGTCGAGCAGGCCAAAGCGGCCAAGCCGAAGAAATCGAAACGCCCACGGTCCTTTACCGGAGAATTGCTGGCTCCGGTGCTTGCGACCGGCCAGAGAAAGACTCGAGACGTGTTCGACGTGAAGGCCGTCGCCCAAAAACGCGAAGGCGATCTCGACTTCCGGAAAATCGGCCGCGAAACTCTCATGCCCTGGCAACGCGACGGTCGCCTCTGGCACGCCAAAGACCGCGTCGCACACAACGGACAACCCGGACGCTGGGACGGAGCGGTGCTCGAGTCCATCCTCGATCAACTCGAGACGTCCAAGACCCTGCAGGCTCCCGACTTCAACCACCGCAGCGTTGTCGAAGTCAATGGGCCGGTGAAGAAGGCCGGGTGGTTCTTCCACGCGTTGACCGGAGACGAGTGGTTGGTGACTCTGAAGTTCCGGGTCCCGCGCGATACGTTTCAGCAGCACGAACTCGCACCGGCACTGGGACTCTTGCCGCTGGACGACATCGACGAGTTGCCGATCTACGGACGCGGCTCACGAGTCCGCGTCAAGAACATCAGGAAGTCGTGGCAGGAGGTGACCGTGAAGGTGCACTGGCTCCGCGAGATCGACACGCCCGAGTTCCAGGCGTTCCTTGCCACCGCCACCGACTCGTTCCTCAGGGAACAGCCGGCTGCAAAATAGCCACGGGGTCAGACCCCCCGACACACCCCCCGGCACCCTACGCCAACCAGCGGCAGGCGTCCCGGGCGAAGTAGGTCAGGATCATGTCGGCCCCGGCCCGCTTGATCGCCAGCAGGCTCTCCAGCGCCACACCCTGCTCATCGATCCAGCCGGCCTCTGCAGCCGCCTTGACCATCGCGAACTCGCCGCTGACGTTGTAGGCGGCCAGGGGGACACCCGGGTGAGCATCCTTGACGCGGCGGATGATGTCGAGATAGGCCAGGGCCGGCTTGACCATCAGCAGGTCAGCACCCTCGGCCACATCCAACGCCGCCTCACGCAACGCCTCGCCCGCATTGGCCGGATCCATCTGGTAGGTACGGCGGTCGCCAAAACCCGGGGCACTCTCGACCGCGTCACGAAACGGACCGTAGAAGGCCGAAGCATACTTCACGGCGTAGCTGAGAATCGGCAGGTTGGTGAACCCGGCGGCATCCAGCCCGCCACGGATCGCACCGACCATCCCGTCCATCATGCCCGAAGGGGCGACCATGTCGGCACCGGCTCGAGCGTGCGTGACGGCCTGGGTGGCGAGAATCTCGAGCGTCGCGTCGTTGTCGACGTCCAGGGTCCCGTGCCGGTCGTTGACGATGCCGCAGTGACCATGATCGGTGAACTCGCAGAAACAGACGTCGGTGATCACCAGCAGGTCGCTGCTGCCGGCCTTGATCGCCCGTACCGCCTCGGCCACGATCCCGTTCTCGTCACAGGCATCGCTGCCCACCGCGTCCTTAGCCGACGGGATCCCGAACAGGATCACCGCCGGGATGCCCAGCGAGGCAATCTCGGTGACCTCTTCGGCCAACAGGTCGACCGTCAGCTGGCTGTGGCCGGGCATCGAGGGAATCGGGATCCGCTGGTTTTCGCCATGCCGGACAAACAGGGGCAGGATGAAGTCCGACGGCGACAATCGCGTCTCACGCACCATCTCGCGCAAACGCGGATGAGTCCGCAGGCGACGCATCCGGACGTCGGGGAACGAGGCGGATGCGGCCGGCGAGGCTGCGGTGTCGGTGGGATCGGGGACAATCGAAGACATGGGTCGGTTCTTGCAGGGGCGGTCTGCACCAAATGTACCCCGCCGTTTCAAGCAGTATCAAGAAGTTTCAAGCATCGTCCCTTCCGGTGACCAACCGGCTGATCTGCCGAAACTCGTCCGTACCGGCCACCTCGCACCACTCGAACAGCACGCTCTCGGTCGTCAGCACCGTGATGCCCGAATCGGCGAGTCGCCCGAGAGCGGTCTTCCAGTCAAGCTTGTATCGGCTGGCGACCGCATCGGCGGGTACAAATACGCGAAACCCCCGGGCCCCCAGGTCGAGCGCCGTCTGCATCACGCACACATGTGCCTCGATGCCACAGACCACCACCTGGTCGCGCCCGGCGTCGCCCTCTTCGGCCCGGTCCCAATCCAACGACTCGGCACAGCTGAACCGCAGTTTCTCGGGAATCTCCTCCAGCAAATCGGCCAACACCTCCGCCGTCGGACCCAACCCGGCAGGGTACTGCTCAGTCGCGTCGACGGGGATGCCCAGAACCTGTGCGCCGCGGATCAGCCGCCGGCAGTTCTCGATTAGTGTCCCGGCGACCGGGATGTGATCGAGCAGTTTCTGCTGCACGTCGACAACCAGCAGCCGGCTGGCGGCCTTGCACAGCAGCTGATTGCTCCGTGGCGGTCGTGTTCCCGGATCGCTCATGATCGATCACTCTGACCTCTGGAGTGACGCAGGTCAAACTGCTGGAGTGCTGGCCCAGGCGGCTGGTGGTCGCCTCCAGCGAGTCATACCGCGTCGAACTCCGGCTCCCAATCGTTGCGGCCTGAGGAGAACTTCGATAGTAATGAAGAGTCCCGTATCTCACTCATCACGAGCCTCCCGATGCAGCACGCCCCGAGGATCACCCTGGCCACGTCCCTGCTCCTCTCGCTTGCCCTCGTCACACACGCACAGGACAAGAAGGACGACAAGAAATCCCCAATGACCGCCGCCGAGCGCAGCGCGCTGCTGAAGACGTTCAACGCAGAATTCGTGGCAATCACACCTGGCACGGGGAAGTTCCCCGCCACGTTCATGATGGGCAGCAGCGACGCAGCCCCCAGCGAGCGGCCGGCCCGGACCGTCAAGCTCGCCGGAGATTTCTCGATCGCCAAGTACGAGGTGCCTCAAAATCTCTGGGAAGCCGTGATGGGCAGCAACCCCAGCAAGTGGACCGGCCCGAGGAACTCGGTCGAAATGCTCAGTTGGCGCGAGGCGATGACGTTTTGTCAGCGGGCAACGGCGATGATGCAGCAGGCCAAGTTGATCAAGGCGGGCGAGGTCATTCGCCTGCCGAGTGAGGCCGAGTGGGAATACTGCTGCCGGGCGGGGACGACGACCGCCTACAGCTTCGGGGCCAAGGCGCGTGCCGAAGGCGACGCAGGCAACAAGGCCTCCACGCTGGACCCCTACGGCTGGCACACCGGAAACGCCTCGGGCAACGATCCACCCGTCGGAGCACTCAAGCCCAACCCCTGGGGCCTGTACGACATGCACGGCTACCTGTCGGAATTCGTCCTCGACGCCTGGCACGCCGACTACAAGGGTGCCCCAGGCGACAGCGGACCCTGGGAACTCAAGAAAGGGCCTGCCCTGAGGGTCATCCGTAGTGGGTCGTGGAGAGACCGTTACCCGGAGCTGAGAAGTGCTGCTCGGGTACCGCTTCCTGATCACGTCAAGAGTGATGCGATCGGCCTGAGATGCGTCAAGGTCTCCACCTCACCCAGCAACAAGAAGAAGGCGTCGAAGTAACCCGCCCCAGCCGGGACATGGACTTCGCTCCAGGAGAGCCTGCTGCCGTGAACGACACCACGCCAAACCCGTCCGACGAGACACCCGTTGAAGGGCCGACCGAGGCACCCGCCTTGGAGGTCTCGGAACCCGACAGCGGACGACCGAAACTGAACCCCAGCGGTGGCGAAGCGGCTCGACCGATTCCGTCGAGAACCAAGCCGGTGACGAGCCAGGCCGAGGGGGAACCGTCGATCGAGGAGAAACTGGCGGCGGTGGCCACCGAAGTCGCCAAAGCCGCCGCCCAACCCGAACCGCCGCCCGTGGCCCAAACGGCCGCCGCACCACCGGTCAAATTGCCCCCCGACGACGACCTCGATTCAGAACTCGAAGCCGAAATCGAAGCCGCACTGGCCAGCGACAACGCACAACTGCTCGACCTCGCCACACAGGCCAACACCGACGTCGATGCCGACGGTGAAGAGGGGCTCTCGGAGAGGGTCGAGTCGGAAGAGGATCTCGAGGAAGGGGCCCGGCTGAGAGCGACCATCCAGGCCATCGACTCGGAAAATGTCTTTGTCGATATCGGCATGAGAGCCACCGGCATCGTGCCTCGGAGGCAGTGGGAAAAGAGCGAACCGGAGGTGGGGCAGGTGATCGACGTGTCGGTCGACCGATACGACCCCGACGAGGGCCTGATCCAGCTCAACCTGCCTCGAGGGCGACGACGCGTGGGGGGCGACTGGAACGCGGTGACCGTGGGCATGAAGTGCGACTGCGTTGTTACCAAGGCCAACAAGGGTGGGCTGGAAGTGTTGGTGGGATCACTGCGAGGCTTCCTGCCGGCCGGGCAGGTCGACCGGTCCTACGTCGAGGATCTCGAACCCTTCATCGGCCAGAAACTCTCGGTGCAGGTCATGGAGGTCGACTCCAGGAAACGCGACCTGGTGGTCAGCCGCCGTGCACTGCTCGAAGAAGAATACGAGGACGCCGCGGCCGAGATGTGGAGTCAACTCTCAGTCGGTGACATCCGCAGCGGTACCGTCAAAACGCTCAAGGAATACGGAGCCTTCGTCGATCTCGGAGGCCTCGACGGGTTCCTGCACATCGGCGAGATTAGCTGGTCGCGACTGAATCACCCCGATCAGGTGCTGACCCAGGGGCAGACGGTCGAGGTCAAGATCCTGGCGATCGATACCCAGCAGAACCGGATCAGCCTGGGCATGAAGCAACTCAGCGGCGACCCCTGGGCCGGAGCAGCCAATTCGTTTGCCGTTGGCAAACAGGTCGGCGGCACCGTCACCCGCATCATGGACTTCGGCGCCTTCGTCGAGCTGGAACCCGGGATCGAGGGGCTGGTGCACATCAGCGAACTGGAACACACACGGGTCCGCCGCGTCGCTGATGTGCTCAGCGAAGGACAGTCGATCGACGTCCAGGTACTCGAAGTGGACTCCGAGCGGCAGAGAATCTCGCTGTCGCTGAAAGCCCTGAAGGATCGACAGGCAGCAGACGGGCGAGGGGAAGAGCCCGATGAGGACCTGGCACCGATCGAACGGATCGAACGCTCGGAACTGAAGGGCGGCACCGGAGATGGGAGAGACCTCTTCGGAAACCCCGACGACTTCTAGAGCCGGCTCACATCAGCAGCGACTCGAGCAGCATCCGCATCTTCCTGAGCTCAAGCGCCCGATCGAGGTCGCCGTAACGGTCGGGGAAGAAATCCACCGACAGAGTTCTCTCGTAGTCCTCGCGACGCAACTGGCTGATCAACCGGCTGTAGTCGACCTCGCCCAGCCCCACCTGGACCTGGATCTCCTCGGGCGTCGTGTCTCGCAGGTAGACGTGATAGACGTAGGGGTAGACCTGGTCGTACGACTCACCGTGATGTGGGCCGCAGATGTAGTACGAGGGGTCCAGTGAAAGTCCCACGCCCTTGACGGCCTGGCAGAGTTCCACGGCGGTGTGAGCGTCCTCGGTCAGGTGGCCGGTCCGCGTGCGGATCGACAGCTGCACTCCAGCTGCATTGCTGATCTGCAACAGGTCCTGCAGACGCTCGATCTCGGCATTGAACGGCGTTCCCAGTGGATTCGAGGGGACCGTGATCTGGGCGACCCGCATCAGCTTGGCCAACCGGGTGATCTCGCTGAATGTCTCGACGTCGACGGGCTGCTCGAAACAAAACGCCACCGGCGTCAGTCTCGATGCCGACCGGTATCGGCTGATGAACCCCTCGAGGTCGGCCACCACCTCCGACGGCTTCAGATGATCGCTGTTCTCATCCAGCCAGAACTCGATCCGGGTGTAGCCGTAATCAGCCAGCAGGCTGCAGGCTTCCAGGAAGGGAAGATCACCCAGGCAGCGGGAGGTGACGGCGACGTACACGCTAAATGCTCTCTGTCTCGGCAGTTTCAAGCTGACCATGGCCCGGTGGGCGCGCGGTAATCTAGTTCGATCACAACGATTCCGCAAGATCGATGGCCTGGAACACCTGTCCGGTTTCGTCCGATTCTCCGCATTCTGTGGCCTCAAAGGGCCGCGGCGGCCGATAAGAAACCTACGGCGTGCGGCGTGCCAGTCACTTCAACCGGTCTTGCGACCGCGGGAGTTACCCGAAGATGAAGACTCGAATTGTCCTGGGCCTGGCGGTTTGCCTGAGTGTTTCGCTGGCGGTTGGTTGCCAGAATCCTCGAGGCATCGTGAGGGGCCAGGCCCCGAATCAAGCCATGACCGAAGCCCAGTTCGCACCGACTGATCAGGGCGTGATGAACCATGGTGGCCAGCAGCCACAGGGCGCGTTCCGCGGTGGTCACTATCACACGTTCGAGTACCGGGCACCCGAGGGCATGACCTACCCGCCGGCCAACCAGCCGCCGGCGGTCGTGCAATACCCCTACTACACGCTGCGTGGACCGACCGACTTCTTCCAGAAGTAGCCGCCCAAGGACTGACTCATCTCGAGGCGTCAGCCGAGAAGGGAGCCAGTCCCTAAGCCGCAAACCGAAACGGCTCGGCGGTCACTTCGTATCCCGGCCGGATCGCCACGTTGATCAGCAGCCCCAGCGCAATCGCCGTCGCCACCAGGCTCGATCCTCCATAACTGACCAGCGGCAGGGTCATCCCGGTGATCGGCATCAGCCCGACCGTCATCCCGGTGTTGATGATGGCCTGGGTCGCCAGCAGAGTGACGATGCCGGTGGCCAACAACCGCCCGAACGGCTCACGGGTCGCGTGTGCAATCGAGAGTCCCTTGGCGATCAGCACGGCGTAGATGGCCAGGGTCAGCAGGCTCCCGATCAGCCCAAACCTCTCGCCGATCAGACAAAATACGAAGTCCGTTCGAGCCGCCGGCAGGTGATAGGCGGCCGGGTCGTCGACAGGCATCCCGGCCAGCTCGCTGCCCCACGTACCTCCCAGCGACAGCATCCGCTTGGACTGGTACAGGTGGTATCCGTCGCCCCGAGGCACCGGGCCATCCTCGACCTGGGTCAGTAACGAGACCACTCGTGACTTCTGCTCGGCATTCATACCCAGCCACAGCACCGGGGTCACCGCGACGCCCATCAGCCCGATCAGCGCCAGATGACGCACTCGGGCTCCCGCGACCAGCAGCATCGCGAACAGCATCGGCAGAAACAGCAACGCGGTCCCCAGGTCCGGCTCCTTGAGTACCAGGATCAAGGGGACCAGGGTCAGCAGAAACGGAGTGAACAGCCCCAGGAAACGGCGGAAATTTCTGCGGTACATCAGGTAGTGAGACAGGGCGAGGATGAAGGTCAGCTTGGCCAGCTCCGAGGGCTGCATGTCGAAAAAACCCAACGGAATCCAGCGGCGGGCTCCGCGATGTGCGGGCATCAGGAACACCACGAGCAGCAGCACGATCGTCGCACCGAACAGCAGATAACTGGCCGGCCGTAGAGACCGATAGGGAACCCATGCGGCGGCGATCAGGGCCGGGATCGCCAGGGCCACCCAGATCAGCTGCCGAGTGAAATAGGTCCCCGACCCGGCCAGCTGGTCTCCTCTTGAAATCCCCGCCAGGCCCAGGGCGACCAGCCCCGTGGCCGCTGCGACCACGCTCCAGGGCACCCGTTTCAGTCCCTCGCCCAGCTGCACCGCGGTTCTCCCGTGTTTGACCACCACTTCGGCGACCGACTACTGTCAGGCGGCAACGTTGTAGTTGATTCTCACGTCTCAGAGGAACCGCAGGTGGGCGCCCGCTTCCCGGTCCCCAGGATGCTCGTCGGACACCTGCTACTGCTGCTGGCGGTGGCCGCGGTGTGGAGCCTGCTGGCCCGGCAGCCACTGTGGCACACCGATCTCTGGGGACACCTCGCCTACGGACGCTTCATGATCGAGCACGCGGGCCTGACGCCTGCGACCGAACCGTTCCTGCCCTACGCACTCGATCTGCCGCTGGTTGATACCGCCCGCTGGAGCCAGCTGATCGGGTACGGCGTGCTGTGGGCCGGAGGGGTCGAGGCCCTTCAACTGCTCTACGCCACGCTGGTCACCGGCTGCGCCCTGCTGACGGTGACGCCGGTTTTGGCTTCGAAGTGCACGAGGCGGATTCCGGCGTCGATCGCCGGGGCGGCAATCTTCCTGGCCGTCGCCTGGCAGCAGCTGGAGATCATGCGGCCCCAGTTGGCCGGGCTGGCCTGCTTCACCGGCCTGATGGCGCTGCTCCATGACCCCAGGCCGTCGTGGTGGCGGATGGTCCTGGTCGGAGTCGTGATGGGGGCCTGGGCCAACCTGCATGGGTCCTTCGTGATCGGATGGCTGCTGCTGACAGCACACCTGGCTGGCCGGATCATCGATCGCATCGTGCGGACCCGTCGCTGGAATTCATGGCGACACGACCGACAGCTTGCCCATCGAATCCGGCAAACCACCCTCGGCCTGCTGGTCCCCCTGGTGGCCACCCCCTATGGAACCCACCTGCCGTGGCGGGCCTGGCAAATCGGCCAGCACCCCAACCTGGCCGACATCATCGAGTGGCAACCCCTGGGATGGGACCAGGCCCAGGCCCAGGCCATGCTCGCCGCTACCTTGATGATCGGTTCCCTGGCCTTCGTCGGGCGACGACGCGTCCGCTGCTGGGCCTGGCTGATGCTGATCACAACCGGAGTGGCCACCGTGGCCTGTTCCCGGATGATCAACTGGTGGGCCCCGGTCGCCGGCCTGATCGTCGCGCTGCAGACCTCCGCACCAGGGACCTCGCTCGGTATTCGACACCCGCTGCCCTCGACAGATCGACGCAAGGTCCTGGTTGGCGGGCTGCTGCTGGCACTCGTCACGCTGATCGCAGCTCCGGCCACCCGCGGGCTGCTTCTCGAACGTGACACGCTGGCAGCCCGGCGACCCATGGTCTCCTCGGCCACACCCATCGAAGCCACCGCATGGCTGGTCGAACACCCTCCCGAGGGAATGGTGCTGGCCAGCTACGAATGGGGCGACTTCCTGATCTGGCAGGGCCCGCCCGGGATCCAACTGATGGTCGCCTCGCACGCTCACCTCGTCCCCGCGACCGCGTGGCGCGACTACATCGAAGTGATCGGAGTGGCTCGAGACTGGCAGCAACGGCTCGATCGGCACGACATCCAGGCCCTGGTGCTCGATCGACACCGCCAGGCAGGACTGATCACCGCACTCGAGAACGAACCGGGCTGGCAGCAGGACTACTCGGATGCACTCGCCGAAGTCTGGTCGCGGAAGCAGTAGCTGAAGGCACCCAGCAGAGTGCCACGCGGCACCTCGTGGCACAGCGAGCACTGCTTGGCAGCCCGCAACGCGCCCATCATCTTCACCCGCTCACCCTGGCTGCGGATCACCAGCGACTCGCCCCCCTTCAGCTCTCGCAGGGCAATCGTCTCGAACCCATCCAGTGCCCGGCGACTTGCATCGGCCAACTCGTCCATCCGCGGCAGGTTCTCCGAAACGTACACCCCCGGCTCGGCACTCTTCAGCAGGCTCACCAATTCGACCCGCTCGAGCTTCCACGCCGACCCGCCGGGCGACTTCTGCTCGTACCGCTGAGTGTGCTGCTTGAAGTCTCGGACCGCGTGAGACTGAAACCCGGCCACGTGCTCGAGGTCGCGGACCCACCCATAGGTATTGGGGTTTGCGAAATCGTGGAACATGTTCTCGTGCAGATCATTCAGTGCCAGTCTCTCTGTGGGCAAACCCGACACGGGCAGCCACAGGTCGGATCGATCACCGGTCAAGTCAGGCGAACCCATCAACCGGGCAACCGGCTGAGGATAGGTGTTTGCTTTCGCGATCCGCGAGTTGGAAATCGTCGGCCCGAACATGCGACCAAACCCAAACCCCTCGCTGCTGACGAACTTCAGCACATGCGACGCGTGAACCAACTCCAGCGACGCACGGCGGCGCTGGTAACCCCGCGATATCCTCTGCGATGACTTCTCGAATCTGTTCTCGAGCTGCAAAAGAGCCGTCTCGCCCGACTGGGTCAGTTCCGGCGGATCCGTCGGAGTGGCCAGGACCGGCTCGAGCCGTTTCACCAACGACTCGAACGGGAACTCACGGCTCACTCGCTCGGCTTGGATCACGCCCTGGCCGCCTGCCACACAGATCATGGTCACGACGGCCACCAGGGCGATCGCCGAAAACCTCGCGGGCAACCAGCGTCGCTTCGAAGACACCACGGTCAACAGCGCCAGGAACGCCGTCTGGGCCAACAGGAACGGGCTCATCAGGGTGAACGAGGCGAACAGAAAGAACAGAAGAAGCAGACCCATGGCGATTCCGCCGGCGGTGGCACGAGGCTTCCTCCCGGTCTGCTCCGCCAATCGCAGCCCCCGTTGCCGCCATGCGTACGCACCGCATACCACGGCCACGATGATCACCGTGATGACCATCAACACCGTGAACCGCCAAGTGTACTTCTCGGCCCAACTCTCGAAGAATCTCTGCATGCCACTGATCCCCCGCAACGACACACCAATCATAACACCCGTCAACAGCACGGGAATCACCCAATCGCCCCAGCCACCGCCTCTCGAAATCCTCCCTCGTCTGACGCAGCAATCGCCCGCCGTGCCGCCTCAAGACACTCCACCATCCTCGAAGACACCGGCACCGCCGTGCCCGGCTCGGGCACCTCCGGGACCAGCCGACCCAGGATCGCCGACGCCAGGCGATCGACACCGTCTCGGGTCAATGCCGACACGGCCAACGCCTGCTGCGGCAACGCCCCGCCGGTCGCATCCGGCAAGTCGCTCTTGTTGGCCACAACCAGCCCGTCGCCCAACTCGTTCATCAAACTCCGACACCCGTCATCGACCACCTGAGACCTGTCGACGACCAGCACCACCAGGTCGGCTGCATCGAGTTCCCGTCGAGCGTACTCGACACCGACCGCCTCGATCTCGTCGTCGGTCTCCCTCAACCCAGCCGTATCAACCAACCTCAGCGGCCAGCCCTCCAGCGCGGTGTGGCCGGAGATCACATCGCGAGTGGTCCCCGGTTCGTCCCAGACAATCGCCCGCCCGAACCCCAGCAGAGCATTCAGCAGGCTCGACTTGCCCACGTTGGGTGCTCCGACAAGAGCCACCGTTGGAGGCTTCTCGAGCTGCCGGCCCAACCCGGACCACTCAAGCAATTCGCTCAGCATCGCTTCGGCCTGCTCCCAGCCGACGGTTTCCAGTCGATGGAGAGCTTGTCCAAGCACCCCGGCCTGCTGATCCAGCAGCACCTCGGCAGTCCTCCAGGTCGTCGCGGCGGCCAGTCCCTTTGCCACTTCGATTTCAAACCGTCTCGCAGGCCTGGCCCCGGCCCCGTCTTTCGTCTCGATCAGCTCAGTCCACTCACAGCGACTCACTCCGGCATCGGCCAGGTCCTGCAGAATCCGGTCGACCGCGGCCGAACCGCCATGACAGTGCAACTCGATTCGCTCGAACCCGATCCGGCACACCACGATCTGCTCCGTCGGTAAGCCGTCCTGGCCGTCGCCCCAATGACCCAGGCAGATCCGGCCGACAGCCTGTTCGGCCAGGGGTCTTTGGTTGGCGGCAGAGAACAGCCGATCCCAATCGACCTGTTCGATCGACCCGTCGACCATCAGGCTGGCGATCGCTCCGCGGCCCGCCGGAGTCAGCACGGCCACCCGAGCGGTGCTCACGTCCTCGCCTCGTCGTCGCCGTCCCGGACCACCAGTGCCAGGCCGCGCAGTCCCAGGTGAGGCACCAGGCGGGCTTCGGTGAGCGACGTGGCCAGCAGCGGGCCTCCGCCACCGGTCAAAAACAGCTCGGGAGCCGCACCCTCTGACGATGCGGACATGGCCGCGATCAGTTCCCGTACCGCTCCCAGCTGGCCAAAAAACAGTCCGCTGCGGATCGCCGCAGTCGTGTCCTCACCCACAGCCTCGGTCGGCCCGGTGCCGAGTTCTTCGAGAGTGACCAGCGGGAGCAGGGCGGTGTAGCGGTTCAGTGAACGAGCCAGCAGCCCGAACCCCGGCAGAATGGCTCCCCCCAAAAACCGACCATCGGCATCGACCATGTCGACGGTCGTGGCGGTGCCCGAATCGATGATGATCGCCGGACGGCCCCCGGCAGTCAGATGGTTGACCGCCAGCACGTTGAGCAGCCGGTCGATGCCGGTCTGGCCGGGGTGCTTGGGCCCAACTTGGACACCCAGGGCGGTGGCATCGGTGAGCACCCGAGGTGTTGGCCAGTCGCCGGGCCATTCCTCCACCACCCTGTCGCGGGCGGCCGGATGGGAACCTGCCACGATGCCACGAGGCCCCTCGCCGGACAACTCGCCCAGCCAACCACCGATTTCACTCCACGGCAGCGTGCCATCGGGTGCCACCGCCAGCGACTCGACCAACTCGGGCAACCCGTCCGGGCCAGCTGCCAGGTCAAAAAGCCCGAACTTGACCCGGCTGTTGCCCACGTCGACGGCCAGCAGCCGGGAAGGAACGGACCGGTTCACGACGAGGGGGCCTCGATGCGGTCGATCACCTCGGCGACGAATTGCCCGGTATCGAGATTCCCGCCGAGATCGCGGGTCAGGCAGCCGTCGGACAGGGTCAGGTTGTATGCATCCTTGATCCGCTCGCCCGCCTCACGACACGACGGATCGTCGCGGGTTTCGCTGATGTGATTGAGCATCATGACCGCCGACATGGTCAACGCCAACGGATTGGCCACGCCCTTCCCGGCAATGTCCGGTGCCGACCCGTGAACTGCCTCGAATACGGCAAGCTCCTCGCCGATGTTCGCCCCGGGAACCACGCCCAACCCACCGACCAGCCCGGCACACAGGTCGCTGATGACGTCGCCGTAGAGGTTCTCGAGCATCAACACGTCGAATTGAGACGGGTCCTGCACCAGCTTCATGCAGCCGGCATCGATGATCACTTCCTCGTACTCGATGTTGGGGTACTCGGCCTGGTGCACCTGGCGTGCACAACGCAGGAACAGGCCGTCTGTGAGTTTCATGATGTTCGCCTTGTGGAAGACGGTGATCTTCTTCCTGCCACGACGGGTGGCAAAGCGAAATCCCCAGCGGGCGATCCGGTCGCAGGCCGTCTCGGTCGCCACCTTCATGCTCATGACCACGTCGGAAGTCACCTGATTC
>Ga0310124_10000989_pt1 | contig 20102 bp, 14 predicted proteins | sample CB11b_AW_Bot5_MG_FD_203507 | JGI IMG/M metagenome (GOLD analysis project Ga0310124, IMG submission 203507) | Marine microbial communities from Western Arctic Ocean, Canada - CB11b_AW_Bot5 | ecosystem: Environmental > Aquatic > Marine > Oceanic | place: Canada: Western Arctic Ocean | collected... | reverse complement strand
GATTTAACGTGTACTTCAGGAGGTTCCAGTGGTGGCGCAGGTGCTGCAGTAGCTTCGGGAGTTCATCCTCTTGCTCAGGGATCTGATGGGGGTGGATCAGTAAGAATTCCTTCTGGATTATGCGGTATTTATGGAATCAAAGGAACTCAGGGCAGAATTCCAAGAAAACATGCAGGTTTACAAAGCTGGAATCCTGTTAACTTTTCATGTATGGGTCCTATGAGCTGGTATGTAAAAGATAGCGCCATTATGCTACAGGTTATGTCTGGGCCTCATCCTGAAGCAGAATCAACAGCTATTCAAACAGCTCCTCCAGATTTTTTGAAAGATATAGACAATGGAATTAAAGGTAAAAAAATCGGATGGTCTGTTGACCTAGGGTCAATTAATGTTAATCCGGAAGTAAAATCTGTAACAGAAGATGCAATCAAAATCTTTGAAGACCTTGGAGCAATTATCGAACCTTTTGAATTTCAATATAATATTAGAGAATTATCTGAGACTATAGGACCCATTTTAGGTGCTCTTGGGTACAATAAAAATGGACATTTAATAGAAGAGAATCCTGAAAAACTAATGAATTACACTAGAAAATTACTTGAAATAGTGAAAAACTGGGAAGGACCAGTTTACATGAATTCAATATCAGAACTTTATAAGTTTAGAAATTATATGGAATCACTATTTGAACAATATGACTTTATGGCTACTCCAACTATGGCTATTCCGGCCCATGAATGTGGAAATCCCCCACAGGAAGTTGATGGGGTACAACAATTTGATTTTGGTTTCAGATCTATGTGGCCATCCTACGGAGAAGATAATCCAACTCATAAAAATGGAGCAGGGTTATTAGCTCAATTTACTGCAATTTTTAACTGGGCAGGAAACCCTGCTGCAACTTTACCCTGTGGATTCTCATCAAAAGGACTTCCTATTTCACTACAAATAGCAGGAGCCAAGGAAGATGAGGTTGGTGTATTACAAGCATCAAGAGCATTTGAAATTGCAAAACCATGGCATAATAAAAAACCCATATTTTAATTTGGAGAAAAAAATGAATGATTTAGAAATAAAAAATGCATCAATAATAGATGGATTAGGAAATAAAACTTATCAAGGAAATCTTTATGTAAAAAATGGAAAAATTGTAGCTATTACACATAAAGAAACACTTGAAGCCAAAAACTCAATAAATGCCATCGGTAAAATAGTCACCCCAGGTTTTATTGATTTACATACACATAGCGATGCTTCATTTCTGCTTGAACCAACAGCTCAAAGTAAAGTACGGCAGGGAGTGACTCTAGAACTTATTGGTAATTGCGGATCAAGTACCTGCGCTCCATTAATTGGTGAATCATTGAATTTATTTAAACAAAGAACTGCTGTCTATGAAAAAGATATAGATGTTAACTGGACAGATTATGCCGGATATATTGAAGCTTCAAAAAAAGCAGGCGCAACATTGAATATTGCTTTTCAGGTCGGTCATGGAACATTACGTTCAGCAGTTGTCGGGCTTGATGACAGACCACCAACAACACAAGAGCTTGAAGAAATGAAAAGACTTGCAGCAGAATCTTTAGACGCAGGAGCTTTAGGGTTTTCAACCGGATTGTTTTATGCACCAGGATATTATGCAAGAACAGATGAAGTTATAGCAATTGCTGAGGAAGCAGGGAAACGTAATAAACTTTATTCAACTCATCAACGAGATGAAGGGAGCAGAACTGTAGGACTATTTGTATCAATCAATGAAGCTATAGAAATTGGAAGAAGAGCTGATTGTCGTGTACAGATATCTCATCTCAAATGTGCCTCACCACGTGTATGGGGAAAATCAGGCGAATATTTAGAATTACTTGAACAGACTGTTAAAGAAGGTGTTGATGTAGCGGGAGATCAATATCCTTACCCTGCATCAAGTACTGCTATTACTGGAGCATTATTCCCAAGATGGGCACTTTCAGGCGGAAGGGAAGCAACTTTGAAATATATGGCTGATGAAGATGCAAGAGGAAGAATAATTGATGAAATAAGTCAGACGTTTAATCAGGGAAGAGGTGCGGATGGAACAATTATAGCAAGATATGTCCCAGATGAATCCCTTGAAGGTAAAAATCTTGAGGAGATAGCAGAATCTATGGGAACTACTCCTGCAGAAGCTGCACTTAGGATATATCAGGAAGGTGAAGCAAGTGTAATTAGTTATGGAATGACTGAAGAAGATGTTGAAACATTTGCTGCTCATCCTCTTGTGGCAGTTGCATCAGATGGAACTTCACTTTCTAATGAGGGAATTTTATCGGTAGGAAAACCACATCCAAGAAGTTATGGTACAAATCCTAGATTTATACAAAGATACGTCAATGAAAAAAAACTTGTATCTATCGAGGAAGCGATCAGGAAAATGACATCTATGCCAGCTCAAAGGCTTGGTCTTACAAACAGAGGAAGACTTACTCCTGGTTATGCTGCAGATATAGTTATTATGGATCTTCTAAATGTAAAAGAAACAGCAACGTTTACTGATCCGCATCAATATCCAAAAGGGATCTCTCATGTAATAGTAAATGGTGAAATTGTAATCAAAGATGAAGAATATACTGGAAAAAAACCTGGTGCCATGATAACTGATTTTAATTCTTAAACAATTAATAAATATATTGTTGATGACATAAGTATCACTACTCCAAGAAATATAACAAAACTATAAAATTCTATTTTTCTAGTTAGAGTTATAAAAAATTTAATAGAAAGATATCCTATTAAACAAGATATTATAATTGCCAATATATCTAGAAATGATATTTCAGTTAAATAAATCAGACCCGTAACTCCTGCAACAAATGTAACTGGTATACCTAGAATAAAACTTATATTTAAAGATTCTGTTTTATTAAACCCTCTTAAAAGTAGAGATGAAATAGTTAACCCTGATCTACTCATACCAGGAATAATTGAAAATCCCTGAATTAAACCTATAATAATACCGTCTTTATTAGTAGCTTTTGAAATATCTTTATCTATATTTGTTCTCTTGGTGCCAAAATACTGATAAATACCTCCAGTTAAATAAATCAGGCCTAACACAATCATGCCAACTACACCTACGATCTCAGAAATTTCATCTACAAATATTATAAATATAAAAATTGGTAAAGCAGATATAAAGCTTGAAACTGTAGCAAGGAAATAAAATTTGAGTTCCTGATAACTTTTTGATTTTGGTAAAAAAGCATTTCCAAAAATTTTAAATATCCTGGATCTATAATAAATCAAAGAAGATAAACAGGTCCCCAAATGTAAAGTTAATGCAAAATAAACCAAATTACCAAAAGAGGTATCCGGATCAAAAATACCATTTGTAACTAATACTAAGGCCTGAGAACTAATTGGGAGCCATTCAGTAATCCCCTGAATGGCTCCCAATACAATTTTATAAATAGATATATCTATTATTTAATTACCTTAATCTTTTTGCTGTACAGCTAAGCCTTGTTCTCTAGCTAATTCTGCATCTATTTTAGCTTTAGCATCCACAGAAACCCATGGTGACCATACATTTTCATTTCTCAAAAGAAAATAAATAGCAACTTCGTTATAAGCAATCCATCTATCTGCGGCTTCCCTAAATTGCCTTGCTTTCTGTTCAAGTTTCTCAATAGGAGCCTTTGAAAAATCCCACTTATTTAATAATTCAGCAAGTTCTGGATGGTCTCTTACAATATCATCAGAAATAACTAGAGTGGAATCAGCTGTTCCTAATTTAGAATTAACAGGCAATTCTACTGCTCCGTCCCAGGCAAAAACAACATGAATTCTAGAATTACTTGAACCCATGCCAGCATCACCCGTCTCTTTAGTAGTATCTAAATCTTCTGCAGTAACAGTAAATCTTCGAACTATATCAGCAGAATCAGAAAATTGTATTCTTCCATTAACATCCTTAATATTTTTTCCATATCCGAAATTCCCTATATATTGAAAAATTGCAGTTTGTATCATAGAACTTTTCGAATCTAAACTAGCCGGACGAATCGTTTCTCCTCTAAATTCTATTGATTGATGCTTTCTTGTTGCTGTCTCTGTAGTACAAGCTATAGATACAAGGAAAAATAACATTAAAAATGGAAAAATATATTTAATATACTTAATATTTCCCGTGAACATAATAATCTCCTATTAAATGAACTAATCAAATTAATATCATTTTATTTAGTAAAGGCTATTATAACAAAAATAAGCACTTACTTTAACAATTAGTTGTTGAAATACAGATTTTATCTATTTATATTAATTATTATATTCATATATTAAAGGAATTGACATGGCTAATAAACAGGAACAAGACATTAAAGATAAAGCAAGAAAATTACACTTTAATTCAATAGTTGTGGATACCCATGCGGATACAATCAGCAGAATGATAGATCCTCCTAATAATACTCATGGCATACATGATGACCCTGATCAAGCAAGAGAGCATTACCCTATAGAGGATCAGGGTGTTGATATTTCTAAAAGACTTGAAGACGGGCATCTTGATTTACCAAGAATATTTGAAGGTGGTCTTGGAGTACAGTGGTGGTCATGTTTTGTTTATTCAGGATATATCGCTAAAAAAGAAACTGTAGACAGATCACTTGTACTTATTGATGCGCTTAAAAGATTTGAAAAAATGCATCCTGAACAGATTGGCCTTGCTCTTACAGCTGAAGACTGCAGAAATATGGTTAAACAAGGAAAACATGCAGTAGTTCCCTGTATTGAAGGCGGACATGCAATCAATGATAATTTGGCTATATTAAGGCAATACTGGGATCTTGGGGTAAGATATATTACTCTAACTCATTTCAATACAAATAATTGGGCTGACAGCTCAACTGATGCTGCTAAAAATAATGGATTAAGTCTTTTTGGTGTAGAAGTTGTAAAAGAGATGAATAAACTTGGAATGGTGGTAGATGTGTCCCATGTGTCAGATAAAACATTCTGGGATACCATAGAAGTTGTAAATAAACCATTAATGGCATCACATTCATCTTCCTGGGAAATATGTAAACATGCTCGTAATATGAAAGATGACATGCTTAAAGCTGTTGCTACAAATGGTGGCGTAGTATGTGTTAATTTCTGCCCTCCTTTTGTCAGTGAAAGATTACGTGTAGAATCAGAGAACCTGAGAAATCAGATGTGGAGAGAAATAGAAGACCTTGAAAAAATGGGGAGAAGATCTCCAAGCGGACATTTTGATAAATCACATGAATATATAAAACAGGAAAGCATCATTATTCAAAAAAAATACAGGGTAATTATCAGTGATTTAGAACAAGCTACACTTTCAGATACAGTAGATCATATAGATCATATGGTTAAAGTTGCAGGTATAGACCATGTTGGTCTGGGTTCAGATTTTGATGGGATTGCAAATGGTCCTGTAGGCCTTGAAGATTGTACCAAATTTCCTAGCATTACTGAAGAATTGATGCGAAGAGGTTATGCTGATGGAGATATACAAAAAATAATTGGCTTAAATACCATGAGAGTAATGGAAGCTAATATAGGTAAATAACTATATAACAGTATTAAGTTTTACCTCTTAATTTTGGATCAAGACTATCACGTAATCCGTCTCCAAACATATTAATAGCCAATGCTAACAAGAACAATCCAATTGAAGGAAGTATAACGATGTTAGAATTACTTAAAAAGTAAATTCTACCCTCACCAATGATATTGCCCCATGTGGGGATATCTGGTGGGACTCCGGCACCTAAGAAACTCAAGCTTGCTTCAGCTAAAATAGCAGATGCAAACAAAAATGTTGCCTGAACAATTACAGGGGCAAAAGTATTAGGAGCTATATGTCTTAATAAAATTCTTGAATTAGTTGCTCCAAAAGCACGGGCTGCATCTACATACTGAGATTCTCTAATTGTTAATACAACAGACCTCACTATTCTAGCTGTTCTTGGTGAATCAACTACAGTTAAAGCAAATATAACATTTTCTACTCTTGGACCTAATATAGCCATTAAAACAATCGCTAACAAAATCCCTGGTATAGCCATAATACCATCCATAAATCTCATTATAATATCATCAACTTTTGAGTAGTATCCTGCAATAATTCCTATAAATGATCCTACCCCTGCTGCAATTATAGCTACAGATAATCCCACAAAAAGTGAAACCCTGGAGCCATAAACCACAATAGAAAATATATCTCTACCAAGAGGGCCAGTCCCAAAAAGGTACAATTTACCCTCTTCAGATCTGCCAGGCGGTAATAATCGATTCAACGGATCATAAATAAATGGATCTTCTAATATACCAACCCATATTAACAAAGGGGCAAGAAGAGCCACAATTGCAACTACGGAAACAAAAATTACTCCTATGAGCATATTTGGATTTCTCAATAAAGCATTAGAAGTAGATATATACCATGGGATTTTTGGTCGTAATCCCTGGAATTGAATATCTTGTGCTTCATTTTTAGTGCTCATTATGAATCGTACCTTATTCTTGGGTCTACAAATACATACATAATATCAATAATTAAATTAACCATCACGTAAATCATAGCCACAATTAAAATAGTGCTTTGAATAATCTGAAAATCTCTTTGCGCAATTGATTCTGTAATTAATCTTCCCATACCAGGTATCGCAAATACAGTTTCAGTTATAACAACACCGCTTATAAATCCAGCTATACTGAAACCAATAACTGTAATAACAGGATTAGCAGCATTTCTAAATGCATGCCTTAATAATACTATTGTTTCTCCTAATCCTTTTGCCCTGGCAGTTCTAACATAATCTTCTTTAAGAACTTCAAGCATTGTAGCTCTAGTCATTCTTGTTATTAAAGCCGAACCCGCAAATCCTAAAACAAAAGAAGGAAGGAGTAAATGATAAATATATTGCCCGAAACTTTCACTCATATACACATATCCACCTGGAGGGAACCATGGTAATTTAACAGCAAAGAGAATAATCATAACATAGCCTAATGCAAAATAAGGAACAGCATAACCAGTCAAAGCCAAAATCATAACAATTCGATCGAAAATCGAATTCATTTTCCATGCAGCCAAAACACCTGCCGGTATAGATACTAGAATAGATATAGTTAAACTTATTAATGCTAATGACAGTGTTGGCTCCACTCTATCCATAATCAGTTTTGAAACTTTATGTCCAGAAAATATAGACTCACCAAAGTCACCAACGGCAACACCGGATACGAAATTCCAAAATTGCACCGGGATAGGTTCTAAAAGTCCCATAGATTCCCGCATAGCCTCAACCTGCTCATAGTCTGCATCTTCTCCTGCCATAATAGCTGCAGGATCACCAGGTGCCAGATGAATAATTGAGAATACTATTACACCAACAATTGCCATTGTGGGGAAAGCTGCTAATAATCTTTTTAATATATATCTTTGCATATTTATATCTTAAAAATAGTAGTCTCAATAGTATATATAGATAGCATAAATAATCAACATTTTTTTAAAGTAAAAAGCCGCCGATGATATATCATCGGCGGCTTTTTACTTTTGCCTTAAATTTAATATCTATTTAGATATTTTTTATTTGTCCATCCATGTATCTGTTAAACGAGTTGAAATCGCATAATCATGAGGGCCATGTGTTGTAGCTCTCCATACATGATATACATTACTCTGACCTGGTGTAATATGAGTTACCTGATCATAGTAAGATTCCTGCACAGCATCAAGAACTTTCTTTCTGCCAGCATCAGTTGTTTCTTTGGTATATTGAGCCTGTAAGTCAATAATAGTCTGGTTTGTATGCCATCCATATGTCTTAGGGCTTAAGTACCAGTTCATAACTGGGTTGTTACTTGGAACACCACAACAACCTGTGTGGAATATATCCCAAGCGTCTTTATTCTGTCTGATTGTAACAGCAGTTGCCCAGTCAGTCATTGTCATATTGATTTTAAAACCAATTTCCTTAATCCTTGCTATATTAATCAAAGATCGGTCTCTGTGTGACTGATAGGAAGTGTTACTAACCATTTCAATTGTATCAGAAGCTAAATCCCATCCGGATTCTGCTACGAATTTATCTCTGTATTCTTGAGCAAGAGTTAAGTTCGCCTGATTATATAATGCTTTACCAGCATCACTTTCACCAGGTGTTCCACAAAGGAAAATAGCATGACATACAGACCATAATTCTTTTGGTCCGTGAACAGACATCAATTTTTCAGCATCTTGTGCTGCCTGTATGGATCTTCTAGCATTAAGATATTTGAACGGGGATTTAGTGTGATTTAATAAAAGAATTGGAGTACCAGGAGCTGCAACTAACATTCTCATATTAGGATCTTTAGCTAACTCTGGATATTGTTCGGATGCTCCTGATGTAGCATAATCGATTTTACCTGTTTTCAAACCAGCAAGTAATGTGGTTTTATCAGGAACTTCAACTACGTTAACGCCGTCAACCCATACGGATTCACCTTCAGGAACGTTACCTACCCAACCTTCATGTTTCTCATATTCAAATCTATATCCAGGTACCCATTTCTTAAGTACATAAGGACCAGATGCAATATAAGTACTTCCATCATAACCATCCTGAGATACACGGGAATGTGCATCTGTACCTTTCGCTACAGCTGCTTTCATTATAAAAGGAGCTTCAGCAAATCCCATTGATAATGCAGGATATGGTTCTTTAAGATTTAATGTAAAAGTTGAAGCGTTTACTACGGTTAAACTCTCTTTTGAGAAATTACCTTCTGTAGATCTTTTAAACATCTGAATTCCAGCTGTAATTCTATCAGCCCATCTAAAGGTTGATTCCTGTACATCTGTCGCAGTAACCTTTGATCCGTCATGAAATTTCATGTTATCACGAAGATTAAAAGTCCATGTCAGACCATCTGCAGATTGTTCCCATGATTTAAAACCATTGTTCTGGTATTGATACTTGGTATCTAACCTTTGCAAGCTATCGTAAACCATCTGAGAACTTCTCCAAGTAACAGTTGCAGTTGTCCATACTGGGTCAATGGCCTTAACTGGAGCTTCTAATGCCCAGATTAAAGTACCACCTTTCTTAACACCAGTCTGTACTTTAGCCTTCACAATAGCACCCGGAGTAGGGGCAATTGGTTGTGTAGGGCTTACTACGTTGGCTGGAGCACCGCCTGTTGGTTTAACAGGTTGCACTTGAGCTTTTGCCGCTTTTGAAGTAGCTGCAGCAGCTTTAGGAGCCTCAGGCGCTTGTGGCGCTGAGGGAGCTGAAGATGCTGTGTCACTAGAACATGCAAAAACGAATGCAAAAACAAGAACTAAAGGTAAAAGTTTGAAATATTTCATTCGAACCTCCTAACTAATTGGTCTCAGAATAGACTTCCCAGACCTTGTTTCTAAATTATTATTAAAATTCAAATAAAAAGAAAAGTAGAAAATCCAACCGGACTCCCACGCTTCAAAAAATTTGTAGTTATTAATTTACAAGTGTTAGGATATATTGTCAACTTATATTCTATTTTTCTAGGCTTTAATAAGTTATTTTGGACAATACTGAACAAATAAGGTAATGTTTTTATTGTCCAAGCACTTAATTACATGAAGTTACCTTCTGTTTATACATTCTAAACAATATAACATCCCCTTCATCTTCATCTGAATGAAGTCCAATTACATATAAATTATCATTAACTATTTTTATATCAGTAAATATTTCATTTTTACCCGCATCAAATTTAAACACACCTTGATTTCCAAAAGATAAATCTAAATTTGCTTTATTATCTATCATTATTAATGCGGCATCTTCATTTTTTTTGTTTTTGATTGTTCCAGCTAAAAGTATCTGATTATTATTAATTATATTAATGCTAGTTGATATAGAATCGGATTTAAAATCAGAGAAAATCTTTGTTCCATTTTTTCCAAAATTCTTATCAACTTTACCATCAAGATCAAATTTTGTAACCAAAATATTGAAATATTCTAAATTATCAATAAAACCTGAGGCATAAACATCATTGCCATTAATATCTAAATCATACACAAGCCCAGGAGGGCTAAATTTCCAGACTTTTAACCCGTTATCTCCAAATGAAGTGTCTATTGACCCATCTGATTTTATTTTTGCGAAAGCAACTTTAGGAGTAGCTCCTGAATTACTGGAGCCTCCAATAATTATATCTCCTTCATCAGTTTTTCCTGCTGTGTAAGCAACATCGTCACTCAATCCAAAATCAATCCAAACTCTACCTATATCATTAAATGTATAATCTAAATTCCCGTCATAATCATATCTTGCAACAGCAAAATCATCATCTTTTCCATTACTAGCTCTGCCAATAGCGTAAAAAGTTTTTTTATCATTTGGAATTAATTTATTTATAGCATCATCTCTATAACCAAAATCTGTAATCACTTTCCCTTGTCCGCCAACTCCTCCAAATGACTTGTCCAGAACACCGTTATCATCAAATTTTGCAAGTGAATAATCAAATAATACTGTCCCTAAATCCATTCCGTGATTGGATCTTCCACCTATTATAATTTTATTATCATTAGTCAAAAGTATTTGATTACCTTCATCTATCCCTGCATCGATATCGAACATCATATGACCGTTATTACCAAATGTATTATTTAATCTTCCATCAGGTTTGAATTTTAATAATAAATAATCTGTGGGATAATCCATTTTACTAGTAGTACCAGAAACATATATATCACAATTTTGACTTACTTCTAATGACTGCGGAACTTCATAAAATCCAAAATCAAATATTCCAAAACTTGAATTATACAATTCATAATCGAATGTTTTATTTTCTTCTAATATTAGCTGACATCCAAAACAAGTTGAAAATATTAGAATTATCCCTAAAATAGTTTTTATCATTTAAATCTCTTGTTACAATATTTATTAGAAAAACATATTTGTAATAAATTTATGGCTAAATTATTAAATATAGTAGATACAACAAATATTCTAGCAAGAACTACCTTGTCATTCGTATTATCTGCAATACTTAGTTTTATTATTTTTCCCATTAGTTTTATTATTTTGATCGGAGTTTTTGGTTTAAACACAGTAAATTTTGAATATATTACCCCATTATTAATTGGATCCTGTGCTTTTTTTGGAAATTTCATTTCATGGTTAAAAAGTGATTATAAACTTATAAATTACAAATGGTTAATAGGATTAATAATTATATCAATATTATCTTCTTATTTGGGAAGTGTAAAAGGAATGAATGCAGAAAGATCTATTCTGCCTTTCGGTATTCCTGAATTAAGAGATACATTTGTCTGGTGCACATTATTAACAAGTCTGTGGAGTACTTTATATTGGTCTACAATGAAAATACTAAATAAAACAATCAGATTATAACTGCCTTAACCTTGGGTCTAATTTATCTCTTAACCAGTCACCCAAAAAGTTCAATGACATAACAACCAAGAAAATAGCAAGTCCAGGGAAGAAAGATCCCCACCATGATGAACTTAAATATTCTTTTTCTTCTGAAACCATTAATCCCCATGCCGGAGTTGGAGCTGGAATTCCTGCCCCTACAAAACTTAAAGTCGCTTCAGTTAATATTAATTGCCCAACTCTTAAAGTAGCCACAACAATAATTGTGTTAATCACATTTGGCAATATGTGTTTTATTATAATTCTTGTTGTTGATGCCCCAGCAACTTTTGCCAATGCAACATAATCTCTTGTTTTAAGTGACAAAACTTCTGCTCTTACATATCTTACAAAACTTGCCCACGTAAATAATGCTAACAAAATCATAACAGTTTGGACGCTTGGCCCTAATACAATTGCTGCAATTAAAGCCAATAACACAAAAGGTAATGCCAGCCAAACATCAACAAGTCTCATAATAAATTCATCAATAAATCCACCAGCATAACCTGCAATCAAACCTAAAGATGAACCTACCAAAACTCCGCTAGACAAAGAAATAATAACCACAAAAAGTGAAATCCTTGCTCCATGAATAATTCTACTAAAAACATCTCGCCCAACATGATCAGCTCCCAAGAATTTATCTTCTGCTCCATTTTCCATCCATGAGGGCGGAGCATTTCTTAACTTTAGTGTTTGTGCAGTAGGTGATTGAGGAGCAAGAAGTGGAGCAAATATTCCGGTAAAAAGTAAAATAGACAATATTGCTACCGGAACAATTGGCCATCTTCTGAAAGCGTTCCATAATTTACGAGGGTGGATTTTATTTAATACTGATATTGCTTTATTCATTTAATCATACCTTATTCTTGGATCTGCAAATCCATACATAACATCTGCCAAAAATGCAAAAAACAAATAAGCAGCTGAGAAAAATAAAACAGTACCTGTTAATAATGCAAAGTCGTTATTGACGACCGCTTGTATTGCCAGTCTACCAATTCCTGGCCAAGAAAATACTAATTCCACTACTGTAGCTCCCGTAATAAATCCTGCCAAAAACAAACTTGAATAAGTAATTGGAGGAATTAGAGCGTTTCTAAAAGCATGTTTCCATATAACTTTTCTCGTACTAACACCTTTAGCTCTTGCTAATTTAATAAATTCAGAATCCATAATCTCTAACATAGCAGACCTAGTTAATCTCGTATAAGTTGCCGAACCTCCCCATCCAAGTGTTACAGTAGGCAATATAAAATGTTTGATTTTATCTGAAAAAGGATCATCGGGTTCAGCCATTCCAAAAGCTGGAAGCCAATCAAGCTGGACAGCAAAAATTAAAATTGCAACTATAGCAATCCAAAACTGAGGTAAGGCTTGCCCAAAAAGAGCAAATCCTCTGGCAATATAATCAACAAATCCGCCACGTTTAATAGATGAAACAATTCCTAAAGGAACTCCTGTAATAATTGCAAATATCCATGCAGTTCCAGCTAAATATGCCGTCGCAGGCAATTTTTCCCATATCATGGTAGATACAGGCGTTCTATCCAACAAGCTTTTCCCGAGATCTCCTTGTAAAGCGTTCCAGATCCACACAAAATATTGAACAATAAGTGGTTTGTCTAGCCCTAAATACTGTCTCAAGTATTCTTTTTGTTCAGGAGGCATACCATAGCCACCAGCTTGAGCATAAAGTAGTAAGGGATCTCCAATTAATCTAGACATACAAAAAACAATAATTGTTGCTGCAAACATTGAAAATATTGCAAAATAGAATCTTCTAAATAAAAAATTTGCCACTAGATATTACTGTTATATGAATTAATATATAGGTTGATAGTTTATAGAAAATATTTCAAGAGTCAAGATATTATTACCGAGATATTATTACAAAAAAAGAAAGGGAATCTAATATTAGATTCCCTTTCTTAATTGTAACTAATTGTAACTATTAAGGTTTAAAGTTTTATTTTAACTTTATGTTTGCAAATGTAGAAGTTCCAAATGGAGTAGGTTCCATCACCCAATCACTTATAACATTAGGATTATAAGATGTTAATTGAGGTAGTGAAACAACGCCTGGCTGAAGAGCCCAGTAATGAACATGATCAATAAATTGATCAGCATATTCTAATCTCTTTGCCATGCTTGGCTCTTTAGCAGCTTTTTTGTAAAGTTCAGCTATTGTTGGTGTTTCAAAACATACACAATAACCACCTCTAGTTAAACTACTGTTAACCAAACCTTTTGGTTTGTCATGAGGCATTACAGACTGTCCATCGTCGTCAGAATAAAGAATTGGAATAGTACTTGTTCGTCCAACAAGACCTGGTCTGTGAACTGCGTAAGGATATTTCAATACGGCAGTTTTAAGTCCGATTGCCTCCATGTATCCTCCGACAGCGTCAGCAATTTCTTCGCCTAATCCGCCATTACTTCCGCTTGGTACGAAAATAGGCATTTCAAAGAAATAGTTACCTTTCTTTTTATAACCAGCTTTTTCCAAGTTAGCCACTGATCCTCCTGGATCATAAGCTATATTCCATTCTGGTTTATTATATTCATTTTCAGGATCGATAAATGCAACATAGTTTGGAGTACCAAGACCACCAAGTAACTCTGAGTTAATTGTATCTCGGTCTAAAGATGTAGCAACAGCCCATCTAACCAACCTTGCTTGCTCCATATCATCCATTCCATCAGGGTTATTACTGTCATCTGGACTAAAAGGGTTTCCAATCCATGGAATTTCCCTAGAATAAACACCACTACCAGCAATGTCTAATTTAGCACCTGTTCCAGCGTGTACTGATTCCCACATATTTCCTGAGAAGTAAAAACTAAGTTGGTTAGCATTACCCGCAGCTGTTGTGGAAAATCCGGATGCTTTCATTTCAGGTACGCTCTTAAGAGCTAATTCAGTTGCATCTATTTCACCAGTTTGCATACCAGCAACTCTGACTTCATTCTGAGGAACAGCCTTTACAATAATTTTTCTTGCTTGAGGATTTGGGAATTCCCAATGTCCGTCCCAAGCAGTAAAAACTGCTGTATCATCTCTAACCCAGCTTTCAACTTCATATGGTCCTGTAGCAATAACATTTTGTTTTGCCCAAGTTTCATCATGTTCGTCAAAAGCTTTCTTGGAATGAATTACCACACCAACGAAACCACCTGTATTCATCAAATTATTAACCCATGCAACGTCAAAATTTTCAAAAGTGAAATTCACATTTTGTCCATCTGCGACAGCAGGGTTTTTACCAAATAACGCAGCAAAGTTTGCAGCACTAGGTGCAATACTATGCGGAGTGATCATTGGGTTTGTTTTATTGTAACTATGAACAACATCATCAGCAGTCAACTCGCCATAACCTTTATGGAATTGAACTCCACTTCTGATTTTCACGCTCAGAGTTGAAAGATCTGAAGACAAAACATAGCTTTCACCTAGTTGTGCTGCTTCATAATCAATTCCTCCTCCGTCTTTCCATCTCCATGTGAATAAGTCTTCACCAATTCCCCAAGCAACGGAATCATAAGCACCACAATAAACAGTGTTAATTCCATGCGGGCATTGAAGAGTGGATTCAGCGTAAACAATTGTTCCTTTTTCTTGCTTGCTAGCACCAGGACCTTTTATGGTTTGTGGTGCTGCTGCAGGTGCTGCTGCAGGTGTTACTGCAGGAGTAGTTGTTGTTGTAGTTTCTTCTTCTGAAGAACAAGCTAACGCAAACAACAAAACCGCAGAAACAAGAAATATAGGGGCGTAACGCCTCAAATTTTTCATATTATGCCTCCTTTAGGCTTTATAAACCTTAATATGTTAAAAAATATGTTAAAAACAATTAGGGAGTAATTTTAATGTATATATATAGATATATCAACTTCATTCTTATTCATAAGTGTTTAAATAGGAATAAAAAACTCTTTTGCAACAATTTATAGAGATTTTTATCATGAATTTAATTACCAAATCATCTCTTATTTTTAGGTTTATCTAACAACAAGCTAAAAAACAGCATAAATATTGACATAAAAAAATAAATCCAAAAAGCTGATGTATAGCTAGAATAAATATCAAATATAATACCTGAAACCATTACGCCAGAGGCTGCTCCTAAAGTAGTAACAGGATTAGTAACTCCTCGAATTTTGCCCAAAGAATCAGTACCATAAAAATTTGCATAAGCTACCGATGGCACAGTTAACATACCTCCCATAGCAAATCCAAAAAACATTGAAGATAAAATAGCTAAATATATATCAAAAGTATAAATTAAAATTAATAAAGCTATCATTGAGCAAACAAATACACCTGAAAATGCATATTTGATATTTATTCTGTCACAAATCAAACCCCATATAAAACTTCCTAAACCTGTAGAAAAAGCGTTGATAGAAATAACCAAAGATGACAATCCTATACTTATATCCCTATCTAGTAAAAAAGCAGCTTGATGAGTATTAATGCCTGAATGGAAAAAATACAAAACTCCCGTTCCTATTGCAAGAATCCAAAGCGCTTTCGTTTTTGTAGCTTCAGATACTGAGAAATTCACTGGAATATTGCCTGTTTTTTCCTCATTCTTTATATTAATTCCAAAAGATGAAGGTTCTTCGTAAACCAATAAAAGACAGGGAATTAAAGCAATTAAAATTACAAAAAATCCATTATATGCCCATGCTGATCTCCATCCATAATTAATAATAAAAATTCCTGATATTAATGGGAATGCAAACATTCCTATGGAATGCATAGCATATAAAAGGCCGTTTGCTTTACCACGTTGAAGAACAAACCATTTTGCTGTAATTATTGAACCTCCAATCATCATAGGTGTGGTAAAAAACATTCGAAGAATTGCAATTAAAACATAGAATAAAATCCATTCATTTACATATGACATTGCAAAAGCGCAAACACCCATTATTACAACACTTAATATAAGTATTTCTCTCGTTTTTTTTAAATCAAAAAAATACCCAAAAGGAACAGAGGATAAAGCTGCAAGCACGCTACCTATTGCTACAGCTCCTGAAAATAAAGTTCGAGAAAATTTTAAATCATCAGACATCGGAACCACAAATATAGACAAATTTAAACTCCCGGCAGCTGTATTTGCGATTTGAACTAATCCTATTCCAATTAATACATACCATCCAAAATACACATTGGATTTTTCTTTTATTTTATTTGAAAGGGATTTCAAAATTATTTAGTCACTCTATAATTTATATTGCATTAAAATAGCATTTTCAGCAGGGCATGAATAGTAATTTACTCTGACATTATATTCAACAAACCCAAATTTCAGATATAATTTCAAAGCTTAAAAATTAGTTTCTCTTGCCTAAGCATAAGCAGAATTTATTCTATGCATCAAATGTTCAAAAAATATAGAAATAATCATTAGTGTTACAAAATATTATTTCTCATCAAATAGTTATTGTAATAAATATTTAGTTAAAAATTCTGCAATTGAAGTGTAGGCTTTTATTCTGTTAGGTTCTTTTACAAATCCATGGCCTTCATCTACAAATCTCACAAATGCAACCTGTTTACCTGCTTCTTTCATTTCACTGACAAGCTGCTCAGTTTCGTACATCGGAACTCTTGGATCTTCATCTCCATGTAAAACTAATAACGGAGTAACAATTTGATCAATTTTATGTATTGCAGAAATATCTTCTAACAATTTACGATCTTTGATTGGGTCTCCATATTCATATGCACGATGTTGAGCTCTATAAGATGCTGTATGTTCAAAGAATGTCACCATATTAACCATTCCATATAATTCTACTGCTGCTGCCCATAAATCTGGGTAAACAGTTATACATGCAAGAGTCATAAATCCACCATAACTTCCTCCCATCACAGCAATTTTATCCTTGGATGCCCATCCTGATTCCACAACCCATTTCCACAAATATTCTATATCTTTAACTGAGTCCATTCTCTTGTAAGTATCATCCAAATGACCATATGATTCACCATATCCTCCACTTCCTCTAACGTTAGGCAATAAAATACCTATCCCCTGATTTACTAAATACTGTAATTCAGGTTTAAATGTTGGTCTTTCCTGTCCTTCTGGCCCGCCATGTATAAGTATCAGAATAGGATTATCTTCTCCCTGCTTAAAATTCTCTGGTTTGAGAAAAAAGAATGGAATATCTCTATTATCAAAAGTTTTAAAGGAATGTAATGTAGGTTTTGGTAAATTATTTAACTTAACATCTCCTTCATATGATTTTTTAAAAAATACATATTTTTGAGTATCTAAATTAAACTTAATAATTTCTGCGTTTTGATTAGTCGAATTAATAGTAAATAACAAATTTGATTCATCTAATATACATAACCCCCAAGACCAACCAGGTTCCATAAAAGTAACTTCATGTGGATTGTCTAAAATTTTGGTATCATCATTTAATAAATTCAAAATTCCCAATTTTGAATATCCTCGATCATTAATATAGAATATTAATCGATTATTTTCAGAGTCCATTTTAAAATATTCCACTTCATGATCTTCTAAATAAAGATAACTCAGATCATTAGATTGTAAATCTAATTTAGCAATTCCAGAAAAATCCTTACCTTCATTAGTAATTATAATAATTTCATCATCCTCGTCAGAAAAAATTGCTTGCTTAAAACCACCGTTCAGCTTGTCATCAGAAAGCTGAGTTATATTACCAGATTTTGTATCTAAAATTTTCAAATACTGATACCTGTTAGTCCTTTCTTCAGTAAATAATATCTTTTTTAAATCATTAGAATAAGCTTTAAAGGAAACGCTATGAACATCTTCTGAAGTTTGATAAACCAATTCAGGTTCCCCATTAATTTTCTGAGTATATAAATCAAAATAAGCTGCATTTCTTTTATTAGATGAATAAACAATAGTACTTCCATCAGCACTCCATCCTCCAAAATCATTTCGTACAGACATATCATCTGATAAAGAAATTATATTAGTATAATCTGAAGCATCTATGAGCTTAATTTGAAAATTTTCATCTCCGCCTTTATCTATACTAAAAAGTATCCATTTATCATCTGGGGACCATGAAACCAGCGCAACTCTTTCTTTATAGCTAGTGAGTGGTTTGTGAACATTGTTTTCATCACAAAGCCATACTTGGGGAGTTCCTGACTTATTATTTAAATAAGCAATCCTTTCCTTGTCCCTGGATGATGTCGGGGAGCAAGAATAAGGTATTTTAATTAATTCTTTAATATCTAGATTTGTCATTATTTTCTCCTTATTTTTATAATTCTGTCTTTAATTAATATGTTTGTGTATTGAAAAAAATTTTTATAAGATTAAGATATTCTAAGATAAAAAGTCGCGGAAATTAACTACTTCAACATGAATATATTACTAAGAATAACTTCTTATACTTTAAAATTCAAACTCTATTTAATACCTAGCTACATTTGCACTGTAGGTGCTGTAATTAGTTATCTTCTCATCCCTGAATTACTTGGCGGTATTATAGACAAAATTGATCCTAATTCAAGCAATGAATCAATTTACAAAACTTTTAATCTCACTTTTCTTTTAATTTTCTTATTTTCATTAGGTTGCACAAGAGGTGTATTCTCGTATGGACAAAACTATTTTGCAGAAGCCTTGTCATTTAAAGTTTCTAAAGTATTAAGAAATCAATTATATGACAAAACTCAAAAACGGGATTTTTATTTTCATGATAAAACACATACTGGAGAATTAATGTCCAGGGTAATAGTAGATATAGAAGGAATAAGAATGTTTATTCCAATGGGCATAGTAAGATCTCCTTATGTCTTCTTAATGTTTTTTGGTAGCATAATATTACTCTTAATTAAAGATTTTGAACTAGCTATATATGCATGCTCATTTTTGATTATAGCTGGATTTATTGCCGCAAGAATGCGTTTGAAATTAAGACAAATATGGTTAAAAGTTCAAGAGAAAAACGCCCAATTAAATGCTCTGTTACAAGAAAATTTAAACGGCATTAAAGTAGTTAAAGCATTTTATGCTGAAAGTCATCAAATTAATAAATTTAGCAATACAAATGAAGAATTTAAACAATTAAATATTAATGTAGAAAATTTCAGAGCCATTACAATGACTACTGTCTTGTTTGCTTACTGGGCTACTTTAGCTTTAATACTTGCTATCGGGGGTTTAAAAGTAATAAATGGAGAAATGAGTATTGGAGTCTTAACAAGTTTTATGTTTTATATGCAGCTCTTAGCTATGCCAGTAAGAATGATAGGCTGGCTATTAAACGCAAGTACCCGAGGATCAACTTGTGGAAAAAGAATCTTTGATATATTAGATACAAAGCCACAAATAACAAATCCTCCAAATGCAAATACAAACTTCTACAAAATGAAAGGTGAAATCATTTTTAAGAATGTTTCTCATCAATTTCCTGATGCGAAATCTGAAAGTGTAAAAAAAGTGAACTTAACAATTAAAAAAAATCAAAGCATTTCAATTACAGGAGAGGCTGGTAGCGGTAAAAGTACTTTAGTTCAATTATTATTACGTTTTTATGATCCAATTAATGGAGCTATTTATATAGATGGAAAAAATATAAAAGAAATCGATCTTGGCATACTTAGAAAAAATATAGGGTACGTGAATCAAGATGTAT
>Ga0310124_10000987_pt1 | contig 20109 bp, 28 predicted proteins | sample CB11b_AW_Bot5_MG_FD_203507 | JGI IMG/M metagenome (GOLD analysis project Ga0310124, IMG submission 203507) | Marine microbial communities from Western Arctic Ocean, Canada - CB11b_AW_Bot5 | ecosystem: Environmental > Aquatic > Marine > Oceanic | place: Canada: Western Arctic Ocean | collected... | reverse complement strand
GATTAAATACTAAATCTGAGAATGCAACAACAATCTTACTTAATGATATTTTAGATGGCAAAGGTTTAAATATCTGGGAAGTAGAAAGTATACTAGGCAAATATAAAAAAGAAGACAAGGAGATAAAAAATATAGACTTAACAGCCTTTTCTTCAGCAACCCCCAAAAAATCGGAATGGGTGGAAGAACTAATATAACGAAATACTCAAATTGGTTTAATTCGCTATTGACAACTGGACGATAAATGCTAAACTGAAAGAAGACAGCACCATTCCTCAAGTATAGGTTCGAGAAAATGGAAAAAGCAAATTCTGAGCAGCTCTTTACGCTCACAACAGCTCCTGAATCTTATGATTATTCATGGGCTGAAACAGCCAATCCCGAAGCAGCATCGTATCGGTCAACGGGCAAGAATTCTGGCCTTAGACTGCGATTAGTGCGGCATGATGATGCTTGGCACATGGAACAACAACGCTCCCGCTATCAGTCTGGTGGTTTCATATGCCTAGCTAAAGAAAAAGTAGATGAATGGATGAAATTAGGAATTATTAAAGATTTGGGAGAATAAAAAAATGCTAAAAGAAAAAGAAAAAGAAAAAGAAAAGAATGCTTTAATTTTAATTGATAGTGGTGAAGATAGAGTATATATGTTGATTAATGATGAAACATATTTAGACGATATTGAATTTGAAGCATTTAATGGCAGGATTATTGAAGTAGGCATTGATCCTAAAATAAAATTAGCTGATGCAATTAAACTTTATGCTTAGGTTAAAAAGGAAAAATAAAATGACACAAGTTAAAACAAATGAAGTAGAATTGGCTAATGGTTTAATTTTAAAAGACACAGATTTTGTAGACGATGTGACCGATCTTGATAAAATTATTTATGTTGCACATGATCATGGTTTTGTTTTAGGGGCATGTTTTGCCGATCATTTGCAAGATGCTTTAGATATTTTAGCTGACGAACGTTGTTTGGATGCTTTTGAAATTGAATTTGATGACGACTATAAAGAAGCGACGGAAAGGATATCTCATTTAGGTAATTACGGTAAACCTTATGATATCGAAACACTAACTATTTTCGAATTAGCCGCACCAAACTTTTCAATTACTGCTCTAATTAAATCAGAAGGAAACTATGCTTAAAATAAATCAGGATAACATTAACGAAATAACTAAACTTAGGATGAATGTTAGAAATTTCTTACTCGTCGCAACCAATTCAGAATTGAAGGGTGAATTAAAATTAAGTATTGATCGTAAAGATTTTCTGCGTGCATACTTTGTTCAAGAACTAATTGAAGAAGCCGAATTATTTTAAGTAAAGGGAAAACGTATGAAAACATATGAAATAACAATTTCTTCCTTATTTACCGGCCTTGTTGATTATTGGGGTGGTGATAGTAAAAGATGGGAGGACAATGCGGGCTGTTTATTTTGTCACTACACGCCAGCCACAACATATCAAGATGCTGTTGATATATTTGTTGACGACTACTCAATGGGTGGCGATTGTGATAGTTTCCCTGAAGAAATCACGAGTAAAATAATTAAGGATGCCCTAGAACAACAAATCGGAAATGCAAACACAATTATCGAACCGGCTAAATATTTAGATACAGAGGATTATGATGAAGACGATTATGAGTTGCCTGTTTGGATTATTTTAATTGAGATTGAGAAATTAACGGAGTAAAACATGCTGGTTTTAGCGAGAGCATTGAATGAATCAATAATTTTAACAGACAAACAAACACAGCAAAAAATTACAATTAAAATAACAAAAATAGAGCGAAATAGAGTAAAATTAGGGATTGACGCCAGTGAAAATATTCGTATTCTTAGAGACAATGCTACAAAAAAACATTAACATTTGTAAAAGAAAAAATAAGGAGAACTAGCTAATAAAATAGATAAATTAACGTATTTATGTTTGTAATATGCAGTAAAACAGAAAATGGAAATTAGTATACTGGAGAAAAAAATGCCCAAAATTGGTATTGAAGAAGAATTATTTGAGGACAAAATGGCAAAAACAACAAAGACTGAAAGCAATGGAAAAAAGCGGCGTTTACTTTCGGATGACAACAAGTATGTATTTATTTTGGATGAACCAGTAGAAGTTAATTCTAATGATAGTGCAAAAGTAGCTAATACTTTAAAGGAAGAAATTAATAATTTGCATTACAAGGATGGTGCTGTCGTTTCTTCTGGTTTTCGAGTCTGGGAAGTATGCAAGGATCTTCAAACTGACGCAAATGATATTCGGATTGGTGGCACAGTGATAGGCCACATTTTGGCTAGAACGCAAGATCAAGCCTGTACTTTTTTCCTAAAAGCTAAAGGTTACGACGTTGAATTAGGAAATAAAAAACGGTCTAAAGGGCGGGGTAAAAGTAGGATTGATAAGACTATCCAAGATTATGGCCGCATGTTGGCTTGTAACATTTTCCCAACAAAGGGCGAAAATCAATTAAATTCAAACATTACATCCTTTGATTTAATTGAAAAGCCTAATAAGGAATATGTTTCTACTTGGGTTGAAATGTTTTCTCCTAGTGGTACTTACGCACATTATTTGCACCATGATGGAGAATATTCAGGTCAATGGAAAGACCCAACTATTAACGCTTAGTTAATTTCAAAGACTCTGGGTAAAACAATCATCCATAGTATTATTTTTGCCCAGAGTCTATTTTTTCTCAGTAAGCCCATCAAGGAAAATTATGGAATTATTATCTACAATATTTAATGAAATACCGATCCAGGAAAACAAACGTATCCGCGTAGAAACTACAACTGATGCTTACCAAATTTTGACTAATACTTGGTCCTTAAGCAATTATATTGAGGAATATGGTGACGTTAAAGTTGTCTGGGATAATGAAGAAAAAGTTTATCGTGTTCCAGCATTTAAAACTAAGATTGAAAAATATACTGCCATAAAAGCGGCAAACTGTAAAATTTGGGGATCAGAATAAAGTAATTGATTTTAAAAATACACAAACTATATCACACAAATAAAGTAAATCATGAGCCCATTTGAAGAAATAAGAAAGATCATTGAAGAAAAGATTATTGGCAAAGTTAAAAACGAACATAGAGCAATGCAATGGTTTATTTATTTACCACACAATAAACAATGTGAGTATGAACTAAAATATGGGGCAAAATATGGGTCACCAAAAATGGCAAAGAAAGCTCAAAATATTTTAGAGATGTATAAAAAAGAAGCTAAACAAACAGACAACTACGGAAAACTGCCAGAAAGTAGCAATAAATTTTTCTGAATCTGGTGTTGACAAGCCTGTTTAGCTAGTGTATAATACAGTATTCTGCTTATCTTTACCAATTTAACATGAATTGTCTTTGATAAGCATTATCTTTAATCATTTAGTCAAAGTAATAAAATGAAAAAAAGATATCCCTATCCCTATCAAGAAAAATTTCTCCAGGAAAATAAACGCCGTTATCGTGTTTTCCTTGGTTGGCAAATGAGATTGGGCAAATCGCCAACTGCTCTTTGGCACCGCAATCGTTTCTATCCTGGGCGATTACGTACGTTAATTATTTGTCCAAAATCTGTAATCGTATCATGGCGGGAAGAACTAAGAAAATTTAATGAAGATTGTTCTATCTACACTACCCAAAATAAAAAAATCCATACACTAGGTGCTTCTTTTCCAGTAACCGCCCTTACTAATTATGAATGTCTAAAAGCAAAAGGAGTAAAGCTACATAAATTACCTTGGGATTGTATTATTTTAGATGAGACGACCAAGATTAGAAATCCGATGACAAAAATCACACGATTGTTAACGGACCATACTAATTTTCCATTGAACTCGCCTGATTATAAATATAAATCCCCGCTTAATAATCAATTACGTTATGTCTTAACTGGTACGCCAGCACCGGAAAGTGAATTAGATTATTTTTGCCAGTTTAAATTTTTGTTCGGAAAGATGGGCAACTATACTAATTTTTGGGATTTCAGACATAGTTGTTTTTACAATGCCGGGTGGGAATCAAACAAAAGTTATCTGCCCCATGACTGGTTCTTAAAGGGTCTAGCAAAATATTTAACTAGTCACGCAAGCATTCTAACACGCAAGCAGTTAAATTTTGACCTCCCCAATGTTTACGAAAAACGTTTTGTCACATTAGATGAAACAACTAGAAAGGTATACGATCAATTTGAAAATGATTGGTACTCTGATTTTCTAACACAAATTATTAAAGACGGTACTGGTGGAAGAAGTGTTTCTCAATTGTCTACAAAATTTGCAGCAGTTGCACAAAATTATTTACATCAACTAGCAATCGGTTTTCCAAAGCGGGAGAAATCTTTTTCAGCAAAGCATAAGCTGAATGAATTATTAGAAGTAATGCAACAAGTTAAGCAAGACAAGGTTGTTATTTGGTGCAATTACTTAAGAGATATTGAAGAGATTTTTAAAGCTCTTTGTGAAAAATATTCAGTCTCTAAAATTATTGGCGGCTTAACTACCGATCAATTAACTAAGCGGATTCAAAGTTTTCACAAGCCTAATGGCATACAAATCTTAATTTGCCAGATTAGGAAAGCTAGTATGGGGATGGATCTTTCTTCAGCGGACACACAAATATTTTTTAGTAGAAGTTGGTCTGCTTTAGATAATCAACAAGCAGTAGATAGATTAATTCATCCTTCAAAGATACGTAACCCACATCATCAGGGCATTTTAACCATAGATATAATTTCAAAGAACACAATAGACGAAGATTTACATTTGGCTTTACTGGATAAAAAAGCCAGTTCAAATGTTTACAAATGGTTTTTAAAACGTACACAAGAGCAACTAATACAAACTGATATGGTGAGTTGATGAAAAATAAAAAGACTTTTGAATCACCCTATTTTCTTGAACCAACAGACATTGATGGGACCGAGGATCGCATACAAGCAAAAGCAAAAGTTTGGGGATCAATGGAAGTGTATGATTTTATCGTTGACACTACTGGAACGGTTTACGTCTATGATGATACGGCGAACTATCATACGACATGTCATAGTATGTCAGCCAAATCACAAAATCGCATAAGAGCATTAGTGGTGAACAAACAAAAATTGAGAAAAAAAGATGATTGCACTAGCTAATCAGACAAAATGGGGAAATTTAGATGTCCCTGAATATTTTTATGATGATCTAGTAGAAAGTAACACACCAATTGCAGATAAATGTTTACGGTTATTAGACGATGGTTATTATAACGTAGCATTACTCTTTGCAAAAATGTGTAACAATGCTTTTTACGATGCCTATACTGAAGAAAAAAATGTAAATAACGCCGATTGGGTTGCTTTACTTAAAATAATTGATGAAATCTTTTTGAAAAAAAGAAATTATTGATGAACTTTTTAACAATTGATCCGGGTTGTAGAAAAGATGGCGGTCTAGCAATTGCCCTTTTTGAAGATAAACAAATTAATCCTATATTGACAATGGCTTTTGTTTCATCACAAAGTAGTTTCAAACAAAGACAGACAGAAATATGTCGTGTTTTTTCTTACTGGTTAAACGACAACAAAAGTATCTATTTTTTACAAAAAGTATATATTGAGAAACCACAATTTTTTGACTCCGCTAAAGGTTTAACAGCAGCACGATCAAACTCCTTATTCAAGTTAATTTTTACATACGGGAGACTCTTTCAAATTATAGAAAGTCAATTTGAGCCAAAAAATACACATAATTTAGAAATTAATAAATGGAAGGGGCAATTATCAAAAAGTCAAGTTGAAAAAAGAGTTAAAAGTGCCTGTCAAAAAGAATATAAAGGCGATATTTGTGATGCTGTTGGCATGGGATTATTTTTAAAGGGCTTACTCTAATGCGAAAATTTAATGTTTTTCATCGTCTTCATCCAAATCCTTCAGATATATCAGTAGTTCAGTTTGAAAAAAGATTGACAGAACTGGGAATTAGAAAACTGGGGCTTTCATCCAGCTATGCCCATTTTGAACGGGATAATGGATATCTAATGGATGAGGTTAGTCCAAAAGTAATGAATAGATATTTATTTGAAAATGATACTAAAGGTGATTATGGATTAGCTGATGATAATAAGTTAATGTGTTTAGATATTGAACATTGGCCTGATTCAAATAAACAAGTAAAAGACGAACTTACTAAAACATTAGAAGACTTTTTTCAACAGCATAAGTTTGAGTATTTAGAGAAACTTTTAAAGAATACAGATATTGAGCTTATTTCTAATTCTGAACTTATTACTAAAGTTAGGTCTGCTTACTTAGATAAATATAAAAAAGCCTTAGAGTATTTTCAGTGGAAAGCACCACATTTACGGATTGGTTATTATGCAATAATGCCAACATGTGATTACTGGCTTTGTATGAAATTATTAAATGAACTTCAAGAAAATAAAATCAATGAACTTCAATTTTTTACAGAAAGGCCGCTTTCTCAGCAATTAGATATTGTTAAAAATTATGCTTGTGAAAAACAACTTTTAGGGTGGATTGACGATAATGAATATAACTTTTCTAAATTAGGTAAATATGTTGATGTATTATTTCCTAGTTTATACGCTTTTTATCCTAATCATTCTTTTAATAAGTGGCGATTTTATGCACAGTTTCATTTACATTTCCTTAAGCAATTGACTAATAATAGTAAAACAGTTTACCCATTTATTTGGCCAAGGTATCACACAAAACAATTATTTGTACCGGAAGGTTATTTTTTAAATCAATTAGAATTTTTACGGGATCAAACTGACGTAGCAGGTTGTGTTGTTTGGTCAACTAAAGACTCTTGGGATACCAAGTCAGCATGGTGGAAAGAACTGACTAGTTTCTGCAATCAAACAATTTTAGGTTAAATACATGCAAATTCGTCCAAATCCTAGTTACAAGTATAGTTTTTGGGAACATGGTGTTTCACAATCAATGATGGGGAAATTTTTACAATGCCCCAAACAATGTTATTTAGAATATGTTGAAGGTTGGACTTCAGTCTACGATTCTGATGCCATTTTCTTTGGCAATTTAATTCATCATTGTCTTGAAGAATTATATCGTATGCCTTTCCCCAATGAAGAAACCATACTAGAGGTAATTAAACAATTTGAAATTTTAAATGAAGATGTTGATGGAGATGTACAAACTGAAGAAAAAAAGCAAGAGTTCTATGCTAAAGCTGAAGCCATTCTATTAGAGTACGTCAATCATTGGAAAAATGATTGGTCACATGAATGGAAGTTTACTGAAGAAATATTTAAACAGGAATGGGAGTTTAATCCTGATGAAAGACCAACATTTTTAAATGGAAAGATTGATGGTTGTCTAAAAATAGCCAATAAAGGCTATTGGCTAATGGATCACAAAGTAATCAGTAGAATATCTCTAGGTGAGCTAATGATTACTTTATCAGGTGATTTACAATTGTTTACCTATATGGCAGCAATGTGTAAAAAATATAACTTTAACTTTAAAGGATTCTATTACAACATTATTAGACGGCCAGGACAAAAAGTTACAAAATTAGATACAAATCTAAAAAAACATAGGGATAGAATACGTGAGGATATTAAAAAAAGACCAGAGCATTATTTTACACGTTTAAAAGTACCAATGAGTTGTGGAGAAGTTGCTAATTGGGTAGGAACGGAATTAAATCCTATTCTTGATGCAATAAATAATTGGGCAAAAAGTAATTACGAAGAACCTAATTACTATAATCCAATGGCATTAACAAACAAATATGGTATGGCACCAATGACTAAAGTTATTTTAAATAGTGATTATAATGATTTGTATCAGCGTGACCAGTTATTTAGTGAATTAGTAGTTTAGTATAAGGAGAGTAAAGTGGCATTAAAAAAGAATATATCTGTTCAACTTCCTGAAGCATACAATGTTCCCGAAAAAGATATCAGTAAATATACTTTAATGTTTTTTGGTGAAAAAAAATGTGGAAAAACTAGTTTAGCTGCACAATTTCCTGAGCATTTTATTTTAGAATTTGAACCCGGAAATGCGGCACATTTAAATTGTCGTTTTGCTGATGTGCATAATTGGGAGGAAACATTGGCGTATATTGCGTTGCTGAAAGAAAATAAAGACTACTGCAAAACTCTGGTTATTGACGATATTCCTTCAGTCTACGAATATTGTATGGGCCAAGTTAGAAAGGATTTAGGTAAAGCCGAAACTGATAAGCCGGGATTTGATGGTTATGATGTTTGCAAACGTAGATTTAATCAATTGATTAAAGATATTCAAACCCTTCCTTTTGGAAAAATCTATACTGCCCATGATAAAATTAGAGATTGTGAACTTAGAGGAGGAGGAACTATTTCACAATTAGAAACTTCAATGAGTGGACAATGTAAAGAAATTTTAGACAAGTATATTACTTTAACTGGTTATATTAAAAAGGATACTAAAAATGAAAGGATAATGCAAATTGAAGGGGATAAGTTTATTAAGGCGAATAATGGTTTTAAAAGTCATTTTTTAAAGCCTGATGAAACTAAAATTACGGATATACCATTAGGTACTTCTCCTGAAATTGGTTATAGCAATCTTATTAAAGCCTATCATAATGAACTTTATAAAGTTAAAGCTAAACCTAAAATAAGGATTAATAAGAAAAACATGGATGCCGACATAAATGCCAAGCAACACACATTATCTGAGTTATGAAGATGAAACAATTTATATTAGGGCAAGAGGATCAAACCATATAGCATTCACATACATAAAAAATAACGCTGGGAAAATAAAAGCATTTAATGTATGTTCAAGATTACTTAATAATCATGATACTATATGCCATATGGTTTTACGCTGTGCAAATAAATTAAAAATTGCACAAAGTAGTTTTAAAATAGTTAGACACAAACTCATTCCTGAAGTAATAATTAAAGGAGAAAAAAATGGCTAGGCAAGAATTTTCAATTGATTCTTTTTTACAGGCAAATAAAGAAAGTACCGAAGGTGCTGGTGGTGATGGTTTTCCAGATATTGAAAATGGTTTATATATTGGGGAAATTGTTAAAAGCTATATTCAAAATACAAAAGCAGGTGCCCAAATGGCACATATTGTATTTAGACTTACAGAAGAAAATGATTCTAATGTTGGTCAATGGGTATGGTGGTCACAAAATTTAGTGACAAGGGATGGAAGAGAAAATATGTTAGGCTTAAAAGGCTTAAATTCTATGCTTACTAGATTGCATGAAGGCGATTTTGATCCGCATCAATTTTGTAAAGATTTTACAATAGGGATGGAAAAAGTTATTGGAATTGAATGCCGTATTAAAATTAAACAAGATGGAAAATGGGAGGGAAAAACACAATATGATATTAAGTTAGCTCAAGTTATTATAGCTAATAAAACAATGCCAAAAAAAGAAGTATCAAATACTGAAGAAAAATTTGAAATGACTAATGAAGCGGTTGAATCAACTGCTCCAGTTGTTGTCGATACTTCTGCTGAAAATAACTTAGATAGCGAAGAAGTTACATTAGATAGTAAAATTAAATATGAAGCTATTACTGATAAAGGACGTAAAATAATTCAGTATGGAAAGGTTGTTTCTTATATTGAAGGAAATAACGAACAAGCTGGTATTTTAATGGTTCAAAGATATTTAGATACTGATTTTGATAAGCCTGCTGGTTTACCTCTTGCGGTAAGGGAAGATAATCCTGAATTAGCTTTATGTCATATTAATGATGTAATTGTTTCAGAAGAAGATGTTATAGAAGAAACATCTAATCGTATGACTTTTAAAGTTGGGCAAGTTGCTTCTTATGTTTGGAGGGGAGATATCCTTTCTGGAGAAATACACGCAATTGATGAAGATGAGGGTATCATCAAAATGGTTGCTGAAAATGAAGACGGGAAGAAAGTTGCTAGGTCAATTGCGATGGATGATTTTCTAGGAACAAATTCTCAGGCAACAACTGAAGTTGAAGAAGCACTGTAGTATAAGAAGTAAACATTTACTTTTTTTTATTAATCGCAATTAGGGGGGTAATTTTGCAGGTATTAGATGTCCTATCGGGTATAGATCGTGCGTTAGGGACGATTCTCGTAACTTCACAATGACAAGATTAGCTAGTCTGTTGTAACTTACACAAAATAGGAAAGTAAATATTTGCAGTTACCCCCCATTTTAAAAATTGATAGACGGAACGATGGCATTAATACTAGGATGTAATAGGAATTCACAATTAACCATTGAAGTAGACATTGATAATTTAATAGATGAGTTAATTGATAGAGGATTGACATACAAACCTGAAAATGAGGATAAATTATATCTTTGCTTAGATGATTTACCAAAAATTAAAGAGGATTTATTAAAGTTTGCTATACGCTTTAATCCTTTAAATTCTTCTGAGTGGAATATCTGCATTCTCGCCCCACAAACTATTTCTATCTTTAGACATTTTGCTGGTCAAAATAAAGCTAATAACTCTAGTAGTAGTTCTGGAAGATGAAGTTAAAAGTAGAAAAAATTACGAAGACTTTACCTATTGAAAAAATAGGTATAAAAGAAAACTATACTTTTGATACACTTCCTGATTATAAGCCACTAATCATTGCAGTAGATACAGAAACTACTGGTTTAGATTGGCAAGTTAATGCAAATTTCTTCATGATTACAGTTGCATATAACGCTTTAGATAATCAAACAAAAACTGCTGCATTTGAGTGGTCAGTTGATCCTTTAACTAGAGAACCTATTTTCTTAGATTCTCTAAAAGATGCAAGAATTCTTAAACTAATAGATTGGTTGCAAGATAAATCTATTATTAAGATTTTTGCTAATGCTAAATTTGATAGACATATTTTAGAAAAGAATTTATGTACAGTAAAAGGAACAATCTATGATGTTCTTTTAGCTGCATGGTGCTGTAATAGTCAAGAAATAAGTTATGGCTTAAAAAAGCTATCTGAAAAGTATTTAGACTTTCCAATAACTGATGAAAAAAATTTAAAGCAGTTAACAATTACGGCTAGAGCAAAAGGAAAAAATCAGCATTATAATTTAGGTAAAGTTCTCCAAATGGATTATTGGTTAATCAAACTATTTTATCCTGAAGATAAATTATGTGAAAACTATGCTCGAAATGATGTAATCAGAACTTTATATTTATGGGAATATTACTTTAAAGGTATGAAAGTATTAAACGTTTGGGATACTTTTTTACGTGAAATTAAAGTAATGAATATTATTTATGAAATGGAATCAAGGGGTGTTAGATTTTTTGAAAGTGATTGTATTGAAGAAATTAAAAATCTTAATGTAAAAATTCTAAACGTTGGCACAAATGTTAAAAATGCCTTATATAATATAACTTTAAATCTTAATTCTCCAGTACAACTTGCTAAATATTTATATGGTTGGGATAAATCTAAAAGAGACTGTACTTTTCAACCTTGTTATAATTTAGAAATTACTGAGTGGACTGAAAAAGGACAACCTTCAACAAGTACGCCAACACTGGAAAAATACAAAGCTGATCCAATTATTAATGATTTAATAAAATATAGAGGCTATGAAAAAGGGCGGGCTTCCTGTAAAAACTATCTTTTAGCCAAAGCACAAGACAAATTTATTACACCAAATGATTTACCATTTCTAAAACAATGGCGATTACAGCCAGAATTCAACCAAATTGCTGCCTATGTCGGGGGAAGTGAAAAAGGGGCAAGGCGAACAGGACGGCTTTCTTCCAGCAACCCGAATTTACAAAATGTCGCTGATGCAAGTAAATCTGGTGGTTTATTTGTAACTGATGGACGTTCTTTTTTTGGGCCAAGAGAAGGGTATGTTTGGTATTGTATAGATTATTCTCAGTTAGAATTGAGAATTTTTGCTGAACGTACAGGAGGAAAATTAAAGGACGCATTTTTACAGGGACGTGATCCACACAATGAAACACGCCAACATGTACCATATTTGGCAAAAATGCCTGCTGAAAAAGGAAGAAAATTAGCTAAAAATACTAACTTTACAATCATTAATTGTGGTGGTGCAGAAGTATTATTTAAAAAATATGGCATACCTTTAGATGAAAGTATGATTATTATTAGTGAGTTTCATAGTGAATTTAGGGAAACTAAACAACGACAAAGACAAGCAGAACAATTTGCATTAAAAAATGGGTATATTGAAACAATAATTGGTCGAAAGATAAATATAGATAAGTCTAAAAATAAGGAAGGAGGTTATAAATTTGCCTATAGAGCAACAGCATATGATATTCAAGGAAGTGCAGCTGATGCTATTAAATTAGCAATGATAGAAACAACTAAATTTAGTGCAGCTTTTACAGATAAAGTTGAATCACATTTAGTTTTATCTATTCATGATGAATTGGTTTTTGAGATAAGGAAAGACCATGCTTATGACTGGTTTATTAAAGGTTTAGTGAATTGTATGGAACATGTATTTTTTGGTTATATGGATATCCCACTAAAATGTGAGATAGAAAAAACTAATAAATCTTGGTCAAGTAAAGACAAGCATAAAGCTGAATTATAATAAAGGAATATTATGGATGTACCTAAAAAATTGCATCCTTTTGCGTTTTGGGGAGTGCATTTTACTGAGAATATAGTTGATGAATTTATTGCTACTTGTCCTTTTTGTCTTCATGATGATAGTCGTACTGGAAAAGGGCATTTTTATGTGAATAAAAAAACAGGTGCGTATGATTGTAAATCTTGTGGTACTCAAGGAGGAATCAAACAATTTTTAAAAACAACATACCTAACTGCACTAAAAGAAACAAACGAAGATCATCTAAGAAAGTTTACAAAAGCCAAAGGTATCCCATTACCTACACTAAAAGCCGAAAAAGTCGCTTACCATAGTTCTAGCAATAGGTATTTTCTTCCAGTCTACGATATTCAAAATAATGTAACTGATTTACGAAATATTATTTTAGGTAGAAAAGAAATTAGTACAGGTGGTTGTAATGTTGGCTTAATAGGTTTACCTGAACTTTTAAAAGAAGAAAATGAATTAGTTTATATTTGTGAAGGTTGGTCTGATGCGTTAGCTTTACGCTGGTTATTAAAACGCACAAGAAATTCTGGTATTGTTGTTGCAACTCCAGGAGCAAATAGTTTTAAAGATAGCTGGGGAAATCTGTTTACTGGAAAAAAATGTATAATTTGTTACGATAATGATGAAGCAGGCTATGGTTTTCATGATAAAGAAGCAAATAAAGTAACTGGTAGTTTTAAAGTTGATGCACGAATTAAAAATTATACTGAGTCTGTATCATTTTTATGTTGGCCTAGTTTATTTAAAAAAGGATATGATATACGTGAATTAGTTATTGAGAAGAAGAAGATACCAGAAACTGCGTATAAAACATTTATTAGTTTTATTAAGCCCAAACATAAGTTTGATATTGAGGGCACTACTGAGGAAAAAGAGACTCCTTTATTTATTGGTGATAAACACACAGCTAAGGAAAAATTTTCATTAGATAATATAATTGAAATTGCTAAAGATGTTTATCAATTAAGCCCAAATTTTATAAATGGTATTAAGTTAGCTTTAGCAACAAATGTATCAATTAAAATTCCAGGAAATGATAATGTCTGGTTATTTTTTGTTGGTCCTCCTGCTAGTGGAAAAACATTGATTTTAGGGTTATTTGAAACCTCTAACAAATGTATTTGGCAATCAACTTTGACAAGTAAAGGCTTAATTTCCGGGTATGGCACTGGTCAAGGGGCTCCCACTACAGGAGGAGCGGCAAATTCAAACAGTATAGACCCAAGTATTTTAGGACAAGTTAATAATAAATGTTTGGTTTTAAAAGATTTCACTGAGATTTTAGAAAAGCATATTAGTGAAAGGAATGAAGTTTTTAGTATCCTTAGAGGGGCTTATGATGGTCGAATCCGCAAGCCTTTTGGAACAGGCTTTAGGGAATACATTTGTAATTTTGGAATTTTAGCAGGAGTAACTCCCGCAATTAGAGCATATGATACTACTTCATTAGGTGAAAGATTTTTATATTATAATATTATAAATAATCCACAAATTGCTGAAGAAGTTCAAGAAAAAGCATTAAATGCTCAATTATTAGGGTCAAAAAAATCTAAAGATTTACAAAAAGCAGTAAAGGGGTTTTTAGACATTGAATATGATATGAATGGCCTTAGTTTAATGGCACGTATTCCTAAATGGTTTAGGGATAAAGTGAAACCTTTGGGACGTTTAGTTGCTTGTCTTCGTACAACTGTTAGTCGTTTTGAATACGGACATAGACAAGGAAAATTAAAATTTATACCTATTAGTGAAGCTGGAAATAGAGCAACAATTCAACTAGAAAAATTAGCTTTGGGTTTATGTTTAATTGAAAATAAAAAGGAGATAGATGAAGAAATTTATGCACTAATAAAAGTTGTAGCAATGGATACAATTAATAGTTTTCAAACTGAAATTATTAAAGTACTTGCAAAAGCTAATTTATCGCAAACTGAATTACAAATAAAAGCAAAAACAAGGTTAGAATATATTACTGCTTATATTGAAGATTTAGAAACTTTAAAATTTGTTGAAAAGAATGGAAATAAGGAATCCTATCAATTAACCAAATTAATTAAAGACTTATGGAAGAGAGCTTCATTATGATTAATTCTAATTTATTTAATCTTACAGGACTGAATTCTCAATATGTAGAAAAGAAACTTTGGGGGTGGAAATATACTTTAACTTTCACTACTTATTATGCTTTAGATATTTGTTTTGTTAAAAAAGGTGGCTATTCAAGTATACATTATCATACACATGTAGCAAATCAAATTTTTATTCTTTCTGGTTTACTAGAAATAATGACATATAAAAATAGAGAAGATGCTGACCAGCAAAAATTTTCAAGTAGGAAATTTTTTTCATCTGAAGAACCCCATGAAAGAAAATGTCTTATTAAACCTCCAGTTATCCATGAGTTTTTTGCACCAGAAGAAACACTTTTTGTAGAATTAACTGAAGCAATGCACTATACAAATAAAGATATTAAACGTTTGAATGAAGGTGGCTGTAGAAAGTGAATTATGTAATAATTCCTGCAAGATTAGAATCTACTAGATTTCCTAGAAAACCATTACAACAGGTGGATATTTTAGGGAATGACACAATTTTTAAACCTTTAATTTTATTAACATGGGCAGCATGTAATCAAAAACCATTGACTGATATAGCAAAGGTAATTATTGCTACAGACAGTAGAGAAATTTATGATGTTTGTCGTGCAGACGGGGCAGAAGTTATTCTTACTGGGAAAGCAAAAAATGGCACTATGCGTTGTGCAGAAGCGGCAAGATATTTAATTGAACCAGAATTGATTGTAAATGTTCAATGTGAATATCCAGGTGTAAATGCGACTCGTATTTATAAACGCCTTTTAGAATTAGAAACTGAAGATAAAACTTTAATTTCAACATTTTATTATCCGCTAGAAAATAAAAATCCTTCAAAAAATTTAGTGAAATTAATTTTAGATTCTGCTAATTATGTACAATACTTTTCTAGGGAAAATATTCCGCATAAGGCTGAACTATATAATATTCATATAGGTATATATATTTATCGGTATGAACTTTTACAGACCTTATTTTATGAATGTGAAGATCCTAAAGCTGACATTTATACCTTTGGACAAGAAAATTTAGAGCAATTAGAGTGGTTATGGTGTTGCCATGAATTTAAAGCCTATCTACATGATGAAATAACCGGAATAGATTCGCCTGAACAATTAAAGACTTTTGAAAAAAAATTAAAAAACTTAATTGAATCTTTAAATTTATAAATTAAGAAATAATTTTTTTTAAACCAAGTTGTTTAAATGGTTCCCCAGAAATAATTTCTTTTTCATGCCACTGAGCATAAGATATATTATTTAACCATTGTTGTCTATCAGGTGTTTTTAGATTTTCTACATCTAAATTATGTGAACTAATATCCCAAGTCATTGACCCTTTATCTGCAACAAAAGACGGGATACCAAGTATTGTTGCCTCAACTGTAGAATTAGAATTAAATGAAACTACACACCAAGATTTATTAAAATCTTTTTTTATATGCTTTTCACTTGATTTATAAATTTTTTTTAATTTTAAACTTTTAGCAACAATTTCTTTATATTTATGTGTTAAAGAAAGTTTAGAAAAACCTCCTTTATTTATTAAAGGGTGTTCTCTTATTACTATATCTCTATTTGTTGCTTTAAGAAGACTATCTATTGTTTTTTCTATATATTCACTATATTCTGAATAATAGACAGAAGCATCCCAAGGAAGCTGTAAGCAAAATAGCACATATCCACTTTTATTAAATTTCCAAGGAGCTAAAATTATATTCCATTTTTTTATTCTGGAATCATCTGAATTTTTATTTTGAAAATCTGCTCTACCATTTAAATTATCCCAACCAACAGACCAATATTTATTTCTTTTATATATATACCCACCATCAACTATTATATGTCTATTACCTTGAGTTTTTTGATGCAAAATTATTTTTTTTATCATCCACCCTCTTTTTGAAAATGGTTTAATCCCACCCAAGCCTATAGAAACTTTACAATTTGTATCTTTAGTCCAATCTGTTATTATCATAACCTTAGAATTAATATTGTTTGCTAAAAACTGTTCATGTGTTTTTTGAAATATATTATTTATAATAAGATTTGTTTTAGATTTAGTTTTACTAGCAAAAAATATTACATCATAAAGTTTATGTTTAATTGTAAGTTCTCCATTCAGCTCTATATAAATTCCAAAGTTCAGCAAATGCACAATCTTTATATTTTTCAAACCAAGGACCACCACTAGTATAATGAATTAGTTTAGTTAATTCATTCATATAATCTAAACTATTCCATTCAATTGGTAGGTCGCCAATCAGTTCATCAGGAATTGCTTTAAACTGATGCTGCTGTATTCCAGGTGTATTCTCAACATATTCCTTGGTCCATTTCTTCAGCAAAGCACAATTCATCAACATAACTGATGACCAATTTTTTCGTGCGTAAGGAACTTGATTTGTCCCATACATTTTTGTCTCTGTACTAGGAATATATTTATGTTTCACAACTCTAAGAGCATATTTTTCCATTGAAAGATTTAGTAAATCCTTTATATTATTTAAAACTAATATATCATTATCTAAAAATAAAGCAAAACCTTTATAATTACATAAATAAGGAATTAAGAATCTTGTATAAGTAAATTCAGTTGAACATTGTTCATCAACTTTATAAGAAAAGTCTAAATTGGCTAACTGAAGAAAAGTGATATCTAAAGGAGATGTTGCATGTTTACGAATACTATACTCTGCAACATGTGTGGGTTCAGGGAATCTTGAATCATAGCCAATAAAAATTTTGAGCATGTATAGTTCCTTATTTCATAATTCCTAAAATACGTCCATGTGTCCCTTTATTATGGGCAATGTATTTTCGCAATTCACTTTTACCTATCACACAACTAAGTTTACTTTTTTTAGGTAAAATATCTTTTTGTAATATTTGTGTGTGTTTTCGTGTCATCATTAGTTGATAACTATCATCCCAACGTACATCTTTTCTGTAATCTTTTGTAAGATATCTATTTGTTAAATGTGTAATAAAATCTTTTCCAGCAGTATTTAATCTAATACCAAAAACACCTGTTTCATCAACAGGTCTAAAACTTCCTCTTATATAAAAATAATCCTTTTCAGCAAATAATTTATTAATAATCTTATATGAAATATTATTAATAAACAAACAATCTGAATCTAACCAAATAAGATATTCATAGTCCATGTTTTTAACTAAATTTAAAACAACTATTTTTCTAAACCATCTTGAACAGTTTCTATTCCACCAAGTAAAGGTACAGCCCTTTTTGTGCTTTGTATCACTTTTTTCAAACGGATTTTTTGAGCAAGTACACGGGTTTGCTTTTCCCCCTAAGTATCTAGGAATAATGTCTTCATTAGCATATAGCCAATCAATTAGTAACTTATTTTTTTCCAAAGATTTATAGATAATAGTTTTTTTAGTATTTTCCTCAGTAGGCGATGTTTCCCAAAAAGCATTAAGTTGTTTTATAATAGTCTTTTCTAAAGCATTTTCATAACCAACAAATAAATTGCCTTCAATATTGAATTTTAAGAAGGACTTAAGTAATTTTCTTCCTGTTGCCTTATATAGTTCTTCATTAAAGGAAGTCAGATACAATATCCCCGGATCTTTCATAAACTTCTATGTCCTTTGCTTTAATATGAGGAGATAGATTTTTTTCTTTTAATAGACAGGTATAATCTTTTTCTACATGTTTTAGTCCTAAAAATGGTGTAAGCGTTAATATTGTTAAATTATAATACTCCAAAGCAAGTTTTCGTATTTTTGCCGTGTAGTAATAATACTCATCATAAACTTCTTTTGCAGAGTACTCATGAAATTCAGTATGTTGATTATGTCCATGATGGGTATCTAAAATATCACACATATCACAACCAACTAAAATTGCCGTCTTTGCTCCCATTAAACCAGCAAGGTTAATTGCTCCAGTTTGTATCCCCCGACCAATGTAAAGATTTCCCTTTGTCTCTAATGAAGGTTTAAAAAATTTATAATCTACAACATTGATATTATTCTGAAAAGTATAAAATTTTTTATAATTGTCTAGCTTTAAATGTTTCTTATAAGTTTTATCTGTAAATTTATGTTTAGTAATCCACTTAGTATTCCATTTTGAAGAATCAAATGGAATAAGATATGGATGAATAGTTAAAGAATAAGATAGCGAACAATATTTATATGCTTGATTTAATCCTATAGTAATTTTATCTTTTAAAAACTCTATGGGAAATACTTGCATTGAGGGACCAGTACCAACAATATATATTGTTTGATTTTTATATTTATCTTTTAAGGCACAAATTGTCGAAAGTTTTGCCATGCGACACCATTTTCTAATTCCTCTAAAGACCATTGGGCATACGCTAAATTATAAAAAAATTGTCTAATTTCTTTCGCTGGATAAATTATTGGCGTATTAATTTTATTTATATCATTATTTGTAATATCATATGTTATTGCATTTTTACCTAGAGAAAATGTATGAATACCTAAACGTAATGAATGACATAAAGCATTTGAAGAATAGCTTATTGCGGCATATGTATTTTTTAAATCATTATCTAAAGTATCTGTACTAAATTTTACATACGAAGGAAAATCTTTTTTTGGTTGTGTATATTTTTCTCTAGGATGTCGCCTAAAAATAATAGCTTTATTTGTCAATTTATGAAGTCGTTTAATTATTTTAATATGCCATTTATGTGCATTTATTTCTTGACAACTAACACCTCTTTTATTTTGGCCAAAGACTAAAATTTTATTTGCAGTATTTAAATTATCGCTTACTGGAAATAAAGGTGCATTTAATTTTTCAAATCTATCTGCTGGACTATTTTTGTTATAGTATATTCCTTGATTTTTTATTCCCGAAAACCCAAGGGAAACAAATTTCATATTATCACTTATAAAAGCTGTGTCTATAATTAATAATTTTTTCCCATATTTTTTAGCATAGTGTGCTATTTCACTTCTAAAACTTATTTCAGTATAACGTTTAAAATTAAAAAATTTAGGAAATCCACCAAAAATAACAACTGCATTCGCTTGTTTAATATTATTTATTATATTTTTTGTATTTTTATCTCTTCGTTGTTTTAAAAGGGGAAAATTTCCAATAGAGGAAATAGTAAAACTTTCATCCCCACAAACACGTATACCGTTAGCTAACAAGTTTATTAGCTGTTTACCTCTTGGTGTAAGTTTTGTTTTAAACAAACATATTTTCATAAATAGGCTAACTGAGAAGAAACCATCTCTTCCAAAATAGTTGTCAGTGTATAAGTTGGTTCCCAATTAAGGTCTTCTTTAATCTTTTCGGGATTTCCTTTTAATATGTTTAATTCAAGCGGACGATAAAATTCTGCATCTTGAACAATATGATCAAGATAATTTAAACCAACGAGATCAAAACATTTAGCTGCAATGTC
>Ga0310124_10000986_pt1 | contig 20111 bp, 17 predicted proteins | sample CB11b_AW_Bot5_MG_FD_203507 | JGI IMG/M metagenome (GOLD analysis project Ga0310124, IMG submission 203507) | Marine microbial communities from Western Arctic Ocean, Canada - CB11b_AW_Bot5 | ecosystem: Environmental > Aquatic > Marine > Oceanic | place: Canada: Western Arctic Ocean | collected... | reverse complement strand
CCCTCCTTGCGCCTTGCCAGCACGTCACACGCAGGCCGTGAGGCCTCGGGCAGGAAACGGGTCACGCCCCGCTGGCGGCCGTAGCAAGGGCCTTTAGGCCCGCTGAACGATCAGCGCCCCTGAAGGGACTTCACCGCATTCGGGGGCGTCAAACGGGCCCGGCATGGCGACTGTGTGGGCCCTCGGACATGCCACACATGGCGTTTTCCCGTGGCGTGGGGCAGAATCTCGTTCTGGACTCGGTCACGCGTCAGCGCGGCTGCATGTCCGGGAGCCGGTCGGACTCTTCAAGCTCCTGGCCGTTCGGGAGCGGCGCCCGCGCCGCACGGCGGCGTACCCGGGAGGTGGAGTCGCGGCCGAGGAGGGGCCCTGATGTCAGTGACTCGCATGAAACGAATGCATCGAATGACGCGACGGCACCGATGGCTGCGGCGCAACGTTGTGATGGTTGTGGCTCTCGGCCTGGTGGCCGGGACGGCGGCGGACGGACAACCAGGGACCCAAGACGAGGGTGACGACGAGTCCGTCCGTACGCTTGTGGGCCGCCTGGACCTCGGGCAATACAAGGCGACGATCAAGGGGCTGACCGAATTCGGCGACCGGCGCCAGGGCACCGCACGGAATCGCGACGCCGTGGACTGGATCGAGTCGCGACTCCAGGCGGTCGGTTGCACGAATACCGAGCGTATCGTCTATAGCTTTGATCCGGCACCGCGTCAGCCGGGCGCGCGTCGAGTCGGTGGGACACGGCCGCCACTGAATCCCACTGACTCGACCCCCACCGGCGGCGCGGTGGGGCGAAACGGCTCAGGGCCCGGGGGGAGTTCGATCTTCGGCTACCGGCGGCGCACTGGGGTCGTGCGGGACCCGCTCGCGCAGCCGGACGAGACGCTGCGCGCCCTGAACCTGGAAGAGCCGACCAACGGCGAGCGTTCCGAAGTGTTCTGCACCAAAGTCGGTACGACCCATCCAGATGAGATGTACATCATCGGGGCCCACATGGACGGTCACGGATTCGGGCAGGCCGCGAACGATGACGGGTCGGGTACGGCCATTGTCATGGAGTTGGCGCGTATCTTCAGCGCCTCCGATGTTCAGACCGCACGGTCTATTCGCTTCGCGCTCTGGAACAACGAAGAGACCGGTCTCAACGGCAGCACGGCCTACGTGGAGCAGCGGCGCGAGCGACAGGGGCGGGAGGATCCGCCGGGGTCCGGTCGGTACCCGGAGCCTCGGTGGCTTGCCATGATCCAGCACGACATGATGTTGTTCGACCACGGCGCCCCCGGCCCCGACGGCGTGGTCAGCCGAGACCAGCGGCGTGAGGCCGATGTGAATATCGAGTTCCAGTCGAACTCCGATCTCGTGGCCGAGTCTCGCGACTTGGCGTTTCGCTTCAAGTCGGCCAACGACGCCTTCGCGACGGACTATCCGGCCACGGTCGGTCCCCACATGACCAACACCGACTCGACGCCGTTCATGAATATCACGCCCTCCATCAGCCTCCGCGAGAACGAGCGCGGCATGCACATCGGGGCGGGCTGGGATCCCCACTGGCACCAACCGACCGACCTCTACACCACATTCACCGACGATGACTTCCGTCTAGGGCTCAATGCGGCGCAGACCACCCTGGCCGCCATCGCACAGCTGGTTGACGCGGCGGTCGCCGAACGCTAAGCACATTGACGGTTGGCAAGTTCGTTGTGGTCCGTGTTCTACGCGTCGACACCTGTTTCTACGGACCCGCGCCCTCCACCGGCACACCGGGCGCCCGGTACGCATACATCCCTTCAACCGCGAAGATCAGCAGGGCGGTCCACACCAGGCCATAGCCCGCGAGCTGAGATCGACCAAACGTTTCGCCATAGACGAGCACTCCGAGCAGAAACTGCAGGGTAGGCGCGAGGTATTGGATGATGCCCATGTGCGACAACGGGATCCGACGGACCGAGGCGCCGAACAGCAGCAACGGTGCGACGGTGATGATCCCCGATGCAGCCAGCAGCGCCTGCTGCCGCCACTGGCTTGGATCGGCGCCTGCCCCGGTGGGTACGGCGAAGTCCGGCCCCAGCCACAGCGCCACCACGGCTGGGACGCACAACAGGCTGGCTTCCACCGTCAGTCCCTGCATCGCTCCGAGAGATGCCCACTTTTTGATGAGTCCGTACAAACCGAACGTGGACGCCAGGAGGAGCGCGATCCACGGCAGCGTGCCGACCGAGAGTGTCAGATATACCACGCCGGTGGCGGCGAGGGCGACGGCCGTCCACTGGCCCGGCCGCAGGTGCTCGCGTAGCACCACGACCCCCAGGCCCACCGTGACCAGCGGCGAGAGAAAGTAGCCGAGGCTGGCTTCCACGATGAAGCCGGCCGTGACGGCCCAGACGAAGGTCAGCCAGTTGGCGTAGAGTAGCGCCGCGGCCACCGCGTAGATCGTGACGACACGGGGCGAGAGCTGACCGCGTGTGATCCGATCCTGCGGTCGCAAGACCAGCAGCAGGCCGAGCAGGAGCAGCGACCAGAAGACGCGGTACCCGATCAGGGCGGTCGGTGAGAGGTGGTCCAGCTGCTTCCAGTAGGCCGGGCTGACACCCCACCAGAGATACGCTGCGATGCCGTACCAGATTCCGGTTCTCACGAGACGTCGATCGTGGTGGTTCGCACCGGTCGCGGGAGTGTCCTGGCCGTCACGGGGTGTCGGCCGTGACGCAGACGGCCCGATGTGTTAGGCGTCGGGCGGATGCGTCACGAATCGCCGACGACCACTGCGGCGCATACAGCGGGGAGTTCGTGACCCAGAGCCGATTGGGTTCGCCGAAATCACGGTCGGCGCTCCAGAGCGTCAGCCCCCACGGATATCGTGTCGGATCGAGCCGCTGGAGGACCGAGTCCAGCTCTGGTTGCGTAGGGAGGCGCCAGCTGGGACTGGCGCCGAGGGCGAGTCCCTGGCAGTACGCATCTGCGTCTGACCACAGGAGCCCGTCCAGGCCCTGGCTCGGGCTGCCCGTCGTGGTCCAACGCAGTCCGAGCTGCCGGTCGAGGAGGGTGCCGTCTCCCAGGTCCGGGAACGGATCGCCGGGGTCCGCCTCGGCCGCGTCCCGCGTGGGTATCGGCTCGATGCCGGTTGCCTCGGCTAGGGGGGCGCCAGTGTCTGAGGTCGGCGGCACCGGTTCCCGTTGGCCGACGGCGGCGCCCCCGACAGCGACCTGGCTCGACTCGGCGATCGGGCTCGTTGGTGCGCGTGTTGGCGCCTCGCGTGTCGGGGCGGCCGCTGCTGTGGCGTCCGGGCCCGTCGCGGCCTGCGCATCCCCGCCAGCCGGTGTGGAGCGGGCGTCGACCGTCGAGCCCGGGCGGTTGTCCGGTTCCAGAGGCGCCACCGCCGTGGGGCGCGGCTGGTCCGCGTCAGGGCCCGGTGTCTCGCCGACCAGGGACACGGCGGCGGAACGCCCGGCCTCGGTCCCAGACTCGTTCGCGGGGAGGCCGAACCACAGCACGGCGAGAATGACCAGTATCGCCGCCGCCAGCGCGACGGCGCGCGAGCGGCCGGGCGATCTCGTGCGGGTGGACGGCGACGACTCGCTTGTCGACACCGTGGTCGACCCGACGTCGTCGGTGCGCGACGGGGGCGACGCGACATTCGTCGGCAGCGGCGGGATGCCGCCGACCAGCACCGTGGTCTCGCTATCCGTCTCACCGGCGTTGGCCGTGGCGACGGTTGAGATCCGGGCGACCATGTCGGCGGCGGAACCGAAGCGTTCGGCCGGCTCTTTGTGCATGGCGCGCAGGATCATGCGCTCCAGTACGTCGGGGATGTTCGGGTTCACCTCGCTGGGGAGCGGCAATGGATCGCGGATGTGTTTAACCACGACCGCGAGCGGCGTCTCCGCGTCAAAGGGAACCTGACCGGTGGCCATTTCATAGAGCACGACCCCCAATGAGTACAGGTCGCTGCGGCCATCGATCGCATTGCCCATACCCTGCTCTGGCGACATGTACTTGGGGGTGCCGATGAGCCCGCCGGTCGCGGTGAGCGTGTCCGCACCCTCCAGAATCTTGGCGATGCCGAAGTCGGCGAGCAGACAGTTGCCGCGTTCGTCGAGCAGGATGTTGCTGGGCTTGACGTCGCGGTGCACGAGTCCGCGCGTATGCGCGCAATCGAGGGCGTCGCCCACCTGTGAGACAACACGTCGGATCTGCTCGAGCGGCAGCGGATGCCCGTCAATCACGGCCGCGAGCGTGCCGGTCTTGATGAACGGCATCACGATGTAGGTGAAGCCATCCGACTCGCCGTAGTCGTGGACCGGAAGAATGTGCGGGTGCTGCAGGCTGGCGAGAATCTTGGCTTCTTGCTCGAAGCGGGCCAGGAACTCGCGGTCCTGGGCGAAATGACGGGGGAGCACCTTCAGCGCGACATGTCGGTCGACGGCCGGTTGGTAGGCCTTGTACACGGAGGCCATGCCGCCCGCCCCGAGTGGTGCCACAATACGATAGGGTCCGAAGGATCGCCCTGATAGATCTTCCATCAGGCAGGTCCAGGAGCGAGGATGCCATCATCCAGCCGGCGTCCCACGCGGCAGGCTGACACGAACGAAATTGCAATGTCCATACCGGACGGGGGAGACTGGCTTGGGGATTGCACCCATGCGAGTGCTATCGCTGGTGCGCGCCAAGCCCAGCGTGTGCCGGCGTCGACGTTATCATATCCTTGGAGTGTGACCATGCGTACAAGACACCAGTTGACATATCTGTCGGCGATTCTCGGCCTCGCGGTGTGGTTGCTGACCCCCGCTATCGGGTTGGCGCAACCCCGCGTCGCGGTCATGAACTTCGAGAACAACAGCACGTGGCGGTACTGGGGCGACAATCTTGGCGCGGCCGCCGCTGACGAACTGGTGACCCAGTTGCTCAAGACCGGGTCGTACAGAATGATCGAGCGTTCACAGTTGGCGGCGGTCCTGGCCGAGCAGGACCTCGGTGCGAGCGGGGCGGTCGACGCGTCAACCGCGGCCAATATCGGTCGATTGCTGGGGGCCCGGCTCATCTTGACCGGATCGATTACACAGTTTTCCATCGAGACCGTCTCAGGCGGGTTCCGTGGCCTGGGAGGGTCCAGGTCCAAGGCGGAAACCATCCTCGATGTGCGGTTGGTCGACACGACCACCGGCGAGATTCTGATGGCCGAGAGCGGCGAGGGGGAGAAGACCTGGGGCGGTGGATTTTTTCGCAGCGCCAGTTTGGAGCGCGATTTTGACGCTGGCGTAGCGCAGGAAGCGCTCCGTCCGGCCATCGAGCAGGTCACCGAGACGTTGGCCCGTCAGGCCGACCGCTTCGCAGACCTCGAACCGGTGGCACCACCGGCACCGGCGGCGCAGATCGTGGGAGCCAGCGACGGGTCCTTCTACATCAACCAGGGAGAGAACTTCGACGTGGCGGTGGGGCAGCGTTTCGAAGTCGTCCGAGTCATCGATGAAATCAAGGACGCGAATGGGGTTGTGCTCGATCGAATCACCGACACCGTCGGGGTGCTCGAGGTGACCCGCGTATTGTCGCAGTCCGCGATCTGCACGGTGGTCGAGGGAGAAGCGACGGAAGGGGACACGATTCAACCGCTGTAGTGGTGGAGCACACAAACGTCAGACCGCTGACGAGATGGGGGCCGCGGCCGCGCGTGTTGGCGGCGGTGTCAATAGACCCGGAGGTCATCAACCCAAATGGTACCGTCGGTGCCCGGGGGGACCGCCCCGATGTCGACGAGGAAGACAATGGCCTGGGTCTCGGCGAGGTCGAGCGCGCCGTCCACGTCATCGATGACGTTTCGCAGACGCTCGAACGGCACGGTGACGTCCCGCCATTCGGTGGAGGACCGGACCGAGGCCTGCCAGGTGTCGGCGCCTTCCGGCTCTGTCGGATTGAGGTCACGGACCTGGACCCACAACCGATACGGGACGTCGCTTCGCACAGAGAACACCAGGCCGTTACGACCGGACAGGTCTCGTGGCGCATAGCTTCCCAGCGACGCGAATGGGGATGGATGGTCGGCACTGGGGACGCCAAGCTGGAAGGCGATGCGCGCGGCGGATGAACCATCGGGGCCGGCCCCCGGGTCCAGGACCCGCGGGTCGAGAGTGGTCGAGGGGTCGGACACCCCGGTGAACGGCGAGGCGGTGTCGAACCGCTCGAGATCGGCCGTCACGCCAACCACCACCGGTCCGGGCAGCGCGGCCGCGGCGCGGCGTCGCGCGCGGTCCGCCTGGGTCAAGACGTAGATCGGATTGGAGACAATCCACGGCACGTCCCACCCGTCGAGATGGGCCTCCACTCGATAGACGCCAGGCTCCTCCACCCGTTGATCGAGGGCGCGTTCACCGGCCGTGACGACCACGCCGTCGCGGAACAGGGTCAGCCGGGCGGTGGCGGGTAGTGCCCCACCGGCGCGCATACGAAGAGGTCCGGCGGCTGGGACCTCATCGCCCATCGTCCATTGCTCGCCGGTCCGCTCCGCGAGAAAGAAAAACCGATCGGCCGGCGCCAACGCCCCGATGCCCACATAGAGTCGGCCGCGGGCCAGCGCGGCCACGAGCGCGGCTGTGTCCTCGGTGGCATTGCCGCTGAAGGGACGCTCCAACAGGACATAGTTCTGGGCCACCCGGAACACCGCTTCATAGGAGGGGAAGGGCAGTACGGACGACACCGTGCGCCGGAGCGTGCCGTGCGCGTCGGCCCCCGTGATGCCGGTGGCATGCCGCCGGGACAACAGACCGTCCCACCGATCGAGCGCCGGTGGACGGCGTAGCAGACGCAGCAGCGCGTAGTCGCTGTTCACGGGATAGCCGGCAAGGGCGCCGAGCCGTCGGGCCCAGCCGGCGGCGCGCCATTGCGAATCACCGTTGAGTATCTCGACCCCCCAGCTCCCAGGCAGATTCCAGTCCCGCCACCGGAGGTCCTCGCGCGCACTCTCGGGATGCGCCGCGAATCCCACACCGCCTAGTTCGGCCAGGTCACTCAGTGAGTCTCGGGCGTCACCGGAGAAGCGGTAGGTGGGTTGGGGCAGCCCGACGGCGAGGAGATGGCCTCCACGATTCGAGATCTCGGTGCCGACCACGGTGAGCACTCCCGTCCGACCGTACCCCTCGCTGGGCTTGCCAGCCAGCGAGTTGTGGTCGGTCACGATCACGAAGTCGAGCCCCGCCGCCTCGGCGGCCGCCTCGACGTCTGCCACCTGTCCACTCCCATCAGAGTGAGTGGTGTGGACGTGGGCGACGCCGGAGACTCGTACGAACGAGTCCGGAAGGTCGGCCGCGACCACGGGCAGCGGTCGCCACGTCGCCACGTGCCACACGAGGACCGAGACGACGAGCAAGACGATGGCCGCGACCGCGCAACGGGTCGCCTTCCGCGTCTCGCGAGTCATGGTCGGGGCACCGCCGATGCTACCGCGGTGGATGTCGTACGGGTGGAAGGCGACGGTACGCCTAGCTGCAGGAGGGCGAGATCCTGCGGCGGGTTCCCCCTGGCGCCTCGGGCGACGTGCTCGCGCAGCCGGAAGCGCGGCTCGAGGTGACGACGGACATAGTCTGCCGAGAAGAAGACGCCGCACCGATTGCTTCCGGCCGAGTCACCATCGCGTACGACGAGTTGACCGGTGTTGAACCGGGCGCGCTCAGCCTCGGACAGTGTGTCCAGGTACGCCTCACCGTGGGTCGAAATGATCAGATGCCCGCCGGGCCGAAGGACCCGCGCTAACTCCGCCACCCAGCGGCTCTGCAGCGGTTCCGGCAGATGGGTGAACACGGAGAGGGCGTAGATGAGATCGAACCGCGCGTCGGCGTAGGGCAACGGCGGTTCGAGCGCGTTGGTCTCGAAGTGGGCGAACGGCAATTGGCGTCGACACCAATCGATGAGGAGGGGATTGTAGTCACACCCGTGGACGTCCGCCGACAGGTCAGCCCAGTGACGAATGATGCGTCCGCACCCGCAGCCGAAATCGAGCAGCGCGCCCCCGTGACCGAGCGGGATGGCGTGGCGTTCCAGTTGCTCTCGAATGCTGTCGGCCCCGGCGCGCCCGGTCTGTATGAACCACTCGACCGAGGGGGACGCGGTCGTCAGCATCAGGAGCCGCGCCGTTGGCACCGGCAGGCTCCTGTTCTCGCCGCGCCGCAAGAATCGTCGGTTGTGCCGCACCCACCCGAGCGCCACGACTGCGTCCCGGGCTCGGCGGGTGGCGTCGAGCAGGCCCAGCCGCCCGAGCACGGCCTTCACGACCCCTCTCATGGAAGAGCCGCCGGGTCCTCAACGAGTGGTCTTGAGCGGGCCGAAGGCGGTCGCCAGCCATAGTCCCACGGCCAGGACGACGGTGGTGGCGCCCACCCAGGTGTACACGGTGGCGTCGGGCGCGTAGTCCATAAATAGGTAGTACGGCAGGATCACGATGTCGAGGAAGATGGCACCCAGGAAAAACGTGAGTGTGTATTTCCCGGCCGGCCCCAGTTCTTGTGTGTTGGTCATGAAATCCCCACTAGTCTCCTAGGTCCACGACGCGCTGTCAACGGGGCTCTCGTGTACACTTTGACCATCAGTTCATCGAGCTGTCCAGGAAGGGAGACACCGTATGCGAAACGTGGTTGTGAGCGTTGTGGTGGCCGTGGCCGCCTTCGGGCTGGGACGCGTCACGGCTCAGGATGTCGAACCGTCGTGTCGGCTGTGTCCCGCGACCCACATCCCTGCGACCGAGGTCGCACGTTACGGTGAGTTGGGCCGGGAACAGAGCCTCGTCGACCAACAGGTGCGCTCGGTCGACATCGGGCGTTCGCAGGTGCAGATTGCCATGGCCTATCGAGGCGCGCTCGACGAGCCTCGGCCGAGGTCGGTCGCCTCGCACGACCTGGTCACAGAGGTCTACGTGGTCCTGAGCGGCTCGGGCACCAACCGCACCGGTCCCGATCTGGTGGACCCACAGCGGCGCCCGCCAGACAATCGCGCCGTGCAGTTCCTGAATGGTCCTGGCAACAATTCGACGGACATCAGGAACCCGCAGACCCACGAGTTGCAGGCGGGTGACGTGTTCGTCATCCCAGCCGGCACCGGGCATCAGTTCACGAAGATCGACGATCACATCAGCTATCTCATGGTGCGAATTGACCCGGACAAGGTCGTACCGCTCATGGACCAGACCGCGTCTGAGGCATACCTGGCCGAGCAGACCCGGTAGGGGAGAGGAATCCCATGCACTACGCAGGACGCTGTCAGGCGGTGGCGCTTGGCCTGGCGCTGGGCGCCCTCCCGGTCGCCGTGGTCGCGCAGACGGTATCGGACGGCACCGAGCGTGGCGAATGGCCCGTGTATCACGGCAATCTCGCGCAGCAACACTATTCGCCGCTCGACCAGATCACGGCTGACAACTTCGACGACCTCGAGGTGGCCTGGACGTTCAAGACCGACAACCTCGGCACGCGCCCCGAGTTCAAGTTGGTGGGCACGCCGCTGATGGTGGGAGGGCGCCTGTATGCGAGCGGCGGGTCGCGTCGTTCGGTCGTCGCGCTTGATGCCGCCACGGGCGAGCTGCTGTGGGTACACTCGGAGCGGGAGGGCGCGCGTGGCGCCGCCTCGCCGCGACAGCTGTCGGGACGTGGGGTGGCCTATTGGAGCGGGGCCGCGGAGCCGGCGTCGTCCAGGATTTTCTACATCACGCCCGGGTTCCGCCTGGTTGCCCTCGATGCGACCACCGGACAGCGGGTACCCGATTTCGGTGACGGCGGGTGGATCGATCTGAAATCCGCCGCGGTGTATGGCGACGAGCTACCGATCGATCCGGTCACCGGCGAGATCGGGTTGCACGCGACCCCGACCGTCGCTCGTGACGTCGTGATCGTTGGGTCGTCGATGCGTGAGGGCCACACGCCCAGGACACACAACAACACCAAGGGACTGGTGCAAGCCTTCGACACGCGCACCGGTGAGCGCCGCTGGACATTTCACACGATTCCGCGCCCGGGCCAGTTTGGGCACGAGACCTGGGAAGACGGGTCGTGGGAGGTGACCGGGAACGTCGGCGTCTGGAACCAGATTGCGGCCGATGAGGAGCTTGGTCTGGTGTATCTGCCGGTGGAAACGCCCACCTCCGACTTCTACGGCGGGCACCGCCCTGGCGATAATCTGTTTGCTGAGAGTCTGGTGGCGCTCGATCTCGAGACCGGTGAACGTCGCTGGCACTTCCAGCTTGTGCACCACCCCATTTGGAACATGGATATCTCGACGGCGCCGATCCTCGAGGACATCACCGTGGATGGCCGGGACATCAAGGCGGTGTCGATCATGGGCAAGCAGGTCATGGTCTACACGTTCGATCGGGAGACCGGAGAACCGGTGTGGCCGATTGAAGAGCGCCCGGTGCCCCAGTCGGACGTGCCGGGCGAGCAGACCAGTCCGACCCAGCCGTTTCCGACCAAGCCGCCACCCTACGACCACCAGGGCGTGACCACCGAGGGGCTGATTGATTTCACGCCCGAGCTTCGGGATGAGGCCGAGCGTCTGCTCCGGCGCTACCAGACGGGCCCGGTGTTTACTCCGCCGGTTGTCAGTGATCTCGACGGGGCGATCACCTCCTTCCGGTCGTCCGGCGGGACCAACTGGCCCGGGGGCGCGTTCGACCCGGAGACACAGATTCTGTATGCGCCGTCCTACACGTCCATGGTGACGATCGGTCTGCTCCCTCCGCCGAGTCCGGATTTTTCAGACATTCGCTACGTGCGTGGCAACGTGCTGAGCGGCATTCGATTTATCCCAACCGGCGGCGACACGTCAGGTGCGGACACGCCCGAGCGACGCGCGATCGAAGTGTTTGGCGGAACCGGGGCGCGTACGGCGACCCCCAACCCGCAAGGCCTGCCGTTCCTTAAGCCGCCGTACGGGAAGTTGACCGCCATCGACATGAGCCGAGGGGAGATCCTGTGGCAAGTCGCTCACGGTGACACGCCAGACCGGATCAAGCGGCATCCCGCCCTTGCGGGACTGGACCTCCCGCGAACGGGACAGAGCGGCGCGGTGGGCGCGTTGGTGACGAAAACACTGGTCATCATGGGCGATCCAATGGCAACCACGACCTCGTCGGGCGCTCGCGGGGCGATGCTTCGTGCCTATGACAAAGCGACGGGGGCGGAGGTCGGCGCCGTGTATATGCCGGCGCAGCAAAGCGGATCGCCCATGACCTACATGGTGGATGGCACGCAGTACATCGTCGTCGCCGTCAGCGGCGGGGTCTATTCTGGCGAGTACCGGGCGTATCGGGTGCCCGTCAACTAGCGGCCGGACGCGTGCACCAACCGGCCGCCGGGCGCGACGCCTGACGGGGTGGGTAGCGTAGCCGTCTCGAACTGGCTAAAATTAGGAGGTTTCGCCCGTCTGGCGGCGCCAGTTCCTGGCGGTCGTCGTGGCGAGCACACGCGAGACACCCAGCGCTTGACGTTCGACGGCCTGGGAACGCAAGAATGCGGCAAGGAGAATCGACGAATGCGTCAAAGATTGGTGACGACGTCCTGTCTGGCAGTGGCCGTCTTGGTCGGCGGCCTCGTGTCGCCCACCCAGGCTGCGGGGCAGACGTCCGACGGCAACTGGACGCTGCCGCGTACGCCGGATGGCCATCCCGACCTGCAGGGGGTCTGGGCGAACAACAATGCCACGCCGCTCGAGCGGCCGGAGGTGTGGTCCGACAAGGCGACGCTGTCCGAAGAAGAGCTGGCGGCGCTCGAAGTCGCGGCGCAAACCGCGGTCGGCGATGGTGACGCGTTGTTCGGTGACCAACTCGTGCTCGCGGCCATCGAGGGCATCGAAGCGACATCGTACGACCCCACGACGGGAAACTACAACCAGTTCTGGATTGCCGAGCGCGACTTCACGAGTCAGACGTCGCTCGTCATTGACCCGCCAGACGGCCGCATTCCGGACTTCACGCCGGAGGCGCGTGAGCGCAGGGGGGAGGCGGCAGCCTATCGTCGCGATCACCCGGCCGACACCTACACCGACCGGCCCTTGCAGGAACGGTGTGTCAGCTACGGAGTGCCACGGCTCGGCGCCGGCTACAACAGCTACTACCAGATGTTTCAGAGCGCGAACCACGTGGTGTTCATGAACGAAATGATCCATGACGCGCGGGTGATCCCGCTCACCGGCCAGTCCCATGCCCCGGACGCGGTGCGGCAGCTGCACGGTGATTCGCGCGGCCGGTGGGAGGGTGACACCCTGGTGGTGGAGACCACGAACTATTCGTCGGACGCGACGTTTCGTGGGTCGTCCGATGGGTTGCACATGGTCGAGCGATTCACGCTGGTCGGGCCGAGGACGCTCAACTACGAAGTGACGCTGACCGACCCGACCGCCTGGACCGGGCCGTGGACGGTCTTGATCCCTCTGATGCGAAGTGACGAACCGATGTTCGAGTATGCCTGTCACGAGGGCAACATCGGTATGGACGGCATCCTGGCCGGCCATCGGGCCGAAGAGCGCGAGGCCGCGTCGAAGTAGGCATCGTCGCGGGCCGGACTCCGCTCGGGGCTCGCCCGCGTCTTGCTCGCGCACGAGCGCACTCATGAAGATTCCCGCCACGGTCCTCGGGATCGGCGCGCTGGTGTGTATGTCCGCGTCGGCGCTCGCGGGTCAGCGCGACGAGGATCACGGCGCGGCGGTGGCGCGTCTGACCGCCAGACCCGAAATCATCCAGGCCCTGGACCTGGCCCGAGACCTGGAGGCCGGGGCCGAGTCAGATCTCATCGAGTTGACAGAGATTCCGGCGCCGCCGTTCGGGGAGGCCGCCCGCGCCGCGCGCTTTGCCGAGATGCTGCAGGTGGCTGGCCTGCCCGACGTGTCGATCGACGACGTCGGCAATGTCATTGCGCGCAGGGCTGGGGTGGGCGCCGGGGAGACGGTCGCGATTGTGGCCCACCTCGACACCGTGTTTCCGTCCGGGACCGACGTGACGGTGAGGCGCCGCGGCGAGCGTCTGTATGCGCCTGGCATCGGGGACGATACTCGGGGCCTGGTGTTGCTGCTCAATGTGGCCCGGGTCCTGGAGCGCGCGGACATCCGGACGGTCGCCGACATCCTGTTCGTCGGCAGCGTCGGCGAAGAGGGTCTTGGCGACCTGCGCGGTGTCCGGCATCTGCTGCGGCGGGGCGGCCCCCGGGTCGATCGTGTGATCGCGATCGACGGCGGCAGCGACCGCCGGGTCGTCAACCAGGCTCTGGGGTCGCGCCGCTATCGAGTGACCCTGACCGGAGCCGGTGGGCATTCGTGGGGCGACTTCGGCCTCGCCAACCCGGCCCACGCGCTCGGGCGCGCGATCTACTACTTCGACGAGGCGGCGGCCGTGGTCGTCAACATCGGGTCGCCGGCGAGCTACAACGTCGGACGGATCGGAGGCGGGACGTCCGTCAACGCGGTGCCGCAGGAGAGTTGGGCGGAGATCGACATGCGGTCGATCGACCCGAACCAGGTCGACCGATTGGAGGGCGCGTTGCGGGACGCGGTGACCCGGGCGCTCGACGAGCAAAACCGAGCCCGAGATCGCGGCGAGTTGCTCGAAGCCGATTTGGAATTGATCGGTGATCGTCCGTCCGGAACGGTGGCGCCGGAAACCCCGCTGGTGCAGCAGGCGCTCGAGGTGACCCGGTTTCTCGGCTTGGCACCGCAGCTCGGCGCCGCGTCGACCGACGCGAATCTGCCCATAGCCGAGGGTCTGCCCGCGATCACGCTGGGGCGGGGCGGAACCGGGGGCGGCGCCCACGCCCTCAACGAGTGGTGGGCGCCCCGTGATGCGCACATCGCTGTGCAGCGGGCATTGCTGGTTCTGGTGGCGTCCGCCGGGCTCGCCGATTGAAGACCCTGCCGTGGCGTCCGGCCGCGGCCTGATTCACGCAGAGCACGAAAAACGGCGCCGGCTGAGGGGCGCGTCTCCCCCGGCCGGACGCGTTCCGCGCGAGCCCGTATACTGAGAGGATGCGGAACGTCCCGTCTGTCGTGCCGTGGGGGCTGGCCAGTGCGGTGGTCTTGGCGCTCTCCGCGACCCCGGGCGCCCGCCAGCCGGCCGTGGCTCGGAGCGCCATCGTCTTTGTCGGCGACGGCGTCGACGACCACCAACTGACGATCGCGCGAAACTACCTACTGGGCGCGGGCGGTGGATTCAGCTTCGAATACTTTCCACATCGCGCGGCGGCTCGGGTGCTGACCGTGCTCGAGTCGGATCCGAGTATGCAGGAGTACGTGGGCGATTCGGCCAGTGGTGGCACCGCGATCGCGTCCGGGGTCGTGACCAGCCGCGGGCGAATCGCCACCCGGGCCGGAACCGGGCAGGCGGTGCCGACGATGCTCGAGCTGGCGGCGGCGGCCGGCAAGTGGACCGGTATCGTCACGACCTCGAGCGTGACTGACGCGACGCCGGCCAGCTTCGTCGCGCACATTAATCGCCGGTTCTGTCAGGGACCTGGCGATATGGGGCCCACGCCGACGGACCCGCGTTGTCCGGAGGCCTTGAAAACCAACGGTGGATTGGGCTCGATTGCTGAGCAAATCGCCACCTCGGACGTCGACCTGTTGCTGGGCGGTGGGTATCGCCACTTCGATCAACTGGACGAGTCGGGGGTGTCTGTGCTGCGGCGCGCGCGGGACACCGGGTACCGCATCGTCCGCGACGCCGCGGGGCTGGATGCCATCGAGGGCCAGCCTGGCAAGCTGATCGGCCTGTTTGGTGACGACACGTTGCCGGTCGAGTGGGTTGGAGAAGCCGATGGGCGCGCCAGGCCGGTCCAATTCGCGGCTGACGGGTCAGTCATTGACCCCCAGCCGTTTCGGTGCGTCGACAACCCGGCGTTTGGGAGTCGACCGACGCTCGAGGCGATGACCGCATTCGCCCTGGAGCGTCTGGGGTCCGCACCCGGTGGTTTTGTCCTGATGGTCGAGAGCGCGTCCATCGACAAGCAGGCGCATCAGGGACGGCCGTGCGGGCAGATTGGCGAGACGCGGGCGCTGGATCAGGCCGTCCGCGTCGCGGCGTCGTTTCAGGAGCAGCATCAAGATACGCTCATTCTGGTGTCGTCCGACCACGGCCACGCGGCTCAGATCGTTCCCTGGCCCAGTCTGTTTGCCTCTCGTCCAGAGCCGCAGTATCCACCGGGGAAGGTGGCGCGCGTGCGGACGCTGGAAGGGGGCGTGATGACCGTGTCGTATGGCACGAATGAGAACTATCTGGAGGAGCACACCGGGACACAAGTGCCGGTGTTTTCCCGAGGGCCCGGCGGCGAGGCGGTGCGGGGACTCATGCGTCAGTCCGACCTGTTCGGTGTCGTCCGGCGGGCTCTGGGGTTCTGATCAGAATGTATGTGAAACGGTTTGAGGGCGAGGCTCGTCTCGTCCAATGCGAGGATTGCGCATGCCGGAGCATGCCGGTCCTCATGACGGTGCCCAGCCACGCCACAGGCTGGATGCACCGGCGGCCAGGTGCACATCTGGTGTGGCTACGGTCTTCGCGTTGGATGCGCCGGGGCGGAAAGCGAGAACGGGGATACATGAGACGGCAGAGTGTCATGCTGGCGAGTTTGATTTCCACAATCCTCATGTGTGGGTCCGTGTCCAACGCCTGGGGAGCACCCCGTGAGAACGACGGGCAACCGGAGGACGAGGCTCCGGCGGGCCTACGGGTGTTCCTGGACTGTAATCGCGCGTGTGACCGCGACTACCTGCGCCGTGAGATCACCTTCGTCAACTACGTCCGGGACCGACGAGACGCCCAAGTCCACGTCCTGGTGACCAATGAGCGGAGCGGCGGCGGGACCCAATACACGCTCGACTTCATCGGACTCGAGCAGTTCGCGGGGAACGACGTCAGGCACGCCTACTCCGAGAGCCGAACCGACACCGATGATGAGACCCGCGCGGGAATCGCCCAGGTGCTGCGGGTTGGATTCTTGCACTACATCATCGAGACCCCGCTGGCCACCGAGATCGAAATCGGGACAGGGCGGCAGGGCAGTGGGGCGCGGTCGGTGATGGTCCAACCAGAGGACGACCCCTGGAATTTCTGGGTCTACCGGCTCTCCAGCAATGTCCGTGTGTCCGGTGAGGACACCCGTACCAGCCGGAACTTCAACGGGTCGGCGTCGGCAAACCGCACGACGGAAGACTGGATCATCCGCACCGAAGTCCAGGGCTCGTACAACGAGTCAGTGACCGCGTTGAGCAGCGGCGATTTCACCAACATCAGCACCAGGTACGACGTCGATGGGCAGGTGGTGAAAAGCCTCGGCGAGCACTGGGGCGCGTCGATCGCCGGGCGCGCGGGCGCATCGACCTTTCTCAATCAGGACCTCAGGCTGCGGGTGCAGCCCGGCATCGAATACAACGTGTTTCCGTACTCCGAGTCATCGCGGCGCAGTCTGACGTTCGCCTACGAGGCCGGGGTCGAGTCGTTCAGGTACGAAGAAGAAACCCTGTTCGGCAAGCTCGAAGAGACGGTGCCGGCGCAGCAGGTCCAAGCCACCCTCGATGTCGAGCAGCCGTGGGGCGACGGCCGCATCAGGGCCAATTACAACAGCTTGCTGAACGACCTCGACACCTACAGCGCTTCCGTGTCCGGCAATCTCTCCTTTCGGGTGGCCAGAGGGTTGTCATTGAACGTCAGCGCCAGTACGTCGCTGGTGCGCGATCAGATCTACCTGCCGGCGGAAAACCTGTCGGACGAAGAGATCCTGCTCCAGCGGCGTCAACTAGCCACCGATTCCCGCTACCGGGTCTCGTTCGGTTTCAGTTACACCTTCGGGTCGATCTTCAACAACGTCGTGAACCCCAGGTTCTAGACGCGGCGAAGTACGATGCCGCGGATCTACGTCCTGCACGAGAATGACGAGTGGGTGACACCGCTGCGCGACGCCTTTCGCGCGCGTGGGTTGCCGTTTGTCGAGTGGTTTCTCGCTACGGGCACCGTGGATCTGGCCACGATGCCACCCGCCGGCGTGTTCTACAACCGGATGAGCGCCTCGTCCCATACCCGGGAACATCGCTACGGGCCGGAATACGCGGCCGCCGTGCTGTCCTGGCTCGAGCGACATGGTCGACGGGTATTGAACGGCCCCCGGGCGCTGACCCTCGAAGTGAGCAAGGTCGCGCAGTACGCCGTGTTGGAAGCGGGCGGTGTGCGCACGCCCCGCACGGTCGCGGTGGTCGGGCGTGACGAGATCATCGGGGCCGCTCGAGGGCTGCCGCTGCCGTTCATCACCAAGCACAACCGGGCCGGTAAGGGACTGGGGGTGCGTCTGTTCCGCGACTATGATGCGCTGGCGCGGTATGTCGAGAGCGACGCGTTCGAGCCATCGATCGACGGCATCACGCTGCTGCAGGAGTACATCGATGCCCCGGAGCCGTGTATCACGCGCGTGGAGTTTGTCGGCGGTCGCTTCCTGTACGCGGTGCGTGTCGATACCAGCCAGGGGTTCGAGCTGTGCCCGGCCGACGCGTGTCGAGTCAGTGTGGACAACGACGACTTCTGTCCAGCCGGGGACGCGGCCGACTCGCTGTTCAGGATTCTCGAAGGATTCGAGCACCCGCTCGTGGAGCGCTACGAGACGGTCCTGGCCGCCAACGACATTCACATCGCCGGGGTCGAGTTCATCGACGACCGGGACGGCGTATCGTACACCTACGACATCAATACCAATACCAACTACAACAGTGAAGCCGAGGCGCTGGCGGGGTGCTCGGGCATGGGTGCCATTGCCGAGTACCTCGGGGGTGAACTGGCGAAGGTGAGTCCGAACTGATGGTGCGAATCAGGTTGATAGATGGCCGGCACAGCTAATTGGCGACGGCAGCCGCAAGGGACGTGGCTCCGGAAGGCGCTCTTTCAGGTGCATCTGTGGACGGGTCTCGGCGTGGGCCTCTACGTCGTCGTGATCAGTCTCACGGGCAGTGTCCTGGTCTACCGCAGCGAGCTGCGCCAGCGCTTCGACCCCCAGCCCCGAACGGTCTCCATGGCGGGGAGCCGGCTGAGCCCCGACGCGTTGATCGCCGCGACCCGGCAGGTCTTTCCCGAGGCCGAGATCGAGGTGTGGACCGAGCCCGACGACCCGGCGCTGGCGGTGACGATGTCGGTCGAGGAGGGGGGCAGCGGGCGCGACCTGCTGCTGTTCGACCCCTACACCGGTGAGTACCTGGGCAACTCGCTGCCGGTCGGCTGGCGGCTCACGACTTGGACCCTGGACCTCCACGACAACCTGCTCGGGGGCGATACGGGTCGTACCGTGAACGGCGTCGGCGCGTTGCTGTTGGCGGTGTTGTCGGTGACCGGTCTGGTCATCTGGTGGCCCGGTATCGACGGGTGGCGCCGGGCCCTGGTGGTCGACTGGCGCGCGAGCTGGCGTCGCGTGAACTGGAGCGTGCACAGTGCGTTCGGGTTCTGGACGCTGCTGTTCATTTTCATGTGGGCGTTCACCGGCATCTACCTGGCATTTCCGGAACCGTTCGCGGCCGTCGTCGACTATCTGGAACCGTTCGAGGAGGACAACTTCGATCCTCGCACCGGCGACCAGATCCTGTACTGGTTCTCCTACATGCATTTTGGCCGGTTCAACTCGTTCACAAAGGTGGGCTGGGCGGCCATCGGACTGGTGCCACCAGTCATGTTCGTGACCGGCGCTATCATGTGGTGGAACCGCGTGGTCCGTCCGTGGCGGGCGGGACGATAGCCGTACGTCGGTGGTCGACCCAGGCGGCTGACCGTTCGAACCGGTATAGAATCAGCGGATCAGTACGCGCGCCGACCGACCGACGTGGAGGAGAAACAGATGAGCACGATGGGTATCCGCAACAGACCTCGGTCCGAACGACGCCGGCAGTCGACCGTGTGCCAGCCGCTGCTCACGTTCGTCGGTGGCACTCTGGCCGTCATGGCGGTGATGGCCACCATGGCGACGCCGGCATTCGCGCAGACGGGCGTGGACCCGGCCGACGTGCCTGACCTCACCGGAGTCTGGGACGGTGGCTTCCGGGCGAGGCCAGTCAATGGCCCGAACATGCCCTGGGTGCCGGGCGAGAATTTTCCGGTGCTGAACGAGCGAGGGCTGGCTCATCAGTCCGTGTTCGACGAGGCGGTCGCCCCGAAGTATGACTGTGTGCCGTCGGCCTCCCCCGCGCTCCAGTACGACCCTTACATGATGGAAGTAACGCAGTGGCCGGACCGCGTGCTCGTCCGCTACGAGAAGGACGATCAGGTACGCACGTTCTGGCTCGATGGCCGGGAGACGCCGTCCAACGATTTCACCGTGCAGGGATTCTCGTCCGGCCGTTACGAGGAGGGCGCGCTGCTCGTCGAGACGACGAAGTTCACCTTTGATGTCGCGGGCTTTGACGACTACAACGGGATTCCTTCGTCACAGCAGAAGAAAGTCACCGAGCGGTACTGGCGCGAGGGCGAAGAGTTACGAATGACACTGACGGTTGAAGATCCGATGTTCCTAAGGGAACCGGTGTCCTACACAACACGGTGGCTCCCGGGCCCGGAGGGGTACAAGCTGCAGGCCTACAATTGCGATCCGTTCGAGGCGGGGCATCCGCGAAAGTTCCTGGTGCCGAAGTATCGCTAGACGGACCGTCGGTTGGGCATTGGGGAAGTCAAGGAGGACGTTGTGAAGACTCTGTTGTCGATATCGGGACTGGTGCTGGTGGGCGCGGTGTTAGCGACGAGCGTGGGCGCGCATCACGCCAGCGGCCCGTTCTACGATCCGGAGAAGAGTGTCGAGGCCGTCGGCACCGTGACGAAGTTCGTGTTTCGGAATCCGCACTCGTTCGTCTATGTCGACGCGGTGAACGCGGATGGTTCGACGACGGCGTGGGAGGTCGAAATGGGTGCCTCGGTCTCGATGAGCCGGCGCGGCTGGACCCCTGAGACCATCAAGGCCGGTGATCAGATCAAAGTGGTGGGCCAACCGTCACGCGCGCCCGGTACTTTCGGGATCTGCTGTGCCGAGTTGACCAAGCCGGACGGCAGCCCGCTGCGCCCCTAGGGTTTCCTGCCGAGGTGCCCGTCTGGACGGCGTTGCTTCCTCTGTCACAGCCCGCATGGCTGCTCCCTC
>Ga0310124_10000984_pt1 | contig 20119 bp, 17 predicted proteins | sample CB11b_AW_Bot5_MG_FD_203507 | JGI IMG/M metagenome (GOLD analysis project Ga0310124, IMG submission 203507) | Marine microbial communities from Western Arctic Ocean, Canada - CB11b_AW_Bot5 | ecosystem: Environmental > Aquatic > Marine > Oceanic | place: Canada: Western Arctic Ocean | collected... | reverse complement strand
GTCGAGCATGCCCGCATGTTTCTTGAGGGGCGCAATGACGAGCTCGTCGTCGAGCTGAAGGCGCAGATGCTCGCGGCCTCAGCGGACCTGCGCTTCGAAGAGGCGGCCCAGACCCGCGACGCCATCAAGACGGTGGAGACGCTGCGAGACCGGCAACAGAAGATGTCGAGCGTGCGGCTGGGCGATCGGGACGCATTTGGCGTCAAGACGGGCCCGGCCGGCGCGATCATTCAGGTGTTCCAGATGCGTGGGGGCCGGGTCATCGAACGGGTGGAACTGGTGGCCGATGCCACTGACGGAGAGGCCCCGAGCCTCGAGGAGACCGTCCAGGCGGCCGTGCAGCAGTTCTATGCGGTTCGCGTGGCGCCGCCGGAAGTGCATCTACCGGTCGAGATCGAGGACCACGCGGAGGTCGAGCGCTGGCTGGGCGAGCGAGCCGACCGCAAGGTGCGCGTGTCGGTTCCGAAGCGGGGCGACAAGCGTGGGCTGCTGGACCTGGCGACCCGGAACGCGGCGCTGGCCTACCGTTCGCACTACAGCGACGAGGCGGTCGCGTGGGGGACGGCGCTTGACGAGTTGCGGCGCACGCTCGGTCTGCCGGGAGTGCCACGCCGGATCGAATGCTTCGATATTTCGACCATTCAGGGAAGCGAGACCGTCGGGTCGATGGTGGTGTGCGAGGACGGGCGGATGACGCGGAAGGAATACCGCAAGTACCGGGTACGGGGTGGCGACTGGGGCGCCGCCGCTGGCGCACGGTCTGGTTCGGGCGGAGCCGGCGGCGTGGCCGGGGCCAATGACAGCGACCGGCTTCTGGACGATTTCGCCGCGATGCGAGAGGTCGTGGCACGACGCTACCGACGCCTGCTCGACGACGGGGCGCCACCACCAGACCTGGTGGTGATTGACGGAGGCAAGGGCCAGCTCTCGGCCGCCTACGAGGCGTTTGCCACCCTCGGACAGTCGAATCTCGTCGCCATCGGCCTCGCCAAGAAAGAAGAGTTGGTCTTCACCCGAGACGAAGCCGAGCCGATTATTTTTGAGACCAACAGTCCCGCACTCTTACTGCTGCAGCGGATACGGGACGAGGCGCACCGGTTTGCGGTGACCTATCATCGGAAGGCCCGGGCCAAGCGCGACTTCCGGTCGGAACTGGACGACATTCCCGGGGTCGGAGCACGGCGGCGCCGAGCGCTGCTGACGCGGTTTGGCAGTGTCGCCAGCATCCGGCGCGCGACCCGCGAAGAACTGGTACCGGTGCTCGGCGCCAAGGTGGCCGACGCCCTGCTCGAACACTTCGCGGAGCGTCGGGGCCACGCCGACTTGCCCTGATCCGCCGGCAGGTCATATCCTGGTTCGCTTTGCCAGATATCGGTCAGTCGCTCATCATCCTCGCAGTTCTGCTGTTTTCCTTGACGGTCCACGAGATGGCGCACGCCCTCACCGCGGACTGGTATGGAGACCCGACCGCGCGCCGCCTGGGCCGGATTTCGCTGAATCCGGCGGTGCACATCGACCCGGTGGGCACCATCATGCTCCCGCTCCTTGGGCTCCTGGCGGGTGGGTTCGTGTTCGGCTGGGCGAAGCCGGTGCCGGTGAACCCGGCCAACTTGAAGAATCACCGTCGGGACTTTCTGGTGATTGCGGCCGCCGGACCGGCGAGCAACATCCTGATGGCCATCGCGGCCTCGCAGCTGCTGGGACTGGTGCCGGGGGGGCTCGGCGCGTCGGAGGGGGTCCCCGGGGTCCTGGCGACGTTCGGGTTCGCCATGGTCCAGCTCAATCTGCTGCTGGCGGTGTTCAACATGTTGCCGATCCCACCCCTGGACGGGGGCAACGTGCTCGCCGGGGTGCTGCCGGAGGCGGTCGCGGCGAGCTATGATCGGTTGGTCAGACCGTACGGGTTCGTCATTCTCATTGTACTGATGGCCACCGGTTGGCTCTACCGGCTGATCGGTCCGCCGCTGTCTTTTCTCATGGGGTGGTTGTTATCGTGAAGCCACGCGTTGTGTCCGGCATGCGTCCGACCGGCAAGCTGCATATCGGTCACCTGGTGGGCGCATTGAGCAAATGGACCGAGCTGCAGGCGACCTACGAGTGCCTGTATTTCGTGGCCGATTGGCACGCGTTGACGAGTGAATACGCCGACACCGGCGACATAACGTCGTATGCGTACGACAACGCGGCCGACTGGATTGCGGCCGGCGTCGACCCCGAGCAGAGCACCCTGTTCATCCAATCGCTCGTGCCGGAGCACGCCGAGCTCTATCTGTTGCTGTCGATGGTGGTGCCGATTCCGTGGCTCGAACGCGTCCCCACCTACAAGGAGCAGATCGAGCAACTGAAAGAGAAGGACCTGTCGGCCCTGGGGTTTCTGGGCTACCCGCTGCTGCAAGGCGCCGACGTGCTGATCTACAAGGCGGACTACGTGCCGGTCGGTGAGGATCAGGTCGCGCATCTCGAGTTGAACCGCGAGGTCGTGCGCCGGTTCCATAAGTTCTACGGCGAGCTGTTCCCCGAGCCGCAGCCCCTGCTCACACACTTTCCGCGCCTCCCGGGGCTCGACAACCGGAAAATGAGCAAGAGCTACGGCAACACCATCGACCTGTCGGACGATGCCGAGACGGTCACCAAAAAGGTCATGCGGATGTATACCGATCCGAAGCGGATCCGGGCCGACATCCCCGGCACCGTGGAGGGGAACCCGGTCTTTACCTATCACGACGCGTTCAATCCGGACGTGGCCCAGGTCGACGACCTGAAGGCACGGTATCGCGCCGGCACCGTGGGCGATGTCGAGGTCAAGCGCACCCTTGCGGCGGCCGTCAACGCCACCCTCGACCCGATGCGCGAGCGCCGCGCCGACGTGCTGTCGAACCCCGCGCGGGTCAAAGAGATTCTGATGGACGGGTCGAGTCGTGCCCGGGCGATCGCCCAGGAGACGATGAAGCAGGTCCGCGACGCGGTGAAGCTCAGCTACACGTAGTCTCCATGCCCGAACCCCAGGACCAGGTCAGCGATTTCGAGTCGGTACTCGAACAGTATCCAGTCAAGCTCGAGAACTTCGAGGGACCGCTCGACCTCTTGCTGCACCTGATCCGCAAGCACGAGGTCGATATCTACGACATCCCGATCGTGCTCATCACGAAGCAGTATCTCGAGTATCTCGACGTGATGAAGGAGCTCGACCTCGACCTCGCGGGTGAGTTCCTGGTGATGGCGGCGACGCTCATCTACATCAAGGCGCGCACGCTGGTGCCCCGCATCGAGGAAGAGACGGAAGAGGATGAGGACCCGGAAGATCCGCGCGATGCGCTGGTCCGTCGCCTGATCGAGCATCAGCGCTACAAGGCGGCGGCCGAGCTGTTGCACGAGCGCGAGACCGTGCGCAGCGCGCAGTGGGGGTTGCCAGACGAGCGCTTGGGAGACCTGGCGGGCGAGCCCTTCGAGCGTGAGCTCGAGGTCGACCTGTTCGGGTTGCTGCAGGCCTTTCAGGCGGTGCTGAAGCGAGCTCGCGAGCGCCCCGCCTTCCAGTTGCCTAGCGCCGAGGTGTCCATCGAAACCCGGACACGACAACTGATGCGACGGCTGGCCGACGTCGACGCCTGTAGTTTCGAAGACCTGTTTGACGAGGATCGCAGTCGAGGCGACCTGGTCACGACGTTTCTGGCCCTGCTCGAGATGATCCGGTTGAAGATGATCCGGGTGTTCCAGGCCGCCGCGTTCGGTCCGATTCGGGTGTGTCGTCGCGACCGACCAGACGACGCGCCGACGCCGCCGGGCGCCGCGGCGCACCACGACGGTGCCGATAGCGACGATTGAGTGGGAGTGCCCTGGTGTCCGACGAGCTCAAACCGATAATCGAGGCGCTGATCTTCGCGTCGCCCGATCCATTGACGCCGAAAACGCTGTTTCGCCTGCTCGACGGCGAGCCGAAGGAAGACGTCGAGCAGGCGGTGGCGGCCCTGCGCGCCGACTACGACGACCGTGGTGGGTTGCTCATGGTGGAGGTGGCCGGTGGCTACCAGATCTGCACCCGACCCGAACTCCATGAGTGGGTCCGCAAACTGTTCCACGAACATTCGAAACAGCGGTTGTCGGTGCAGGCGCTGGAGACGCTGGCGGTCGTGGCCTACAAGCAGCCGATCACGGGGACTGAAATCGCAGAGATTCGTGGCGTCAACACGTCCGGTGTCATTGGCACGCTGCTCGAGCGACAGCTCGTGAAAGTCGTGGGCCGGAAGCAGGTCGTGGGACGGCCGTTTCTGTACGCGACCACCCGTGAGTTCCTCAACCGATTCGGTCTCAGCGATCTGGAAGACCTCCCGAAAGTCGAGGAAATGGCCGAGGCGCTGGGGATGGAAGTCCCGACATCGCTCGCCGAGGGGCCGTCAACCGAGCCGCTGCCCTTCGACGATGTGGGCGACTACGAGGCCATCGTGGTCGACGCGTCAGAGGCAGCCGACGACAAGGTCGAGGGAGGCGCGCCCAGTGAGCTGGATGCGTCAGATGAGTCGGCGGCGCAGGCCGGGTCCGACGGGTCGGACCCGGCGTAGGCCCGAGACCGGTGAAGGACGTGCAGATGGGAAGGGAACCAACCGGCATTCGGCTCCAGAAAGTGATTGCCAGGGCCGGGCTGTCGTCGCGGCGCGGCGCCGAGACCCTGATCCAGGACGGACGGGTCACGGTGAACGGCAAGATCGTGTCAGTCCTGGGCTCGCGTGCCGACCCGGACGTCGACGACATCCGGTTGGATGGCCGGCGGGTGCCGCCAGTCGTGCGTCGGCGATATCTGCTACTGAACAAGCCGCGTGGCGTGATGACCACCCGCGACGACCCGGAGCGCCGGCGAACGGTGATGGATCTGCTGACCGACGTGCACGAGTCGGTGTACCCGGTGGGCCGCCTCGACTATGACAGCGAGGGACTGTTGCTGTTGACAAACGATGGCGATCTGGCCGCGAGCCTCACCCATCCGCGGAATGGTCTGGAGCGGGTGTATGAAGCCCGCGTGCGGGGTGTGCCGGATGGCGGCGCTTTGAAACGGCTCTCGCGGGGCGTGGTGGTGGAGGGGCGGCGGACGTCGCCAGCGACGGCGAGCCTGCTGGCCGCCGGCCGGGGGCGGAGCGGAGACCAGGGCGTGGTGCGTATCACCATCACGGAAGGTCGAAAGCGGCAGGTGCGACAGATGTGCGAGGCGGTCGGGCATCCGGTTGTGCGGTTGCGGCGCGTCCGGATCGGTCCGATTCAGGACACCGCGCTGAGACCGGGCCAGTATCGAGATCTGGCGCCCGGTGAGATCAAGGCATTGCGCCGTGCGGTGGCGCTGACGGAGAGCGACGGTGAATCGTCTCCGACCACACAGCGACCGACGCCGCGCGCGACGCCCGGGGCGAGGCGGAGGAAGCAGTGACGGACATGACGAAACGACGCGATCCAGTCATCGCGATTGACGGTCCCTCAGGCGCCGGGAAAGGAAGCGTGTCTCGCGCCATTGCCCGGGCGCTGGGGTGTCGATACGTGGATACCGGTGCCATGTATCGTGCGGTGGCCTGGCTGGCCGTCCACGACGGGCTAGCGCTCGACGACGAGGTGGCGCTCGGGGAGTTGGCGGCCCGGGCCGAGTTGACGCTGGACCACCAGACCGTGACCGTGGAGGGTCACGATGTTACTGGTGCCATCCGAACAGCGACGATCGACGCCGCCGCGGCTCGTGTGGCGCGAATGCCGGGGGTGCGCGAGGCGCTCGTGAGACGCCAGCGGGAGTATGCGGCCGCTGGGGGACTGGTCATGGAAGGGCGCGATATCGGCACCGCGGTGTTTCCGGCCGCCGACGTGAAGATCTATCTCGACGCGTCCCCGGACGAACGGGCGTCGCGGCGGGCCTCCGATCCCGCCCACGCAATGGGCGGAGACGCCGCGGTTCTGTCCGAAGTGGCCAGCGCGCTGGCCGCCCGCGATCAGTCTGACCGCACGCGCCAAAGTTCGCCACTGGTCATGGCCGACGATGCCGTGCTGGTCGACACCACCGGCATCGCGCTCGAAGGCGTGGTCGCACGGGTGCTGAGCATCGTGCGTGAGCGTCTGGCGACGCACTGAAAATTGGCCCATTCGTCCGCCCGTCGTATTTGACGAGATGTTCATAACCAGCGTATAGTCTGAGGCTTATCGCCAGCCGGTGACAGCTGTCATAGCGACCGAGCGTCGCGACCGGCACGCGTTGACGCGGACCAGATTCGAACTAGGTAGTTGGGCTCGTGGCGAGGGTAAGAGGAGAACCGCAGTTCCATGACGAACGTAGATGACGTCAACGAGGCCGCTGATCGGGAGCGGGTCGTACGACCCGTCCCGATGACCGTCCTGGCGCAGCAGGATGAAGACGACGACCAGGCCAGTCGTGATGAGTACGAACAGCTGCTCAAGGCCTACGAAGGCAGCTTCCGCAACATCGCCGAAGGCGAGGTCATCAAGGGCACCGTCCTGAAGGTGTCGTCGTCGGACGTGGTAGTCGACGTTGGGTACAAGTCTGAAGGGATGATTTCCGTTCAGGAGTTTCTCGACGAAGAGGGTGCGTGCCTCGTGCGGGCCGGGGATACCGTCGACGTGCTGCTCGAGCGGACCGAGGATAAAGACGGCCATATCGTGCTCTCGCGAGAAAAGGCCGAGAAGATGAAGATCTGGGACGAGGTCGAAAAGGCCTACGACGACAAGAAAGTCGTCCTCGGTCGCGTCATCGAACGGATCAAGGGCGGGCTCGCGGTCGACATCGGCGTCCGCGCATTCCTCCCGGGCTCCCAGGTTGACGTGCGTCCCGTGCGGAACCTGGACGCGCTTCGTGGCCAAGAGCTACGCATGCGCGTCATCAAAGTCAACAAGAAGCGCGGCAACATCGTGCTGTCGCGTAAGGCGCTGCTCGAAGAAGAGAACGCCGAGAAGAAGACGCACACCTTGGCGACGCTCGAAGAGGGCAAGGTGCTGCGGGGCGTGGTCAAGAACCTCACCGACTACGGTGCGTTCATCGACCTCGGTGGTATCGACGGTCTGCTGCATGTCACCGATATGTCGTGGGGACGAGCCGCGCACCCGTCGGAACTCTTCAAGGTGAACGACGAAGTCGATGTCGTGGTCCTGAAGTTCGACCGGGCGAGCGAGCGGGTGTCACTCGGCTACAAGCAGCTGCACGCGGACCCTTGGACCGCGGTCGAGGAGCGGTACGAGGTGGGGAACCGGATCAACGGCAAGGTCGTCAGTCTGACCGACTACGGTGCCTTCATCGAGTTGGAGCCTGGCGTCGAGGGCTTGATTCATGTCTCCGAGATGTCCTGGAGCAAGCGGGTCAAGCACCCCTCGAAGTTGCTCGCCGTGGGCGACGCCGTCGAATCCATGGTGCTCGGTGTGGACCCGCAGGCCCGGCGCATTTCGCTCGGCTTGAAGCAGATCGAGTCCAATCCCTGGCACCAGCTCGCGGAGACCTACCCCATCGGGTCGAAGCTGGTCGGCAAGGTTCGCAATCTCACAGAGTTCGGCGCGTTCGTGGAAGTGGAAGAGGGCATCGATGGACTCATCCACATCTCAGACATGTCGTGGAGCAAGCGGCTGAAGCACCCGTCCGAAGTCCTCAAGAAGGGGGATGAGGTCGAGGCGATGGTCCTGAATGTCGACCCTGACAACCAGCGGCTTTCACTCGGGCTGAAGCAGCTGGCCACGGACATCTGGGACGAGTTCTTCGAGCACAACCAGGTGGGCTCGATCATTGAAGGTAAGGTGATGCGCATCACCAACTTCGGAGCGTTCGTCGAGTTGGCCGAGGGGATTGAAGGCCTCATCCATGTCTCGGAATTCGACGAGCAGGGTGGGCAGGAGAAGGTCGAACTGAAAGTCGACGAAGTGGCGAGCATGAAGATCATCAAGCTCAGTCCCGCGGAGCGAAAGATCGGCCTGAGCATTCGCGCCCTGAAGTCTGACACCTACGAGACCGACTGGGATTCCTACGGTGACGGCGCTGGCGCCGGGTCCGGGTCGCCGCAAGTGACGCTGGGCGACCACTTCAAAGATCAGAGCTAGGACACGAGTCGGCGAGCGGCGAGGCGGGCGTCCATCGGTTCGGCCGCCGCCCGAGGACGAACGAGCACGGTGGTCAGCAGGGGGTATCTTGGCAGCTGGTGGGAGCATGACGAAGGCGGCGCTCGTCGAGGAGGTCTCTCGTGTCGCTGATCTGACCAAGAAACACTCGGAAGTGATCGTCGACACCGTCTTCCGCAGCATCATTCTGGCGTTGCGACGCGGCGAGAAGATCGAGTTACGGGGCTTCGGGAGTTTTCGGCTACGCCAGCGCGAACCACGCAAAGGCCGCAATCCGAAGACGGGCGACCGTGTTGACGTGCCGCCGAAGAAAGTGCCCTACTTCAAACCGGGCAAAGAGCTCAAAGACCTGATCAACCGCGAGATGCAGGTTGACCCAGAGTCGGCCGCGTCCCCGGTCCCCAGTTCCGGGTATACCCCTTACTAGTCATACCGGCCTCCCCTCTTGGCCAAGGAAAAGCAGCCTTGGAACGACTGTGGTCGCCGTGGAGGCTCGACTACGTGACGGGTGCGACTGATACGTCGGGTAGCGATTGCGTCTTTTGCGTCGCTCCGGGTCTGCCGGAGTCGGAGTCCCTCGTCGTCGCGCGCGCCGACGCCTGCTTCGTCGTGCTCAACCGGTACCCCTACAACAACGGCCACCTGTTGGTGGTGCCCACTCGGCACATCGGCTCGCTGGAGGAGACGACGCCGGAGGAGCTGGCCGAGCTCATGGTCCTCACGCGACGGGCCGAAATCGTCTTGACCGAGGTCTATTCGCCACACGGCATGAATATCGGGATCAACGTGGGCCGACCGGCCGGCGCCGGCATACCGGGGCACCTACACGTCCACGTCGTGCCCCGCTGGGACGGTGACACCAACTTCATGACCGTCATTGGTGAGACCCGCGTCGTGCCGGAGGAGTTACCTCGAACCCTGACGCGCCTGACCCCAATCTTCGAGCGGTTGGCGGGTAGTAATTAGACGGGGCGTCGCGACTACATTCAGACGGGGCTGCGCCCCGAACCCCACGCGGGCCCTCGCGGGGGCCCCGTGCCCCACTCCGGGCCCGCGGGCCTTTCCGTAGCGCTGGACCTCACGGTTGGACCTGGGCGATTTCACTGGCCGCAATGACCATCCGCTGCACTTCGGACGTGCCCTGGTAGATCTCGGTGGCTCGAACGTCTCGGACGAGGCGCTCGACGGTTGAACCACGACCGTAGCCGGCCGCGGCGAAAATCTGCATCGCCCGGTCGGCGGCGCGGTGCGCCGCTTCGGACGCGTACAGTTTCGCCATCGCGGCCTCCGTCGTACAACGCGGTTGGGTGTCTTTGGCGGCTGCGGCTCGATAGGTCAACATGCGTGCGGCGTCCAACTCGGTCGCCATGTCGGCCAGCATCCACTGCACTGCCTGATAACGGCCGATCGGTCGCCCGAAGGTCTGGCGTCGCCGTGCGTGGGCGAGCGCCTCGTCGAACGCGGCCTGACCGATGCCCACCGCCTGAGCGGCAATAGCCACCCGGCCACCGTCGAGCGCCCACAACGCAATGCGGACTCCGTCCCCCTCCTGACCCACCAGCCCGTCGGCACCGACGCGGACGTCATCCAGATCGATGTGGCGGCAGCCCAGTCCACGGACACCGAGCGAGTCCACCGTCGTCCCGGCGCGCAGTCCGGGCGCGTCGGCCGGCACCAGAAACGCGGACACACCCCGTCCGCCGATGTCCGGCGTGGTGGCGGCAAACACCACGAGCACATCGGCCGCCTCGCAGTTGGCGACCCAGACCTTGCGGCCAGTGAGTCGATAGGTGTCCCCGTCTCGGACCGCGCTCGTGCGTTGTTGTCCCGCGTCGGTGCCGGCGTCAGGTTCAGACAGCGCGAAGGCGCCGATCGCCTCGTCCGACGCGAGACGACGGAGCCATGCCTGGCGCTGAGGGGGGGTGCCAAACTCCGCGATCAGTTCGCCGACCAGCGAGTTGTTCACGGCCAGAATGACCGCCAGCGTCGCGCTGGCGCGTGCGATTTCCTCGATGGCGAGGGCGTAACTGACGTAGTCGCGTCCCGCCCCGCCGTCCGCGATGGGGATCGTGACCCCCATGAGTCCCCGCGCGCCGGCCTCACGCACCAGGTCGTGGGGGAATCGGTTGTCGGCATCGATGTCCGCGGCCCGCGGGGCGATCCGGGCCTCGGCGAATTGGCGGACCGACGCTCGAAAGGCGTCCTGGTCGTCGGTGAGCTCGAGTCGCATGGTCGTCGGGCAACCGGCGTCGGGTCATCGACCGGCCCCAGGGGCCGATCATACGCTAGCCGGCAGCCTGCTGGCGACGGTCCGGCGGCGGGCGGGATGCCTTGTCGACACCGATGACGAGGGGGTGTTGGTGAGCTCACCGGGGTGTGAGTTCGGCGACACCTGGCGGCGGGGTGGCGCCCTGCCGGTGTTATTATGAACTGCTAGCGTTGTGGGGTGACTCTGGGGCGGTGAACCGCGCCACGGAGCCGCTGGAGTCCACCAGGAAGGGCACTTATGTTCAGCACTCGATGGCGCTCGTCACGACCCGTCGTGTCCCGGCCGAATGGCTGGATCGCCTTGGTGGTCGTCGTCCTCGCCATGGCGTGGCTGACACCGATGGTTGGTCACGTCCAGGCCCAGGCCCCAGCCCAACCGCCGGGCACGCCGTCGGGCCAGACGGCCCCCGCCGACGACGCGTCGCCGGGCCAGACCGTCGCCGACGAGGACGCGCCCGACGACCAGCCGCCTGGTCAGCCGGTCTTCCGGTCTGAAATCAGCTTCGTACGGGTCGACGCCATTGTCACCGACGACGATGACAACCCGGTGAGTGACCTCACGATCGACGACTTCGAGATCTTCGAAGACGATGTCCTGCAGCAGGTAGAGACATTCAAGCTGGTCGAGCATACCGGCGAGTTCGATCCGTTGCTGCCTCCGCCGAGCACTATTCGCAACGACTACGATCTGGATCGCGAAGCGGCCCGGGAAGACTCTCGGATCTTCGCGTTGTTCCTGGATGACTACCACGTGCGAGATACGGCCGGCATGCGGATGATCCAGCCGCTGATCGACTTCGTGCAGAACGATCTGTCTCCGACTGACCTGGTCGGGATCATGTATCCGCTCACACCGGCGTTCGATTTCACGCTGACACGGGACCACGCACAAGTCGTCAACGCGCTCCGGCAGTTCAAGGGGCGGAAGTACCAGTACGACCCGATCAATACGTACGAAGCCCAGTATTCCTTCTACCCGACCAGTGACGTCGAGAAGATCCGGAACGACGTCAGCCTGTCAGCGCTCAAAGCGTTAACGATGAAGCTGGGTGGTTTGCGAGAGGGGCGCAAGTCGATCATCGTGTTGAGTGAGGGCTACACCGACTACGTCCCACCACAGTTGCGAGACGAGTCCGCGGGTGGGGGCGGGCGGCGGAGCGGCCAGCGCTACAACCCCCAGGCTGGCAACACTCGACGCGAGGAATCATCGGCGCTGTTCCAGGACATGGGGATGCGCGGCAATCTCATCTACACGGCCGACATCGCGAACCGGAACAACACCAGCTTCTATATGCTGGACCCGCGTGGGCTGGCGACGGGCGAATTCGACCTGAGTCAGGTGGGGATCGACCACGAGACCGACCAACGGATGTTGCAGGCGACCCAGGAAACGCTGTACGTCTTGGCGGACCAAACTGACGGGCGCGCGATCGTCAACCGGAACAACGTCGCGCCGGGGCTAGCCCAGATACTCAAAGACCAGACGTCTTACTACTTGCTCGGCTACACCTCGTCGGCGGCGCCGACCGACGGCGAGTTCCATGAGATCAAGGTTGAGGTAAACCGACCCGATGTGCAAATCCGGGCGCGCAAGGGCTACTACGCCCTCACTGAGGACAACGCCGCGCGAGTGCTCGCGCCGCCAAAGCCGGAGGCGCCCAAAGAGGTGGACCGCGCGTTGTCGACCCTGGCCGAGCCGACGCGCGGCCGGTTGGTGCGGACGTGGGTGGGCGCGAGCCGTGGCGACTCTGGCAAGACGCGGCTGACGTTCGTCTGGGAACCGGCGAGTACCAGCCAGAGTCGGCTCAGTGAGACCGCCTCGCAGGTGCGTCTGATGGCGATGAGTGACGACGCCGCCTATTTCCGTGGCGACGTACCGGCGCGCACGAGCACCACGCTCCCGCTCGTCGAGTTCGAAGCAGACCCCGGGGTGGTCGAGTTGAACGTGGCGATCGAGGATGAATTCGGCGACGTGATCGACCGGGCCGTCGAAGAGTTGACCGTGCCGGACTTTACCGGGCCTGAGGTGGCGCTGAGCACGCCGGCAGTGTTTCGCGCGCAGAATGCCCTGCTGATGAAACAGATCGTGGCCGATCCGGATGCGCTGCCGACCGCCGGCCGTTACTTCCTGCAGAACGATCAGCTGTTGGTGCGGGTCGAGGCCTACGCGCCCGGCGATGCCGCCGAGGTGACGGCTCGGCTGCTGAGTCGAGAGTCGACGCTGATCATCGATCTGGAGGTCGCGGAGTCTGGTGATGACATCCGTGAGTTCTCCCTGGCGTTGTCGCCATACCCACGCGGCGACTACCTGATCGAAATCACGGCGGCGGCCGACGGCGACGAAGCAAAGACGCTGGTCGCGTTTCGTATTCAGGGATGACCACACCTCTTGTGGTGTCCCGACACGAGCGGCGAATCACGCTCGGCCGCGTCGGATGCGTGGCGCAGCCCGTCTGAGTCATGAACAACAAAATTCGTGTCATCGTCGCGAAACCTGGGCTCGATGGGCACGATCGTGGCGCCAAGGTCATCTCCCGAGCCCTTCGTGACGAGGGGATGGAAGTCATTTATACCGGTCTTCGCCAGACGCCGGAACAGATCGTCGAGGCGGCGTTGCAGGAAGACGCGGGTGTCATCGGGCTCTCCATCTTGTCTGGCGCCCACAACCACGTCTGCCCGCGGGTGATGGAGTTACTTCGAGAGAAGGGTCTGGATGACGTGCTCGTGGTCGTTGGCGGCATTATCCCAGACGTCGATTTGCCCGGACTGCGGGAACTGGGCATCGAGGGCGTGTTTCAACCTGGCACACCCATGCGCGACATCGTGACCTTCATCCGAGAACACCACCAGCGCGTCCCCGCCTAAAGGGATCTGTCAATCCAATACGCCGCTAAGTCCCTGTCTACGCTTGACCTCTGTGGATCGTGCGGGTACGCTCGGTCACATTGATGCCTCACACACTGTTGCTTGCCGACGATAGCGTCACCATCCAGCGCGTCATCGAATTGACCTTCGCGGACGAGGACATTCGCGTGGTCTCGGTCGGCGATGGCCAGCAGGCGATCGATCGGATCAGGGCTGAGCCCCCTGACATCGTGCTGGCCGATACCGGGATGCCCGAGCGCGATGGATACGAGGTGGCCGCCTTCATCAAGACAGACCCCGATCTGGCCTCGATCCCGGTGGTGCTGCTGACCGGGGCGTTCGAGCCTGTCGATGGGGACCGGGCCAAAGAGGCCGGCTGCGACGCGGTGCTCGTGAAACCGTTCGAGCCGCAGGTCGTCATCAAGCGAGTGCGCGCACTGCTGGCCAATACGGCGGCGCCGGCTGAGCCAGTCGCAACCTCCGAATCGGCCGATGTCCAGGACCGAGATCCTGACCCGGCGCTGGCTCCGCCGCAACCGGTCGTCGAGCCGAAGGCGGACGAGACCCTCGATTTTCATCGGCCGCCGCAAGAGGATGCTGCGACCCCGGTTGAGCTCCCAGCCACCGAGGGGCTGAGCGGGGAGGCTGATCCACTGGGCGCCTACCTCGATCGCGTGGACGAAGCACTCGATCGACTCGAATCCGGCGACCCCCCCGTCGAACCGGCGCCGGCGGCCGCGACCCCAACGGATGATGCGCGACCTCTGGAAGATTCGGCGGTCGTCGATTCACTAGAAGGAGCCCTGAGCGCACTGGAAGGGGCCCTCGACAAGCTCTCCCTGGAGCCTGTGGACCCAGTCGAGGCGGCCCCGACCGCCGACGACGGCAATGCGGCGGAGTCTGCCGGCGAGTCACTGGAGACGCCGGACGACAGCTCGTCGATGTCCCCATCGGACACGGAGCGAGTGTCGGAACCAGCCGCCGAGCCGACGTTCGAGACCGCCCCGGCACTGGTCACGGACCCGGTCTCTGAGCCAGTCGTGGAATCGGCGGCCGAAGCAGTCGTCGAGCCGGTCGTTGAGCCGGTCATCGAATCGGCGGTCGACGCCGTCGTCGAACCTGTGCCTGAGCCACTCGTTGAACCGGCGCCTGAGTCGGATCTCCCTGGGACGGAGTTTGTCTTGCCTCCCGACGTGGAGTCGGTCGTCCAGGATTCGTCAGTGGCGTCTGACTCGTGGACCGGGCCGGCCCGCGAGGCGCCGCGTGCTGACCCCTGGAGCGATCGGGTGGTGGAAGCGTCGGCGCCACCGGAGCCAGCCGAACCAGCCCATGCCGCACCGCCGGTGCCAGCGCCCCCGCGTCCAGTGACGCCTGCTCCGCCTCCGGCTGCAGGTCCAACTCCACCGCGTGCGGCTCCGCCGTCGCTGGCTGACGCGTTCGCCTCACTCCTGGCGGCTGAGCAGGGCGACGCAGACCGAGCCCGAGCGCTCTATCCATGGGCGGCAGCGCCGACACCGGCCGGCGCCGACGAGGAGCTCATCGAACGGGTGACCGAGCGAGTCCTGGCCCGTTTGTCCGACACCGTGAGCACCGAGTTCGTGACCCAGGTCGTGGCCAGGGTTGCCGAGCGACTGGTTCGCGCGGAGCTCGATCGTCTGAAACAGTGACGGCCGCCGGTCCTCGCAACCCACGGACCCTCTTCCCCTCTCCGGCGCCGCCGCGGCCAGCGAGCGCCTGATACGATGACCGGTATGCGCGAGCTGGCGAAAGGGTTCGAACACGCGACCGTTGATCCCAAATGGTACGCGTTCTGGGAGTCGACCGGAGCCTTCCAGGCGGATCCGTCCTCGACCCGACCGCCGTTCAGCATGGTGCTGCCGCCACCCAACGTCACGGGTGTCCTGCACATCGGCCACGCCCTCAACCAGACCCTGCCCGACATCGTCTGCCGATGGAAACGGATGCTTGGGTACGACGTCCTGTGGCTCCCCGGCACAGACCACGCCGGTATCGCCACGCAAAATGTCGTAGAGAAGCAGCTCGCAGCGGAAGGCACCGACCGCCACGAGCTCGGACGTGAGGCGTTCGAGGCCCGGGTCTGGGAGTGGAGCCGGAAGAGTCACGGCACCATTACCACCCAGATGCGCATGCTCGGTTCGTCGGTGGACTGGAGCCGCGAGCGGTTCACACTCGACGAGGAGTTGTCGCGCGCCGTGCGCCGAGTGTTCGTCACGTTGTATCGCGAAGGGTTGATCTATCGCGGCAAGTACATCGTGAATTGGTGCACGCGGTGTCGGACCGCGCTGTCCGATCTGGAGGTTGTGCACACCGAACAGGTGGGGAAGCTCTATCACATTCGCTACGTGACCCAGGGCGAGGGAGCCGTCACCGTGGCCACGACACGTCCCGAGACGATGCTCGGTGATACGGCAGTCGCGGTACATCCCGACGATGATCGCTACCGGGACCTGGTGGGGCAGACCGTGCGTCTCCCGATCGTCGGCCGGGAGCTGCCGGTGATCGGCGATACGTTCGTGGATCAGGCGTTCGGAACCGGCGCGGTCAAGGTCACCCCGGCCCACGATCCCAACGACTTCGAGGTCGGCCAGCGTCACGACCTCTCGCAGATCGTCGTCATCGGGGAGGACGGCCGCATGACCGACGAGGCCGGGCCCTATGCCGGACAGGACCGGTTCGCGGCGCGGCGGGCGATCGTCGAGCAGCTCGACGCCGACGGTCTGCTCGAGCGGGTGGAGGAGCACCGGCATGCCGTCGGCCACTGCAGTCGCTGCAACACGGTGGTGGAGCCGCTCGTGTCGACTCAGTGGTTCGTGCGGATTGCCCCATTGGCCGAGCCGGCGATTGCCGCGGTGAAAGATGGCCGCACCCGGTTCGTACCGGAGAACTGGGCGCGGACCTATTTCGAGTGGATGACCAACATTCACGACTGGTGCATCTCGCGTCAGCTGTGGTGGGGGCATCGGGTGCCAGCCTGGTATTGCGACCAGTGCGATCAGGTGACCGTCGAGGAAGAGGCGCCGGCCGGATGCGCCTGCGGCGGGACCCTGCGTCAGGACACCGACGTGCTTGACACGTGGTTCAGTTCAGGGCTGTGGCCCTTCAGCACCATGGGCTGGCCGGAGCAGACCGCCGACTTGGCCCGCTATTATCCGACCACGGTGTTGATCACCGGGCTGGACATTATTTTTTTCTGGGTCGCCCGGATGATGATGATGGGCCTGAAGTTCACCGGCGAGGTGCCGTTCAAGACGATCTACATCACGTCGCTCGTGCGTGACGCGCACGGGCACAAGATGAGCAAGTCGAAGGGCAATGTCGTCAATCCGCTGGAGTTGATGGAAGAAATCGGCGCCGACGCGTCTCGCTTCACGTTGGCGGCGCTCGCCTCGCCCGGCATGGACATCTCGCTGTCGGAAGGGCGCCTGCGAGGCTATCGGCAGTTTGTGAACAAGATCTGGAACGTCTCGCGCTTCGTGCTGATGAATCTCCCGGATGCGTTGACCGAGCGACCGGAGGTGCCGGCGCGTGAGTCGCTCGACACGATCCATCGGTGGATTCTGCATGGGGTGAGCCGGCTGGCGGGCGAGGTGGCGCGGGCCCTCGAGGACTATCGTTTCGACGTGGCCGCCGATCGGTTGTACCACTTCGTCTGGCACGAGTACGCGGACTGGTATATCGAGTTGGTCAAGTCACATCTGGAAGCGGAGGGGGTGGAGCGCGATCGGGCCATCGCCGTCCTCCTGACCGTGCACGACCAGGTGTTGCGTCTGTTGCATCCATTCATGCCGTTTGTGACCGAGGAGCTGTGGCAGACCTTGCCGCAGCGCCTCGGCGAAGGGCTCACTCCAGACGGTCAGGCTCGGACCATCACGCGGGCGGCGTATCCGGCGGAGCAACCGGCGTGGCGCGATGACGCGGCGGTGACGGTGTTGGAGTTGCTGCAGGAGGTGACCACCACCGTGCGGACCGTTCGCGCCGAGCTCGGGGTGCCGCCGTCGCGGAAGCTCACGCTGGTGATTGAAGGGGCGAGCGCCGCGGACCAGGAGGTGCTTGAGGCGCATGCGGAGTATCTGCGCCGTCTCGCGAGACTCGAGTCGTTCGACTTCGCAGACTCGGTGGCGCAGCACCCCGACACCGTGCGTCGGGTCGTGGGTGACATGCGACTCCACCTGCCGCTGGCTGGCATCGTCGATCGGTCGGCCGAAACGTCGCGGGCCGAGCGTGAGCTCGGCAAGCTGGCGAAACAGCTCGCCTCACTGAACGGCAAGCTGGGCAACCCCAAGTTTCGGGAGCGGGCGGCGCCGGCGGTGGTGGCCGAGGCGGAGGCCCAACTGGAGGTGGCCCAGCGTCGTCGGGAGCAGTTGGAGCGGACGCTCGCGGAGTTGACCGGGTGACTGGGTTTGCCTCGGCATTGTTGACGGCCGAGCGCACGGCGCTGAACGTCCTCAGGCGATTGAGCGCGCGGACGTGTTGACCCAAGCCGCTCCCCCGGTGGCGGCCACGCTCGAGTTGACCAGTGCTGGCTGATCTCGAGGCACAGCTCCGCTCAGCCGCGTCCCGGTTGGGGCCGTTCGCCGGCGGCGTTCGCTACGTCCCGCGAGTCGGGTCGACCAACGACGTGGCCGCTGAGCTCGCCAAGGGTGGCGCCCCACATGGCACGGTGGTCGTGGCCGACGCGCAGACTGCCGGCCGCGGGCGTCACGGGCACCACTGGTTCTCTCCCCCTGGCATTGGCCTGTATGTGTCACTCTTGCTCCGCTTGACGCGGCCGCCGGCGCCGCTGTTGACACTGGCCACCGGGGTTGCCGTGATCGAGGCGCTACGGACCGCGGCGGCACTCGAGGCCGCGCTCGAGTGGCCGAACGACGTGGTGGTGATGGGCGACGGGCCGTCACGAAAGCTGGCCGGTATTCTGGCCGAGGCGACCACGGAGGGCGACCAGACGCGGGTCGTCGTCGGCATCGGGATCAATCTGCGCGACGCGGCGTGGCCGGCCGAACTGGTCCACGCGGCGGCCTCGGTCGAGGGCGTCACCGGTCGGCCGGTTGATGCGGTGAGCCTGCTGGTGGAATTGCTCGCCGCCGTGGCGCGTTGCTACGCGCAGGTCGAATCTGGGGCCATGACCGCCCTGCTGGCTCGCTGGGAGTCATTCGCCCCATCGAGTCGCGGGGCCGCGGTCGAGTGGATGTCCGGTCAGACCCAGCATCAGGGAGTTACGGCGGGGATTGACGAGGAGGGTGCGTTGCTCGTGCAGGTCGGATCCCGCCTCGAACGGCTGACCGGGGGCGCGGTGCGACATGTGAGGTCGCCAGGGTCCTTGAGGGGAGACCATGCTGCTCGCGGTTGACATTGGCAACACCAACATCGTCCTTGGGATCTTCGAGGGCGAGGACCTCACCCAGAGTTGGCGGCTCGCGACGATGCAAGACAGGACGGCGGACGAGCTGAGGGTGCTGGTGGGCCGGCTGTTCGAAGAGCGTCATCTGGACATGACCGGGGTGTCTGGCGTGGTGCTGGCCTCGGTGGTTCCACCACTCACCTCGACCGTGACGGAGATGGCTCGCGGAGCCTTCGGTCGGGACACGCTGGCGATCGACGCCACCAACGTTGGCCTGCCGATCGAATATCAGGCGCCGGGTGACGTCGGGGCTGACCGCCTGGTGAACGCCGTGGCGGCGCTCGACGAGTTCGGCGGCGGCGCACGGCCAATCATCGTGGTGGACTTTGGCACCGCGACGACCTTCGACGTCATCTCGGCCGAGGGCACCTACATCGGTGGTGTGATCTGTCCCGGCGTGGAGATCTCGGCGGACGCGCTGTTTGAGCGGGCCGCCCGCCTCCCTCGCGTCGATATCGGACGGCCGGAGCAGCTCATCGGGACCAGCACGGTCGGGTCCATGCGCTCCGGGCTCTTCTTTGGATACGTGGCCATGGTGGAAGGCATTGTTTCCCGTCTGTGTGCCGAGCTCGGAGGGCGCGAACCAGCGGTGTGTGTGGCCACGGGCGGGCTGGCCAGTACCATTGCTGGCGAGACCGGCTCGATCGACCACGTCAGTCCAAATCTGACGCTCCACGGGCTCCGTCTGGCGTGGAATCGGAACGAGACTACCCGGAAAGGCGGGGCCGGCACCCCGGCGTCGTGACGACGCCCGTCCGTGACCACGGTGCGTACTGTCGCGACATTGAAACGTATCTCTGCCAGAAGAACCGGGGCCATCTCATTCGCATCGTGGGACCGGCCTTCGGACGGGTGCGTGGCTGGGCCGAGGCGGGCGTGCCGATGCAGGTCGTCACGCGGGGGATCGACCGGAAGCTCGATCGGTCGCGCGCGGTCGGCCCACCCCGCCGGCCAGTGCGGATCGAGCACTGTGAAGCCGACATCCTTGACGCGTTCGACGAGTGGCGGCGCGCCGTCGGCGTGACCGCCGGTGCCGCCGGCGAGCCCACGGGACGGGAGCCAGGCGCGCGGGGCCCGGCGACCGCCACACGTCGCGGACCGAGTCTGCCCGCGCACATTGATCGGGTGCTGACCCAAGCCACGACACTGCTCGCGCTTGGGGAAGCTGCGGCCGGTTTACACGCGGCGCTCGAAGAGCTGGTCGCCGACCTCGATGCGCTGCGAAGTGAGGCGCGGGGTGCCCGTGGCACCGCCCGGGCGGTGTGCCTCGGTCGCCTCGCCGGTCTCGACCAGCGGTTCCTGGAGCGCGCGCGAGCCGCGGCCGGAACAGCGCTCGACGAGTTGGTTGCCGAGGCCGACCGCGAGTTGGCGCCGTTCAAACCGCGGATGGCGGCCCCGGTGTACGCCAGGGCGCGCTCGACTGCCGCCGATCGCTTGCTGCGCGAGCGCTTCCGTCTGCCGACCGTCCGTTTCGACCAGTAGGGC
>Ga0310124_10000983_pt1 | contig 20165 bp, 17 predicted proteins | sample CB11b_AW_Bot5_MG_FD_203507 | JGI IMG/M metagenome (GOLD analysis project Ga0310124, IMG submission 203507) | Marine microbial communities from Western Arctic Ocean, Canada - CB11b_AW_Bot5 | ecosystem: Environmental > Aquatic > Marine > Oceanic | place: Canada: Western Arctic Ocean | collected... | reverse complement strand
TCGTAGTTGGCTTCACGCTTTTCAGCTTGCTCTTCCCATTTAGGAACAACCGTGTCTAAGAAGTGTTGTTTCTCAGCGTTCATCTTATCCATGTCCATTCCAAGCGCTTTTTGAGCCGCTTCTTTTGTCGAGATATCTGGAATCTCGATTGGATCGGTGATGCCTTTCTTCGCCAGTAGACGAACAATCTTAGTACGAGCATCGGCTGCGCGGTCAACGGCAGTACCTAGCACTTCTAGAGCGATTTCAGGTGCGTGCATATGAATACCGTGAGACGCGATAGCGTAGTCCCAACGCCATTGAGCGTGACGGATATCCAGTAAGATAGGTTCCATCTCTTGCTCTGTCGCACCCGCTTCCCATGCTGCGCCTGCTTCAAAGTGAGCAGCAACGATTTGTTTCTCTGCTGTCAGCTTCATGTTCAGTACTTGCGCTTTACGGCTTGAAACGATGTTACGCATGGTTTCTTTCGATTGAGTGTGACAGTTTGCACACGTATCTTCGAAGCGGTCGAATGGGTTACCCACTTTATGGTCGGTATAAACGGTGCCATCTTCTTTGGTCACTTTCGGCATATGACAGTCAGCACAAACGACTTTGTTCTTACCGTGGATGCCTTCGCGCCATGTTTCGAAGCCTGGGTGCTGTGCTTTCAGCATGGGTGCTTTCGATACTTTATGCGTCCAATCTTTAAAGTTGATTGCATCATAGTAACGTTCCATGTCGCCAACGGTTGTACCTTGGTCCCAAGGGAATTTCACACCTTTGGTTGGCCCTGTGAAGTAGTATTCCACGTGGCACTGAGCACAAACAGAAGCTTGTTGGTCTAAGCGGCTTTGTTCATCAAACTTTTTACCAATCGTTTCAAATGCACGTTCAACGTAAGGACGAGTCACCTTAAGTGCTGGTTCACCATTTTTAAAGCCTTCGCTTTTGGTATCGTGACAGTCTGAACAGCCAATAGGGTTAATGATCTCGTTGCCAAGACGCGCCCACTTACCTTCGAAGTAACCATCTTCGCCACGTTCTTCAATAACACGTGCTACGTCTGGGCTCTTACAGCTCCAACATGCCATTGGCATTGGGCCTGAGCTTTCGTCCGTTGGGCCGCCAGTACGAAGCGTTTGTCGTACATCGTCAATCGCATAAAAGTGACCACGTGCCTTGTTGTAATCTTTTGCGAAGCCGTAGCCAGCCCACATGATAACCATGTTGGGATCTTCTTTTAGTGCATCTTCTATGGTTTCGCTTTCTGAAGTCTGTCTCCATGAATGATATTGATCTGGGTGGTTTTGCTCGAACTGGTCGTTACGAGGATCGCCAATTTCTTTTTGTTCAGACGCAGCAAAACTGGTCGCGCTTGCTAGTGATGCGCTAACCATTAATAGTGCTGTGACCGAGTTACGTATCCAATGCTTTTTCACAGTGATATCTCCAATATACTGATTCTTATACCAAGCGTTGTGAGTTTGCTATTCAAATTAAGAACTGGAGAATTCCTGTTTATATTAATTCATAAACAAACACATTTTGTTACGTGTTGGGTATAGCTTGTCTTAGATCAATTAATGGTAGTGACTTCAATCACGTTGAAGTTTATATACCCCTAAAGGGGTATTGGTTGGCAGTGTTATTAAAATTTAATTGAGAATTATTATCATATATAACAATCAATTACCTAAATTGACCATGATATAAATAGGGTGATTGCGTTCACAGATTAACCCATCCAAATTTCGTATTACCCAATTAGAGGTATATTCTAACTATAGAAAGCGTTGTGGCTTATCCAAAATAAGAATTGATATCATTTAAGCGGTAATAATATCGTTTAAGGGTACTTTTGTTTAACCGGAATATTATTTAGTTGAGAGTTAAATAATGCCGGTATAAGGAAAGGATAAAATGGGCAATATTAAATTGGCCATAGTCATAATGCTTAAATCCCTTCTAGCATTCTGCCTCTATGGTTATTCCATTCATGCTGTTGCTGAGCCTGCTGTTACGCCAGTAGGAGAATCAACAAGACATGAAGTCGAATTAATCCGCGACAAAGACTACAAGTGTGTTCAATGCCATAACGATTCAAAAGAAACGGTATTGGGTTCACATGGTGAAAGTGCACACGCTTTGCTTGGCCGCGAAGTAAATTGTACCGACTGTCATAGTTCTATTAGCCCCGATCACCGTGAAGGTGCGCCTGAAGTGGTGAAGTATCGCGAGGCTCAATCACAACCGGGAACTGAAAAGGTTTTCCTAGACCCTAGCTTAATTTTAGATGCCAATAGCCAATGTATCGATTGTCACAAGCCTGATGATCTGCGTGAAGCGAGTTGGACTCACGATGTTCACGCGCAAAACTTAACGTGTTCAAACTGCCATGATGTTCATGCGACTGAAGCAAAGGTGTTGGGCTTAGATAAGAAGCAAACCATCAAGCTGTGTGTGGATTGCCATTCAGACTTCAACCAGAAGAAAGAAGAGGAGTAATCTATGAGCTGCTCAAGAAGAAACTTTTTAGCAGGCGCTGGTGCCGTTATTTTTACCACAGGTGTAGCGGGAACTGCGGCGGTAACAAGTCGCAAGACGCTAGCTAATGTTCAAGAAGATGGCACTAAACGTTATGGAATGATTCATGACGAAACCGCTTGTATTGGTTGTACCGCGTGTACCGAAGCATGTCGTGAAGTAAACAAAGTACCGGAAGGTGTATCGCGCTTAGAAATTATTAAGAGTGAGCCCCAAGGCGAATATCCCAATGTTGATTACCGTTTTACTCGTAACTCTTGCCAACATTGTGATAACGCACCTTGTGTAATGGTTTGCCCAACAGGCGCGGCCTACAAAGATGAAAAAACCGGCATTGTCGACGTTCATCAAGAGAAGTGTGTCGGTTGTGGTTATTGTCTATTGGCTTGCCCATATCAAGTGCGTTTTTTCCATCCTGAGAACAAGTCCGCAGATAAATGTAACTTCTGTCGTGATACCAATCTTGCACAAGGGAAGTTGCCTGCTTGTGTCGAATCTTGCCCGACCAATGCGCTGGTCTTTGGCGATCTAAATGACCCTGAGAGTGAGATAAACCAGGTGCTTCAATCTGAGGTGGTTTACAGAGATAAAGCTTATCTAGGTACTCAGCCAAAACTCTATAAAGTGCCACACCAAAAAGGGGAGATTTGATTATGAGTGCATGGGACGCAGCTTTTCAGTCTGGTACGGTGGTATGGGACTGGATTATAGCAATCTATCTATTTCTCGCGGGGATGTCGGCGGGTGCCGTAATGATCTCCATTTACCTAAAACGTAAGGTCATTGAAGGCGATCCTGCTCATAATGGTGTGTTAAAGGCCACGGCTTTTCTTGCGCCATTTGGGATCATTTCAGGTCTGCTTATCTTGGTTTTCCACCTGACAAAACCGTTATCCTTTTGGAAGATCATGATCTTCTATAATCCAACGTCTGTGATGTCGATGGGTGTGATCTTATTCCAAGTATATATGGTGATCTTATTCCTTTGGATCGGCATTATATTTAGAGATCAAATAGTCGTGTTCTTGAATGATCAAGTATGGCTAAAAGGGCGACTTGATTTTGTCGGTAATTGGATTGGCAAATTAGAAGTGTTTGAGAATGCTCTGGAAATATTCTTAGCTGTTCTTGCTCTTATGCTTGCCGCTTATACCGGATTCTTGCTTTCAGCTTTAAATACTTTCCCATTATTGAATAACCCAGTACTGCCGATTTTGTTCTTGTTCTCGAGTTTATCTTCGGGTGCGGCGGCGTGTATTTTATTTGGTGTGCTGGTCTTTAAAGAATCACCTCATAGCCCGACTATTTCATGGATTCACGGATTCGAACGTCCAGTCGTGATGTTTGAATTGTTTGTTCTAATTACTTTCTTTACTGGGCTTATCTTCGCTGGTGGTCAAAGTGAGCAAGCAGTATGGAACGCAATAGGCAGTGGTTTCTGGGCGAGTTGGTTCTGGTATGGTGTCATCGGTGTCGGTATGGTTTTACCGTTGCTGCTGAATGCCGTTACACCAACCTCAATCCGCCATAGCTCGGTGTATATTTTCTCCGTGACTTCGCTAAGCCTAATGGGCGTATTGATGCTACGAACTTTTGTTCTTTATGCAGGGCAGTTAACGATAGCTTAATTTTGCTCAAGTTTATTAGTGAGCAGATGTTAGATACTAAATATCTGCTTATTAATGAACATGCTTTAAATAAACATGAGATGCGTGTTCAGATCGGCTCTGCTCAAGCGGAGCCTTATTGAGGTGATATGGTCGGTTCTTTGGGGCTGTTTAGTTTAGTGTTGGTTGCTGTACTCAGTAGCATTATTGGTGTGCATTCGTTTTATCAAATGCTAAACAAACGGACGCAAAATATAGGTTTAATCCGCAGTTTCTCTCTTTCAAGCGCACTGTTCTCTCTCACTTCTGTCGCATTGCTTAGCTATGCCTTTGTCAGTGATGACTTCTCTATTCTCTATGTCGCTGAACATTCAAATACTCAATTACCCTCATTTTTTAAGCTCGCAGCCGTATGGGCTGGCCATGAAGGTTCCTTGTTATTTTGGGTGCTGACGATCAGCGTCTGGTCTGGCGTTATTGCCTTACAAAAACACTATTCGAATGAATACCAAAGCCGTGTGTTGTGGGTAATGAATCTACTGCTCGCGATATTTGCTTGGTTCACGTTATTCGCATCAAATCCGTTTGAAATGAACTCGATCTTGCCGCTAGAAGGGCGTGACCTTAACCCAATGCTGCAAGATGTAGGTCTGATCTTTCACCCTCCATTACTTTATCTTGGCTATGTCGGCTTTTCTGTGGTGCTGGCATTTGCTGTAGCCGCTTTGCTGGTTGATCCTATTGAGTTTGATTGGGTTGCTCATTGTCGCAGTTGGTGTCTAGTCGCTTGGATCTTTTTAACCGCAGGGATCATTCTTGGCTCTTGGTGGGCGTATTACGAATTAGGCTGGGGCGGCTGGTGGTTCTGGGATCCTGTTGAAAATGCCAGCTTGTTGCCGTGGCTTACTTCAACAGCTTTACTGCACAGCTTAGGCGTTGCCAATGGCAAACAACAGCTTCTGAAGTGGTCTCTAAGCCTTGCGTTCATTACGTTTTGTTTGAGTATCTTAGGCACCTTTATCGTTCGTTCTGGCGTATTAACGTCTGTGCATGCGTTTGCCGTTGACCCAACTAAAGGCATCGCGCTGTTATTAATACTCGTGGCTGTATTGTTGAGCTCTTTCTCGTTGCTAATTGTGAGAGGCGAGTCTTTCGAGTCGAGCCCGATTACCAGCTTCGCGAGTAAGAGCTTTTTGAGTTTAGTGGCGGTGCTCATTTTTGTACTGGCGACCGCTGTTGTAGTGTTCGGTACGTTCTATCCAATGGTCTTTGAACTTCTTGGATTGGGTAACATATCGGTAGGTGCGCCTTACTTTAATCTGTTGATTGCTCCTTTGGCTTTGCTTGCGTTAGCCGTCGTCGGCTTAGCCCCTTTACTGAGTATTAAACCTCAAGCGACTAAAGGTGTTATTACGCTGATCGCTCTAGTATCTATTGGTCTAGGGTTCGCCTGTTACGCTTTGCAAGTCGAGCAGACCCAAGTGATGGTACTAATGACATGGTTACTCGCGTTTTGGGTTTTACTCACTCATGTTTATGGCTTAGTGGTGACGCGCAGCTCCAAGTTCCAACGCAAAGTCTGGGTGATGACCTTTGCTCATGTCGGGGTTGCAGTACTCGCTGTAGGTGCTGCAATGAATAGCTATCACTCATTTGAGCGCAGCTATAAACTAAGCCCGGGCGCACAAGTAGAGTTCATGGATTGGACGCTTTCTCATCGTGATACTGAGCTTTATGTCGCCTCAAATTTTACCGCAGAGAAGGCGATACTAAACTTAGATACTGGTGAGAAAAGCTTTACCATCGCGCCAGAAAGAAGACACTACCAAGTTCGAGTCATGAACATGAGTGAGCCTGCAATGAAGTGGTTCTGGCATGGCGATGTTTATATCACCATGGGCGAGAAAGTCGATTCCACCGCTTATGCATTTCGAGTGCAGTACAAGGCGTATGCACGCTGGATCTGGTTTGGTGGGTTGTTTTCCATTCTTGGCGCTTTACTCTCATTGACTCATCGTAAAAAGAAAACCGTTAAGGCGTCACAGTATGCATACCAGCGTTCGTAACAAGCTCATCACGTTAATTATCTTGGCATTAACGGTGGTGTTGGGTTTTGCCTTTGCGCTCAATAATAAGCAGCAATCGACGATTGTGTCGGAGCAAAAAAGGGCATTCCCAGAATTCATATCTACTGAGTTAGCGAATAGTGAAGGCATCAGTAGTAAACAGGAAATTACGTTGGCTGATGTCACTCAGCATCCTTATCAACTGGTTAATGTTTGGGCTTCGTGGTGCGGTATATGTAAAACTGAGCACGCTTTTTTGCTCAAACTTCATGATAAAGGTATTCCAATTGTTGGGCTCAATTATCGAGATAACTCCGGGGCAGCGATCAATGTGTTATCGAGCGATGGCAATCCGTACTCAACGGTGATCAGTGATCCTCAAGGTAAGCTAGCGTTAGAACTCGGCGTAATCGGTACTCCTGAAACGTATCTGGTCGACGCTGACGGCCAAATCATTAAGAAGTTACTGGGCGTGATCAACGAATCAGTGTGGCAAGAAGAACTTGCGATGTATTTTGATGGTGCGAATGGATGATGAAGCCTTTAATACAAGCACTCGTTGTGCTGTCTACGCTTATGGTTATTAGTTTTCCGACTTTGGCAGAAGATCTGTTTACAGCCAGTAATAAGGACACGAGTATTCAAGTTGAACTGTTTGAGTTTGAAAACCCAGAACAACAGCAGCGCGCTATTACATTGGCAAAAACCCTACGTTGCCCGCAATGCCAGAATCAAAACCTGATTGAGTCGAACTCTCCAATTGCAAAAGACTTACGCCTCGTTGTATTCAATATGGTGAAAGCAGGGAAGAGTAATAATGAGATTACTCAATATATGACGGAAAGGTTCGGTGAATTTGTGCTCTATAAACCAGCAATGAGTGTTTCAAACTTATTACTTTGGCTACTTCCGAGCGTATTATTTCTCTTATTTATATATTTATCAGTAAAAAGTGTTAGAAAGAGCTCATAAAAATTATGTATTACTGTTTACCAATTGACCTGTATTTTGTAACATTAAAGGATTATAAAGGCTAAGCACTGTTATATAAGGATGTATCTGTGGATAACGTAATCTCAAATTTAAAGAAAGAGTTCCATACTCATGTCCGATCTGACAAATGGGCAGAAAAATACAGTGCAAAGTCGAGCATTTCTACGCTTACTCAAGAAGAGTTAAACGAATTAGAGAACGCTTGGGTTCAGCTTGTCATCTGGAAGCAAACTCAAGTAAGTTGATCGTTCTGTAAAAAATCGTAGCCTTAGCCGCAACTGATTAATTTATAACCCCATGTTGGTCATTCCAATGTGGGGTTTTTTCTTACCTGAAAAATTATTGTTATAATATAACAATTAGTGCATGGTCGACCTTGAAAAAAATTGTTAACAGCCTCATAGTGTCTATCATTAGATAGTTAGCTACAAAATATTGCCTAGACATATAATGTAGTGTTGTTAAATACATCGAATTTTCAAGTGAGTATAGCTATGGCGGAAGTGCGTGCCAGAATAGATTTCAAAGTAGGGGTAACAAGCAGTATTGATGCTGAACTTCTGTCTTTTCATGGATTGAAAACAGATAAAGAGCATGTTGCTGTGATATTTAAATCAGCAGACAAGACACAAGACATACCTCTTGTTCGTATGCACTCTGAGTGCCTGACTGGTGATGTTTTCCATTCCTCTCGCTGTGACTGTGGCGAGCAGCTAGACGAAACCATTAGAATTATGGGTGAGACGGGTGGAGTGATTCTTTACTTACGCCAAGAAGGTCGTGGTATTGGTTTGTACAATAAAATCGATGCATACCGCCTGCAAAGTGAAGGTATGAACACTTACGAAGCCAATAACCATCTAGGTTTCGGTGATGATTTGCGTGATTTTACTGAAGCGGCAGAAATGCTTCGTGCTTTAGGAACCACAAAAATTCGCCTAGTCACTAACAACCCAAAGAAAATCAATGAGCTGAAATCTTTTGGTATTGAGATTGAAGAAGTGGTGAACACCTCTGCTCATGTTAAGTCGGGTAATGAAAGCTACCTGAAGGCAAAAGTCTCACACGGTAAGCATAATCTGGATATCTGATTAGCCTCTTTGTTGCGCTTAACATAAAAATGTTTAAAGACCTCACATATGTGAGGTTTTTTTGTATTTATCTTGCAATAAAATTGTAAGTTTGTATTATTCCAATCCGTAGTACAAATGATAATGGTTTGCACTATTACTACGAATAATAATTTAAAGCTCAACAAGGATGCTTCATGACTATTAAATCTTTAGTGACAAAAGCCGTAACTTCGTCACTCCTTTTTGCCTCTGCTTCTTCTTTCGCAGCAGTAACTCAAGATCAAGTTGTAGAACATTACGCAGATATTGCTCATGCCGTGTTTGCAGATTCCGTAATTACAGCAAAAGCGTTGAACTCTTCTATTGATACCTTCTTAGCTTCTCCTTCTGCTGGCAATTTCGAACAAGTAAAACAAGCTTGGCTTGAGTCTCGCGTACCTTACCAACAGTCAGAAGTATTCCGCTTTGGTAACGTTGTTGTTGACGATTGGGAAGGCCAATTGAACGCATGGCCACTTGATGAAGGCCTAATCGATTACGTTTCGACTGATTACCAATATGAGCTTGGTAACGAAGGCGCTAGCGCAAACATCGTTGCTAATAAAACTTTCCAAATTGGTCAGACAACGGTAGACGCAACCAACATTACTCCAGAACTAATTGCAGATCTCAACGAGATCGGTGGCTCTGAAGCAAACGTAGCGTCTGGCTACCACGCGATTGAATTCCTACTTTGGGGTCAAGATTTAAACGGCACAAACAGCGGTGCAGGTGAGCGTGCTTACACTGACTTCGTTGTTGGCGCTGAGTGTACTAATGGTAACTGTGACCGTCGTGGCGCATACCTAAAAGCATCAGCTGAACTTCTTATCCAAGATCTAGAATGGATGGAAAAACAGTGGGCTGAAGGCGAAAAAGGTAACTACCGTCAAGAGCTTCTTTCTGAATCTAGCGACAACGGCTTACGTAAAATGCTATTTGGCATGGGTTCACTGTCTCTAGGTGAACTAGCGGGTGAGCGTATGAAGGTTGCACTAGAAGCAAACTCTACTGAAGACGAGCACGATTGTTTCTCTGATAACACGCACAACTCTCACTACTACAACGAGCAAGGCATCTACAACGTTTACACGGGTCTATATAAGCGTGAAGACGGTACTCTGCTTTCAGGTCCAAGCCTGTTTGACCTAGTAGAGCAAAAAGATGAGCAAGCTGCGAAAGAGATCCAAAAGCAGTTTGACCTAGCACGTGCACAAGTTGGTCAACTAGTAACGTCTGCTGAGAAAAACAACCAGCACTTCGATCAGCTAATTGCTGCTGACAACTCTGCGGGTAACGCACTAGTAAACAAAACGATTGTTGCGCTAGTGTCTCAAACCGCTGCGATTGAGCGTGCCGCTGGTGTTATTGGTATTGATAGCCTTAACCCAGACACGGCTGATCACGAGTTCTAAGAACCCGAGACGAAAACAATTAAGGGCTCTCATTGAGCCCTTAATTGTTTGTTATTCAAAAAAGTTACTCCCACATAAAAACTAAAATCAAAAACACCGCAAGGCAATGTATGAAGTCGTATCTATCAGCCTCACTATTAACCGCACTGTTTTTCTTATCGCCATTACATGCCCATGAAACTTACTCTGGTGGTAAAACGACTGTGAAGAAAGAGGGAGCGAATGCTTTTTCTCTTCCTACAGCCAATCTACCAATGAGCAAACGCTTGGATTTCAGTGTTGGTAACAGTTTCTTCAGAAACCCTTGGGTACCTGCACCCTCATCAACCGATGCGCGTGATGGGTTAGGCCCACTATTCAACACCAACGGTTGTCAAAACTGCCATATTAAAGATGGTCGTGGTCATGCGCCTGAAAAAGGCGATGAGAACGCGGTTTCAATGTTAGTTCGCTTAAGTATTCCAGCCGAAACGCCAGAGCAGAGACAAGCCTTCATTCGTGATGGTGGTATTCCAGAACCGACTTACGGCGGCCAGTTACAAGATTTCGCGCTTCAAGGTGTGAAACCAGAGGGTAAAGTGAACATCAGCTACACAGATGTTCCCGTTGAATTCAAAGACGGCACAGTCGTGACTCTGCGTAAACCAACCCTAAAGATTACTGATCTTGCTTTTGGCGAGATGCACCCTAAAACAGAGTTTTCTGCGCGCGTTGCGCCGCCAATGATTGGCCTTGGTCTGCTGGAGAGCATTTCAAAAGAAACGATTCTTGGATTTGCTGATCAGCAATTGGCCGACAAGCAAGGTATTTCAGGTAAAGCTAACTATGTTCTCGATGTTCAAACCAACGAAATGGCTCTAGGTCGTTTTGGTTGGAAAGCTGGACAGCCAAACCTAATGCAGCAAAATGCGGCGGCGTTTAACGGTGATTTGGGCTTAACGAGTCGCTTATTCCCTAATGAAAACTGCACATCAGCGCAATCCACTTGTGATGATTTTCCAAATGGTGGCAAACCAGAAGTAAGCGACAACATCTTAGATTTTGTTGAGTTCTATTCGCAGCATCTAGCGGTACCTATTCGTCGTAATGTCGACAATCCAGTCGTTGTTCAGGGTAAAAAGCTGTTTAAAGACGCTGGTTGTCAAAGTTGTCACCAAGCTGAATTCCGCACGGCAGAGCGTGAAGGTTTACCGGCACTGTCTAAGCAGTTAATTAGTCCATATACCGATATGTTGCTGCACGATATGGGTGAAGGCTTAGCGGATAACCGTCCTGAGTATCTTGCGAATGGCCAAGAATGGCGCACAGCACCTTTATGGGGATTAGGCTACACCAAAGAAGTGAATGGCCACACGTTCTTACTTCATGATGGTCGTGCGAGAAATGTTATGGAAGCTGTGCTTTGGCATGGCGGTGAAGCAGAAATGGCGAAACAAAACGTTTTAGCTCTTAGTAGCAGCGAGCGTGAAGCGCTATTGGCGTTCTTAAACTCGTTATAGGCTGAGTTGAATTCAGTTTAGTTAACGGCTAGTGACTTAAGAAAGCCGCTATCAAACCACTTAGCACCGCTGAACTTGTAGGAATACGAGTCCAGCGGTCGTTTCGTATTTAATGAACTCATATAATTAAAAGAAAAATTAGGAAGTAAGGTAACAGCATGACACATAAATTTTTGTTAATGCCTTTGTCGGTATTAATCATGGCAGGCTGCCAATCATCGGGTGAGCAAGCCGCTTCATCTGAGGTTAACGGTGTGTCTTATCAAGCAGACACGACCGACCACATCAGTCGCAGTGTCTATCAACAAGAGTTTGATTCTGCAGTCCTATTCGCCAAGCAAGCCAACCAGCTAGAAGTCTTGATGCAGGGTTACTGCCAAACTAATGATGTTGAGTTAGATGCTTTAAAAAGTCAGTGGCAGCTCACCATGAACAGCTGGATGGCACTACAAGGCCAAGAAAGAGGCCCGACAGCAGCGCTTGAAGAGAGCTGGAATGTTCAATTCTGGCCAGACAAAAAGAACACGACGGGTCTAAAGATGCGTCAATTAACTCAGCAGAACAAAGCTTGGACTCAAGACGAAATCGCGCAGCAGAGTGTGACCGTTCAAGGGCTAGGTGCGTTGGAATGGTCGCTTTATGACGAGCAATCGCCACTGCTTCAAGACAAAGCGCTAGGTTGCCAATCATCACAAGCGATTACTGAAAACTTGGCGATTAAGTCATCTTCGATTGCACAGGCATGGCAGGTTAACCCTTGGTTAGCGCTAGACGAGACTCGCTGGGAGTCTGAATACATCGCTTTATTGACCAACCAACTTGATTACAGCATGAAAAAACTGAGTCGCCCGATGGCGAAAATTGGTCATCCGCGTCCTTACTTCTCAGAATCATGGCGTGCACAAACCTCGATGACTCAACTAAAAGCGAATGTAGCAGCACTTCAGAATTTGTACCTTGCCGATGGCAATGGCCTAGACGGCTTGTTGAGAGAGAAGGGCTTAAACGACCTAGCTGATCGCGTTGCTGACCAGTTCACATTGACGCTAGATACTTGGCCTACAGACTCAAGCTTGTTTGAGTTATTGCAGAGCAAAGAGGGCTATCGAGATGTGCTGACTCAATACAACAAACTAGAACGTTTGAAGTACCTCATTCATGAAGAAGTGGCGATAGAGCTTGGTGTCGTAATAGGATTTAATGCTACCGATGGTGACTGATACTACGCGAAGAACGCTACTCAAGGCTGCACTGGGTTGTGCAGCTGTTCCAATGCTTCCGTTTGGCTGCGCTAGTCGCTCTGGTGCTGTGAGCTCATCTAGTGAGCCTCAATTAATCGGTTGTGCGCTGAATGGGCGAGGCCAATATTCAGCGGTTGTGGCTGACGAATATGGAATGCCATTGAGTCAGCTGCCGATCCCAGATCGTGGTCATGGCGTCGCGATTTGCCCAACTTCATCACATGCGGTGGTGTTTGCTCGTCGCCCTGGTGACTATTTTATGGTGTTTGACTATAAAAACGGTCAGCAGATCAAAATGGTCGTGAAAGGTAACAACCGTCACTTCTATGGTCATGGCGTTTACTCATTAGATGGCAAGTTACTATATGCCACTGAAGGGAAAACGGACAGCAGCCAAGGTGTGATTGGCGTTTACGATGTCGCGCAAGGCTATCGTAAGGTCGAAGAGTTCAGCGGTTTTGGTATTGGGCCTCATGAAGTGATCATCATGCCGGATGGTAATCTCGCGATCGGCGTTGGTGGCGTTCATACTGATGGTAGAACACCGAAAAACCTCGATTCGATGCAGCCGAGCTTGAGTTATGTTTCTCCTGAAGGTGTGTTACTTGATCAGGTTGAATTGTTGGATAAGAAGCTGAGCATTCGACACTTAGCCCATGATGGTGCTGAAACCGTGCTTTGTGGCCAGCAATATCGTGGTGAACCAGATGAGTATCCTTCGCTATTGGCGATGCATACTAAAGGAGGCCAGTTTGAATCACTTAACGCAGAGCCAGAGCAATGGGCAAGGTTCAATCACTATATCGCCAGTATTGCGGCGTCAGACGATTGGATTATTGCGACTTCGCCAAGAGGCAATTGCTACGGTATTTGGTCTAAAGAAACCAAAGAATTAGTAGAACTCTCTGCGCTATCTGATGCTTCTGGTGCTGTGCTGCTTGATGGTGAGTTTCGATTAAGCTCTGGGGCAGGAAGTGTGGTAAGCCAGAGCAAGCCTTATGAGAAATCAACTCAGCAATCATCGGTCCAGTGGGATAACCATTGGAGTTCAATCTGATTTATAAAGCTTCTTAAAAATAACATGCTTACTCCTATTTCTTTGCCATACTTATGAGATGGTTGGTGATGGAGTTAAGCATGTTCGCAAAATACTTCTGTGGATTATTAGTTCTAGTTTCTGTGCACGCATGGAGCTATACGAGTTCTGACGAGAGTCGATTTATTCCGGCTGATTCAGAGCTCTCTTTTATGCTGATTTATCCAGAGCTTACCCAGAGTATTTATCAAGACTCTTCTCTGCCTATTCTGTGGGATTCTCCTGAACTTGTTAAAGCGTTTGAATTCCAATTGTCGCTTTTAGAACAAGCGCAAATGGCACCGCTTTTTGACCGACAACTTAAACAAATTCGTCACTATCAATCCCATGCTCAATGGCAAGAGTTAGACATCTTACTCACCGACACCTTTATCTATTACCTAAGCTACGTTGAAAATGCGCCACTCGCCGGTAAAGAGTGGTACTTCTCGGGCAAGTTGCATTCCAAATTACCCGCGCCTTCTCCGCATATTCTGATGAGATTGAAAAGCAGCGTCGCCAATGATTACTTATTGGAAATGGTGTTGTCTTACGCGCCGCCTGTTGGGGATTTTGACCAATTCAAAGCAACCTATTCGGTGTTAGAAACCGCCTCTGAACTCAATATTGAACGATATAGACAGAAAGGTTTGAAGCGCTTGGGTGACGAGCTTTCAGACAAAACGGTTCTTGTTGAGCGCATTGCCTTGGTTGGTGTTGATACCTCGATGATCGCGGTCGATTTTCCCGAGTTCGATCGAGATCTGCAAACGGCGATTAAATCTTTTCAGCGCATGCACGGCCTTACAGACGATGGGATCGTCGGGCCAGATACGATCAAATGGATCAACATGAGCTTTGATGATCGATTGACTTCATTGGCTCTGAATGCCGAGCGTGTTCGTTTGTGGCCTAGAGACAGAGACTCTCTCATCGTCGTCAATGTCCCTAGTTTTGATATGAAGTATTGGGAAGATGGTGAAGAGGTCTTTGAGTCCAAAGTTGTCGTGGGCAGAAAGTCGCGAAAAACACCGCTTTTAGAGATAAATCTCGATTCGGTCATCCTAAACCCGACTTGGAATGTGCCATGGAAAATCATGGTCAAAGACATCTTGCCTAAGGTGAAAGCGGACGAAAGCTATCTAGATACACACAACTTCCAAGTGATTGACGGTTGGCGCACTATGGAGACGGTCGACACCACTGAGATCGATTGGCAGACCATCAATTTCAATTCTTTCCCATATCGAATGCGTCAGCAGGCCGGGTCGCGTAATGCATTAGGTTTGTACAAGTTCAACACACCTAACAAGCGAGCGATCTATCTGCACGATACGCCAAGCAAAGGTCTGTTTAATGACGACTTCCGTGCTTATAGCTCCGGCTGCATACGTGTTGAACATGCAGAGGAATTGGCTGAGTTGTTGTTTGCTACCAAGGTAAGGAAAGTACCTAACCAGAGTGATGACCTTGCTCCTAATACTAAGGTGCGACTCAAGAAGCGAATCCCCGTACATATCATTTATCAAACCGTATTGTTTGAAGAAGGGGGCATACAATATCGTGGTGACATCTATCAATATGATAAAGAGGGTGGTTAATTATCACTGAAGCCAATAAGGGTGATCTTGACCAAAAAATGACAACCAAGCTTCTATTGATAAAATTATAATGTGGATCAATAACTAACCGTGCAAAGGTTACAAATACTAACCTTTTGGGCGGTTTTTGTACGTTGACGCAGCAATTACCATTATGTATCGTGCATTTTTCGTTCGATCTAATTGGTTTTTTTGCTGTATGTCTCAAAGTTTATTTTCACGCCGTCAGTTTCTGACTTACGCTGGTGGTACCGCTGTTGTCGCCTCAATTACTCCTTCTATCGCTTTTGCTTCATACCCTGATCAACCAAGAACGATTAGCATGAACAATCTTCACACTGGTGAACGATTAGAGACCTGTTATTTCGATGGCACTAACTATGTTGGTGACGAGATGGCACGCCTCAGCAAATTATGTCGCGATTTCCGCCGTAATGAAATTCACCCAATGGATAAGAACCTGTTTGATCAGATCACTCAGATTCAAAATGTCTTAGGTATTCAAAAAGAAGTTCAAATCATCTCTGGTTACCGTTCTCCTGCGACCAATGAAGCATTGCGCTCTAAGTCGAGTGGCGTAGCTAAGAAGAGCTACCACATGTTGGGTAAAGCGATTGATTTCCGTATTGATGGCGTCAACCTAAAAGAATTAAGAGACGTAGCTAAAAGTCTGAACGCGGGTGGTGTTGGTTATTATGCGCGTAGCAACTTTATCCATATCGATACTGGCCCAGTTCGCAGCTGGTAGCGCTAGGCTTAGATTGCGAGCGAAACGGTAGGGACTTGTCAAAGTAGACATCCAATGTCATAGTTTGCCCAAATTTCAGTTTGCCCTTTAAGGTTTGTATATGTCTCTCAAGTATCAAGTTGTCCCTGTTACCTCTTTCTCTCAAAACTGCTCAATTGTGTGGTGTGATGAGACAATGGAAGGCATCGTTGTCGATCCGGGCGGTGATGTTCAACAGCTGGCTGCGATCATTGAAGAGCTAGGTGTTAAAGTGGTGAACTTGGTTCTGACGCACGGTCACTTAGACCATGTGGGCGGCACTGTACCGCTTGCTGAGATCTTGAACGTGAACATTGTTGGCCCGCATAAAGCCGATAACTTTTGGCTTCAAGGCTTAGAGAACCAAAGCCAGATGTTTGGTTTCCCACTGTGCAAAGCCTTTGAACCAAACACATGGTTGGAAGAGGGCGACAAAGTTACTTTTGGTAACCAAGTGATTGATGTGATTCATACTCCGGGTCATACGCCAGGTCACGTTGTACTGTTCAGCGAGCAAGCGCGCATGGCGTTTGTTGGGGATGTTTTATTTAACGGTGCTATTGGTCGTACGGATTTCCCTCAAGGTGATTTCAACACGCTGATTGCTTCAATCAAGACTAAGCTTTGGCCACTAGGAAGCGACGTAACATTCGTTCCGGGTCATGGCCCTGAGTCTACATTTGGCCGTGAGCGCGCATCAAACCCATTCGTAGCGGATGAAATGCCTCTGTACTAGGTCTTCTGATTTAATAGAAGAACGATTGAAAATGAAGCTTAGCTTTTCCTATGAAAGCTAAGCTTTTTTATTGCGTGCGAGTTTATTTTTAAACCTGTTTAATTTTAATCAGAAAGACGCTCGGCAGCCGCCAAGTAGCGTCGAGCAAGTCCAATAAACTCTTCTCCACTCATATTCAAATCTTGAGTTGATATGAAAATATCGTAACCGTGGAAACCCCTCTGATATTTCATCCTATTCGCTAGCATCGCCTGCAACCCGGAATAGTCTTTAATCACTGCGTTTTGCGCATTCGATTTATGGGATTTCGATTCATGGGATGAATCTGGGCTAGTCTGTGTTTGGCTATCGTTGAAGATAACCTCGTCAGTATTTTGTGACTCTTTATATCTGTTCAGTTCCATACAACCGCTCTCAGTGCAGCGCGCATGGTAATGCGATGAGTCGAGAACCATATCTTCAAAGTTTGACTCTTTACCCGCTTGCTTGGCGCCCAGATACAAAAGTGCTCGCTGGCTCAGCAATAACTCGCAAGTGATTTTAGGGCAAATTGAATCGAGGTAGGGCGAGTAATCTTTAACCTTGATACCAACCCAAGGAAGAGGTTGATGCCACCCATCTTGTTCGTAAGTACACAGGCCAATCTTTTCAATATTGCTCCACTTTAAAACCCACCCACCTTTATAAAAATGCTGCTGAAAATGAGTTGGTGTGAGAGTGAACATCACTCTGCTGCGCAACATTAAATAATAACCAGTTCCGAGTAGGGCAATAATGCAAAATGCACCCACGATCAGTAACTTTGGATTGTCACTGTACAGAGCAACGATCAAGCAAACGAAGCCTAAAACAACGGCCAGAATACGGTACGAACGTGTGAACGAAGGCAAAGAGAAATTTGTAAGGTGACGAGTGTCCATAGGCAACACCAAGTTTTCATATTTTTGTCTGGATGGATAACCAGTGTATATGACCCTGAATTGATAAGTCGATGATTAAATAATAGACGCTAGTAGACAATATCGGTATTTTTCGTCGACTTTCGGCGCTTCACTCTACAAATAGCTCCTGTTTTTTGGTATAAATCGCGCTTCAAATTTTCACCACTGCGAAAAGAGCAGTGAACTGGAGAAATATTCAATGAGACTTGCTCATAAGCGTAAGGTGCAGGCTAAACTGCAGAAACGCACTAAAGCGGCTGTAGTTAAAGCAGTGGCAACGCCGAAAAAAGCGAAGCCTGTCGCAGAGAAAGTTGTAGCAGAAAAAACTGTAGCAGCAAAACCAGCGGTAGAGAAAGCAGTAGCAGCAACTAAAGAAGTTGCAGTAGCACTGACTCCTAAGCAACAACAAGTTCTAGACATCGTTGTTAGCAATGCTGAAGGCATTAACCCTAAAGGTATCGGCCTAGCAGCTGGTCAAGAAGACGCGAAAGCAGCTTCATGGGCAACAGGCGCATTGAAAAAACTTCTTGAAGAAAACCTAGTAGCGAAAGAGCAACTTGCAGGTAACAAGGTTATCTACAAAGCTATCTAATCCTGTGGGATTACATTCGCTTCGTTAAGTTTTTAAGCCTCGATTTTCGAGGCTTTTTTGTATCTGACGGATCATGTTAATCCCAAACCCAAACCCAAACCCAAACCCAAACCCAAACCCCTAAATCCCTAAACTCATATTCATATTCAAACCTAGCATTCGAACCTAGCCCCAGAAGCCTTATTTCCAATCGGCTGATCTCTTCCGTTATTCATCTGTCTTTCGTGTGTCCCATGTTACGAATCAGTAAGCACCAAAGTAGGGCGTCTGATTCTGTGAAACCTTGATTCTCATGGATTGAATGCATTTAGGTGCGTATTTGATCTGTGGTGTGAATAGAGCCTCATCACGAAATGGCAATCAATTGTTAACGGTATTTAATTATAAATACTTAGGTACTTATCAATAAGCATTCCCCTGATGAATAGAGTAAGTCCTTTAAAATCGACATAACTCAATTATCTCCTACGTAGTTCTACGTAATCCTTTGGTCTAATACGCAGTTTGTGTGAGCCGGTCGTGCGTGCTCTCCCTGATATCTAGTTGCCTCATCAAGGTGCACTCTTATGTTGAACCATAAAAAATACTCACAGAAAGAGTGTTAATCCAACAAAAGGACGTGAACATGAGTCTCATTTCTAACTCCCTCACACGAGTTTTTAAAAACGTTGCGGTTACTGCAGCGGCTTGTTTAGCTTTGGTCGCAACTGGCGCCACAGCTGCTGATAAGGTTTATCGCTTGAAGCTTGCTGAAACATGGGGACCAAACTTCCCTGTTTTCGGTGATGCAACCAAAAACATGGCTGCGATGGCTGAGAAAATGTCGAATGGTCGACTGCAAATCAGAATCGATTCAGCAAACAAACACAAAGCACCGCTTGGCGTTTTTGACATGGTTAAGTCTGGTCAATACGACATGGGTCACTCAGGCTCTTACTACTGGAAAGGTAAAGTTCCAAACACTCTTTACTTCACTTCTATGCCTTTCGGTATGACGCCAGCTGAACAATATGCGTGGTTCTATCACGGTGGCGGTATGGAGTTGATGGAGCAGGTTTACTCTCCACACAACCTAATGTCGTTCCCAGGTGGTAACACGGATATTCAGATGGGTGGTTGGTTTCAAAAAGAGATCAACAGCGTTGAAGATCTAAAAGGTCTGAAAATGCGAATCCCAGGCTTTGCTGGTGAGATCCTTGCGGAGCTAGGTGCTAAGCCGACTAACATTGCCCCTGGTGAGCTTTACACGTCTTTAGAGCGTCGCACAATCGATGCACTAGAGTGGGTAGGTCCATCACTTGATTTGCGTATGGGGTTCCACAAAATCGCGCCTTACTACTACACAGGTTGGCATGAGCCGGGTTCAGAGCTTCAATTCCTAGTGAACAAGCGTACATGGAACAAGCTGCCTGAAGACCTGCAAGAAATCTTGCGTGTTGCAATGCGTACTGCTGCTTACGACATGTACACACAAGCAACGCACGAAAGTGGCAAAAACTGGGTTTCAATGAAAACAGAATACCCAGACGTACAAGTTAAAGATTTCCCGCCTGAAGTAATGTCGGCATTGAAAGAAGCGAACGATCGCCTACTTGCTGCACATGCTGAGAAAGATGAGCTGGCAAAAGAGATCCAAGCTTCACAAGCAAGCTACCTAGAGCAAGTGCGCTCATGGACGGATATTTCACACAGAGCTTATTTAAATAGCCAAGCGAAATAATCGACAGTTGTTGAACTGAAGCTAAATGAACCCAAAGCTGTTCTTGTTAGGTAACTAAGAGTGACTAAGCGGCGGGTTCATTTTAAACATAATAATTAAGCAGGATAAATCCTGTAACAAGATCCCAAGAACCCTTTCTATGTCGTGCATCTTGTTAGCGCTACTTGTTTTAGTTGCCCTAACTCTAATACGCGATGTCTTTTCAAATTCCATGGAGTCGGGAATGCGAAGTCTAATTTATATTGAACGCCTATTTAATCGTATCGGTGATG
>Ga0310124_10000982_pt1 | contig 20183 bp, 9 predicted proteins | sample CB11b_AW_Bot5_MG_FD_203507 | JGI IMG/M metagenome (GOLD analysis project Ga0310124, IMG submission 203507) | Marine microbial communities from Western Arctic Ocean, Canada - CB11b_AW_Bot5 | ecosystem: Environmental > Aquatic > Marine > Oceanic | place: Canada: Western Arctic Ocean | collected... | reverse complement strand
CGCCATGCCATCGGGCTCACGCCGATTCTGTTTCTTGGCGCCGCCGGGCAGGCAGAGCCGTACTTCACCGACCAGACCACGGCTTCGGGGATCGACTTCCGCCATACCTTCGGCAGCGCCGAGAAACACCATATCGTGGAAGCCCACGGCGGCGGTGGCGCCTTGTTCGACTACGACGGCGATGGATACCTCGACCTCTACATCGTCAACGGCGCCACCTTCGACACCTGGCAGGACAAGTCAGGCCCGGGCAATGTCCTCTATCACAATCGGGGCGACGGGACCTTCACCGATGTCAGCCAGGCCACCGGCACCGACGACGCCAGCTGGGGGGCAGGGGCGGCAGTAGGCGACATCGACAACGACGGCCACCGTGATCTCTACGTCACCAATTTCGGTCCGAACGTGCTCTATCGGAACACTGGCGACTTCACCGACATCACGCAGATTGCCGGCGTCGGCGGCGATGACTACAGCGCCAGTGCCGCCTTTTTCGACTACGACAACGACGGTGACCTGGACTTGTATGTGGCCAACTACGTGGTCTTCGACGCCCGGCAGGCCGCCGCCGAGGAGCCGCGGCTGTGCTCGTTTTTTGGCGGCTTGCAGGTCTACTGCGGCCCCAAGGGCATGCGGGGCGCCGCCGACGTGCTCTACCGCAACGACGGGCGGACGTTCACCGATGTCACCATCTCGTCGGGCGTGGCCACTGCCAACCGATACTACGGGCTCGGCGTGGTCCCCATTGATTACGACGGGGACGGTGACCTGGATCTGTATGTCGCCAACGACGAAACGCCGAATGTGCTCTGGCGCAACAACGGCGACAGTACCTTCGCCGACGTGGCGCTACTGACAGGCGTGGCCTACAACGAGGAGGGCAGCGAAGAGGCAGGTATGGGCATCGATGTCGGCGATATCGACAATGATGGCGACGATGACCTCTACGTGACGAACTTTTTCCGTGAGACGAATACCCTCTACCGCAACGAGGGTGGGTATCCCTGGCCGGAGTCACCACAGGCGGTGGGCCAGCGGCGGTTCACTGACGTCACGGCGGCGGTGGGTCTGGCGGCACCCAGCATCTCGCTGCTGGGCTGGGGAACGCGCTTCTTCGACGCCGACCACGACGGCTGGCTCGACTTGTTCGTCGCCAACGGTCACGTATACCCGCAGGTCGATGTGAAGGTCGCCGGCAGTCCTTATCGGCAGCCGAACCAACTGTTCCGCAACATGGCCGACGGCACCGGCACCTACCAGGACATCTCCGCGCACGCCGGCCCAGGACTGCAGGTGGTGGCCGTCAGCCGAGGTGCGGCCTTCGGAGACATCGACAACGATGGCGACGTCGACGTCTTCGTCTCAAACCTGAACGACGTGCCGTCTTTGTTGCGCAACGACGGGCACAGTCCCGGCCACTGGCTGCTGATCGAGGTCCAGGGAACCACCTCCAACCGCGACGGCGTCGGCGCCCGCATCCACGTGAGCGCCGCCGGGCAGAGTCAGTGGCGCTCCGTCAACGGCGCCGTGAGTTTCCTGTCCCACAGCGACATCCGTGCCCACTTCGGCCTCGGCGCTGCAGGCCGCGTCGAGCAGGTGGACATCACCTGGCCCAATGGTATGACCGATGTAGTCCGTGACGTTCCCGTCGATCGGCTTCTGGTGGTGCGCCAGGGGGGCGACTACGAGATAGGCGAGTTCGGCACCGCTTCCCGCTGACCGGCTGTCAGCCGGCGCGGGCGGGCGCTGCCTCGAGCTCACTCAACTTGGTCCGGGCGTCGGAAAAATCGGGCGCCAGTTGCACGATGCGGCGCAGCACCTCGACAGCCTCCGGAACACGCTCGAACTCCAGGTGCAGCAAGGCCAGACCGTAAGCGGCCTGGGGATCTCGTGCGTCCTGGGCGACGGCTCGCTTGAATTCCGGCAACCGCCCCTCGTACTCTTTGAAGTGGGCGAAGAGCTGCATCATCTGCTGCCCGTCCTGGACGCGCCCCTGCCGCAGGTAGTGCTGCGCCAGGGCATAGCGCGCCGAGGTGTTCGTCGGATCACGCTCGACCGCTTGCTGATAGAAGTCCACTGCCGCCTCTGGAGGCTGGCCCAGAGCCTCGGCGACGCCCCCCAGGCGGAAGTAGGTGTCGGCATCTTCGGGGTCGCACAGCAGGGCCCGGTGGTAGTAGCTGCGGGCCGCTTCGAACTTACCTTCGGTGGCACTGATCACGCCCAGATCGTGGTAGACCTGGGCCCGCTCTACGCCAAAATCGATGGCCTTGCGGAAGGCCCCCCGTGCCTGTGGGTGATCGCTCAGTTTCATATAGCTCTGCCCGAGGCGGGCGTAGACGGGGCCCTCCTGCGGGTTCACCACCAGGGCCCGCTGGTAGGTCAGGATCGCCTGCCCTGGGTTCTGCTGCAGATCGTAGACGAGCCCGAGATTGGCCAGCGCCTGGAGAAAATCCGGCTGGAGCCGCACGGCAACCCGATACTCGGCGGCGGCGGCGGCATACAGACCGTGCTGCTGGTAGAGGTAGGCCAGATTGTAATGGACAGCGGCAAAGTCGGGCTGCAGGCGCAAGGCTTCCTTGTAGCTTTCCTCGGCAGCCAGGAAGTCACCCAGTCCGGCCAACGTGATGGATAGGGCAACGCGCGCCTCCAATAGTTCGGGTGCCAGTTGCAGGGCTCGCTCCAGCGGCGCTCGCGCTTTGTCGAAGCGCTCGTACGCAGCATGTACGACGCCGACATTGCTCCAGGCCTGGGCGTAGTCCGGCTGCCGTGCCACGGCCTGCAGATAGAACGGCAGAGCCTCATCGATCTGCCCCTGGGCCCGCAGCAGGTCTCCCTGCCGGTTGGCCGCCACCGCCACCTCGCGCTCCTGTGACGGACGCCAGTGGAAGCCGTAGTAGGCCGCCCCGCCGAGCCCGGCCACCACCAGCACCAGCACACCCGCGACCTGGCGCCCGCGCCCACTACTTTTTGTGGTCATCCTGTTCGCCCCTATACATGGAAACGCCGACTGAAGCCATTGGCTTCAACCGGCGAGTCAGACCTAATAGGCAGGTGGTCGTCGCCGACTACCCCGACACTTCGATCGTCATCCTCTGATCTTCGGTCCAGAAACCACCGGGGCGCAGCGTCGTCGTCACGATCACCCCACTGATGACGTCGCCAGCCTTCGTTAAATCGATGACGATTCGGGTGTTCTGGGAGCGGAATTCGACCTCCATGTTGTCGTCCGAATTTGGCGCGACGAGTGCGTAGCCGACGGCCACGTCAGCTTTTCTCGTGCCATAGACCAGTTTTGCGTCGATCAAGATCTGCTTCAGATTGGCCGCCGAAATTAGCAGGGTCGTGGGTTTGTCGACGCCACTTTCGCCATTGGACAGATGGTAGCTGCCGGTGCCGCTGTAGTCGCCGACCCAGGCATTGGCGTGGCTTTCCGTCGGAGCGACGGCATTGTCGGAGCCGCAGCCACCGATCCAGACGACGGCGGCAAGGGCTATCCACTTTACGTTCTTCATGGAGCAATCCTCCCGGCCCCGCGAGGCTCTTCCCGGGGGCGGATGGAATTGTACTGCCGGGAAAGCCGACCGTCAATGCAGAGCTCCTGCACGGGTGGCGGCCTTCGCTGGCCATGGTCCGGCAAACAGATTACGCTCTTGTTCATATCGGCATTCATAGATCCTGCACGGCTTGACCTCATGACAAGGCATCACTTTGGTGCGGGATCCGAAGCAGTCCTCGTGGATCCGCCTGGCGGTGGCCGTCTTCCTAACGGCGGCACCAGCGGCAACTCAACCGCCACAAAGCGGCGTGGGACTCACGGTACCACGCTTCGAAACCACCTATGTCACCCCGGTCATGCACAAGGTGTACGCACCAAGGCAGCTCGCCGAAAGCTACTGGCAACCTTGGTACACCGGTGACACGCGCTACACCCGCCAGCCCTATACACGCTACGTCGATCAGCTGCTGGAGGGATATGACTTCTACGACGTGCTCGGCAGCCCCATCGGCCGTGGCTGGCTCGTCTACTCGTGGACCCAGGAGCAGCCGCAGGCGCGGGGCAGCCAGATCGTCAAGCTGCCGTTCCGGGATGTGCGCAACACCTCCGAGCCTGGGTCGAGCCAGGGCCTGCCGGCGTACCACCGCTTCTTCAGCCGCCTGGTGATCGCCGGCGATCGCCGGGGCGCCTCGACCTACCGGTTGATGGTGGGCGACGAGATCTACACTCTGTTCACGCCCCTCACCTTCTTCAAACCGCGCTATAACGGCCTGCGCCTCGACATCGCCGGCGCCCGTCACGGGGCCACCCTGCTGCTGTCTCGCCCGAGTGACCCGAATGGCGTCACCCTCAGCGCCACGGGCAACACGTCGGGCAACGGCACCAACGCCACCCACCTGATGGGGGGCCACCTCGACCTGGCCCTCGGTGACCTCGCACGCGCCGGCCTGACCTACGTCAATGTGCACAACGCCCACACCCAACTCGACCTCAACAGTGGCAATCCCCTCGCCGGCACGCTGACGCTGCTGCAGGATCAGCCGCTGCGCAAACTCTGGGTGCGCCTGCGGGATGATTCCCCCGGCGACCAGCAGAACGGTGCCGTCCTGCTGGCCTACGACATCGTCCTCGTCGACACAAGCGGCCACGAACTGCGCGGCTCCGAGATCGGCTTCCTCCCGCGTATCGAAGGTGGTGTCAGCCGCGGCGGCGCCCTGATGGCCAACGGCTCGGAACAGATCGTGCTGGAGTACGATCTGCAGGCTCTCGACGTCGACGGCGTGCGCAGCGGCGACCTGCGCAGTGCCCGGGTCGAGCTCGACGTGGCCAACGACTACCGCGTCGAGGTGGCATCGAATCTGCAGGCCGATGGACGTGGCAGTGCGGCCAACATCGTCTACGTTACCGACGCGCGCTCCTCGGGGAATGTGGGCGACCGCAGCAACACCGGCATTGTCAACGTCGATTACGGACTCCCCGTGGCTAGCGAGATCTACGGCATTGACTTCAATCTGCCTGCATGGCACGGCCTGTCGCTGCAGGGCGAAGCGGCTCTCAACCGCCGCCTGCGACGGTATCCCAACCCGGCTGTCGAGCATCAGCACCAGATCGCGACGACGGCCTTTGCCGGGTATTCTCAGCTGGCTTGGCAGGCCGACCCGTGGCTGCTGTTCGTCGAGACCTTTTCCATCGATGATGAGTACAGCACCAGCTACCAGATCACGGACCCTTCCGGCCTGCTCTACTACGGCACACCCGTTCCGCATCTCTACGAGTTCGTCGACGACGACGATGATCTGGATGCCCTGCCCGAGTGGGAGCGCCCGTACCAGCTCAGCTCCGAGGAGGGGATCGCCTGGCCCGGGTATGACGAGAACCGCGACGGGCTCAACGACCACAACCAGAACGGCAACTTCATCCCCGACTACGACGAGCCCTTCCTGCGCTTCGCTTCCGATCGTCCGCAACTGCTCCCCGGGCTCGATATGAATTACAACGGCACGATCGACCGCTTCGAGAACGACGAGCACCCTGACTATCCCTACCGGACCGATCACCGGGGTGTCCACGCCTACTTGCGGACCATGGTCGGGCCGGATGCAAGCGTCACGGCGGGCCGCCAGCGGCTGCGGCTGCTGGCAGGTGATGGCAGAACCGAGGCCTGGTACCTGCTGGCCGTGTGGGACTGGCGCCTGCCGCAGGGACGCCTGCGCCTGTTCGACCACGCCGCCGCCATTCACGACGACATCCCCGATGACCTGGTGCAGTGGGTGCAACCCGTCGATGCCCGCGGCCGCATGCTGCCCCTTGGCGACGACCTGCCGGCGCGCAATACCTGGAAGAACGTGTTCTACGCCGACTGGGAGCAGAACGTCGGCGCCATACGTATGGTGCACCGGATCAAGTCGGAGTGGCTGCGCCAGCGCGATGGCGACGACGCCCTTCAAAGCCGCGAGGGCCGCCGCACGAGCGGCTTCCTCGGGCTCGTCAACCGGGCCCAGTGGCGCATTCCCGTGGGCGCCTCCGTTCTCGAGCCCCGCGTCAAGAGTGAGCTGCGCCGGCAGCGGCCCTACAGCCAGCGGCGTGCCGCATCGACGTCGCTGGAGGCGATCACCATCCTGCTGTGGAGCCAGCCCCTTATGGCCGAGCGGGGGAGGGTGGGTTACTTCCCCAAGTACGGTCGTCAGCTGTTCCGCACGACTCTCGAACTGGGGCTGGAGGGCAGCCGTTTCTGGATGCTGCAGGGCGTACGTGACGACGCCGAAGAGGACTTCTGGCGTTGGACCTGGATCGCCCAGCTGTCGAACCGCGTGGCCTACCAGGGGTATCAACTGGTGACCCGCACCGGACTGCGGCTCGGCGGCTGGCACTTCGAAGATGGCCGCGACCAGCACACGAACATGGTATTCATGACGATCAACGCGGGGCTGCGCTGATGCGTCATACCCTCGGCGTCCTGCTGCTCCCCATCCTGATCGCGTCACCGGCGGTGACACAACCGGCGCAGCGAGTCATCATCGGTGCCGATGGCGTCAGCTGGGCAAGTGGTGGCGGCCAGCGCGACCCTACGGTCCTCATCAAACGCCGAGGGCATTCAGTGACGGAGGACACGACGAACGCCCCGGGAGACGCCATCGACTTCGATCACCGGCCGGGCTGGATCAGCCCACGCCACTTCGACGCCGACGACAACATCGCCGCCCGCGTCCTGTCAGGTGAGGGCTCCATCAACCTCGAGGGCGCGTTTTACGGCGCCACAAGCTCCGTGCAACTCATGGGCACCGTCAACGGCGACCATGACGTCGCCTTCGAGCGCAAGCCCGACATCTTCAACACGACGCCGCCGTTGCGCAACGTCTGGGTGATCCTCGACTTCACCACCCCTGTCGGTATCCACCGCGTACGCTTCTACCCGCGCAACACCGTCGTCCCCACACCACTGCAGCCCTTTCATGAGGATTTCCTGCGGGCCTACGAGCTGTGGGTCAACGCGGATCTGACGGACCTGGCGACGCCGGACCGGCTGGTGCGCCGCGACACGGCCAACGAGTCCCGCGTCGTCGACATCGAACTGGCGCCGCAGTATGTGCGGCTCGTCAAGCTTCGGTCTCTGTCGACGGTCCCATATGAGTTCGACGAGATCGAGGTCTATGGTACTGGATACATGGCCCAGGGCAGCTACCTGTCCGACATCGTCGAACTGGGTGACCGCGCTACGATCGGACCGCTGACCTGGGTACAGGAGGTCCTCGGCGACCCACTGTTTTCAGCACTGACCGTGCGCCTGCGCACCGGCGTCGACGACACGCCGATCCGCTACCAGAAAAAAGTGCGCGACTCACGTGGCATCGTTACCGGATGGACGGACGTGACCGCGGAGCACTACTACAGTCTCGACCGCGGTGATCGGGCACCCTTCTCGGAGGACACCGAGAACTGGAGCCCCTGGACGCAGGTCGATAACGGCGCTCTCCCCGCGGCGCCGGGGCCACGACGCTTCGTCCAGTTCCGCCTGGAGTTCGATGGCGGGCTGTTCGAGACCCACCAGGTGGATCGCATCGGCTTTGATTATCTGGTGCCGCCCCTCGCCGACGCCCTGACGGCCGAAATCTATCCGCGCCTCGCCGAGGCGGAGAGACCGGCAACGTTCCGCTACGCCGTCCGCCTCGAGGCCGATGGCGACGTGCGCGGCTTCGACCACCTGGAAGTGGACACCAACGTCGGCATTACGGCAGTTCGCGAGGTAACGCTGAACGGCCTGCCGTACACCCTCGAGGTAGAGTCGATCCGTGAAGACGGCTTCGTGCTCCGCTTCCCCCTCGTGCACGAGGATGGTGCCCTGCTGGAGTTCACCTTCGACCTGCCCATTTTTCGCTTCGGTACGACCTTCTCCGGTCGCGCCAGCCGCAGCGGCGTGGCAGGCATACCACAGCGACTCACAGCAGGTAATGCCGTGGACTTCGATCCCGGCGACGGCGCCGAACTCTCCGGGCTGTTCGTGGCGATCCCGAAGGCACAGATCGGCAAGCTCGTCGGCGAGATCTTGCCTTCTTCCCGGGTGTTCTCCCCAAATGGCGACGGCATCAACGACCGTTTCGACATCGCCTTCAATCTGCTGCAGTTGTTGGCGCCGGCGCCGGTTTCGTTCGGCATCTTCGACCTGGGCGGCCGCCGTGTGCGTCACGTGTTGTCCGAGGAGCGCGGCATCGGGCCGGCAGGCTACGCCTGGGACGGGCGCCGCGACGACGGCACGACAGTGGTTCCGGGGATCTATGTTTGGGTGCTGGAGGTCAGCGCCGACGCGCTGAAAGAGCGGCACACCGGGACCGTGGGGGTGGCTTACTGATGGGACGCACGAGGTGGTGGACAACGGCACTGGCTCTTCTGCTGGCGGCGACGGCGACGGCCCAGGACTACGGTGCCCGTCTCGGTCAGGTGCAGCGGGGCGGCGAGGTCTCCTTCCAGCCAACCGGTCCCGGTGTACTGTTCGACGCCCTCGACCCGGCGGTGCGCAAGTGGTACGTGCCACAGGAACTCTACTCCGAGTACCGGTGGAAACAGTGGGAGTATTCGAACTACGCCCGCAGCAACTACCAGCGCTATGTCTCAACATCGCTGGAGGGTAACTATTTCTACGACCTCTACGGCAATTTCGTCTCCAGAGGCTGGCTGGTCTACGACTGGCAGCAGGTGAACCCGCAGCCCTTCGGCAGCACGCTGACAAAGACGAACTTCTTCGGCGCCTGGTTCAACAACCTGGTCATCGCCTCCGACCACAAGGGCCAGTACCACTACGCCATCACCATCGGCAACGAAATTCGCACGACGCTGACGCCGATGACATTCTCGAAACCGCTCTTCAACGGCGTGCAGTGGGACATCGCCAGCGACCGGCAGGAGGCGACACTGCTGCTGTCCCGGATCAGCGACCCCACATCCTTCCTCATCAACGGCCAGCCGCGGCCGATCACCGACAACTCGAACCTCGTCGCGGGCCGGCTCGTTGTGCAGATCGGCGATTTCGTGCGTATGGGCGGGACCTTCGTCAACGCGCACCACAGCTACACGCGGGCCGAGGCGTTCACCGATGACATCTTCCGCGGTGACCTGCTCGGCGTGCAGAACGAGGAGGCCGTCAGCGTTATCTCCATCCTCATCGAGGATGACTCCCCCGATGACGGCGACAGCGGCGGCGCCCTGTTCGCCAGCGACATCGTCATCCGCGACCTGGAAGGCAACGAGACCCTCGGCTCCGAGATCGGTTTCCGCGCCGTCATCGAGGGGGGCCTGCCGCGGCGCGGCTTCCTGGCCGCCGACGGCAGCGAGCAGATCCTGCTCACCTTCGACCTCGGCCACCCGGCCTACACGGGGCCGGAGACGAGCCAGATCAACCACGTCACGGTGGAGCTGGTCGTGGCCAATGACTACCGGGTGTCGATGGCCTCTGATCGCCAGCAGACCTTCCTGCAAGTGGCCCGCGCTTCCGGGAACGTCAGGGACGGTTCCAATCAGCGCGTCCTGGCCTTCGATTACGGCGTGCCGACGGCGAACCAGATCGCCGGGTTCACTATCGAGCTGACCGATCTGGCAGGGCTGACAGGATATGCCGAGGTCAACGTCAACAGGCGTTTCCGCCAGTACCCAAACCCGCGCCTGCTCCGTCACCACGTCGCCAGTGACGAATCGAAGGCCTGGATCGTCAACCTGTCGAAGATCGCCGATCCCTGGTTCGGTTACCTTGAGGCCTACGACGTCGATGCTGGCTATGCCACTTCCTTCGACGTCGTTGACGAGACGGGAAACATCGACTACGCCCGGCCGCTGCAGCGCTACGAGTTCGTCGACGACAACGACGACCAGGACCGGCGGCCCGACTGGCGACGTAAGGGCTGGGGTTTCGGCGACCTCGAGATCTTCCCGGGCTGGGACGAGAACAACGACCTCGTCTCCGACTTCAACCAGAACGACAACGAGATCAGCCCGAACCGCGTTCCCGATTACGACGAACCCTTCCTGCGCTACCACACCGATCCCCCCGAGTTTCTCTACGGGATCGACATGAACCACAACGGCTGGATCGATCGCTTTGAGAACGACGAGATCGCCGACTACCCCTACCGGCCGGACCGCAAAGGCTACAACCTGTACGGTGGTGCCTTCATCACGCCTGACCTGCGCCTGACGGTTGGCCGACTGCGGGAGCGGCAGTTGGCGGATGACCGCCACAACCAGGCGACCTACGCCATCGTCACCGCCGACCAGCACCTTGGCGGCGGCGGGCAGATCCGTTTCTTCCAGGACCTGCGCCGCGTGCGCGACGACATCCGTGACGACCTGGTCCAGTGGGTACAACTGCCCGACAGCCGGGGTGATTTGCTCCCCGTCCTCGACCCGATGGCGGCACCCGACACCTGGATCAACACGACCTGGGTCGGCTGGGATGTCGAGCCCCTCCCCGGACTGCGCATCGACAACCGGCTCAAGTGGCAACTGCACCATCAACTCGGCGGTACGCGGCAACGGCTGCTGCAGGGGCTACGAGATCAGGCCACCTTTCTCGGTGTAATCAACAAAGCGGAATACCGACTGAACCTCTCCCGTTTGCTGGTCACGCCGGCGTGGAAGAGTCAGTTCGTGCGCCGCGCGCCAGTGCAGACACGAAACGACCGGCAGCGCGAGTGGAGCCAGCTGTTCATGCTGCTGTTGCGCACTCCGTTGATGCAGAACAGTGCCGTGGAGGCAGGGGTCGAGTATGAGATCTTCTCGCAATTGCGCAATCCCCGACCCCCGGGGGCGGAAGACAGCTTCCGCGGGCTCGTCACAGCGCTGCAGCTGCGCAACCTGTCCGACTACCTCGGTTACCAGCTGACCACCCTGATCGGACTGCAGGTGTCCCGACGTGCCTTCGAGGTCGAGGGGACGCAGACCAATACCCGTGGCTTCCTTACCATCTATGCCGGCGTCGAGCGATAGCGTCGGCAGCAGTCGACGCCGGCCGCGGTCCGTCGTCTCCGCGATCTGCGTCCTCACCCTTTGTGCTCTGTGCAGTTGCGCTGGCGACGGCGCGGTGCCTCCCTTCGACCCGACGTTGCCAACGGATTCTGGCGCCGATCACACGACGTTCGTCGATGCCGGCCTCGAGGCGGCGGTCCGGGGGGGCCTGGAGCAACCACGCGGCACACTGGCTGCCACCGACCTGGCGGGGCTACTGCAACTGGACGCCAGCGAGCACGACATCACCGACCTTGTCGGGATCGACCGGTTGCCGAACCTGCGTCAGGTGCTGCTGGCTCACAACCGTGTCAGCGACCTGGCACCCCTGGCCTCCCTGGACCAGCTCGAAGTTCTCGACCTCTCCGACAATGGCCTGCAGACGCTGTCCACGTGGCGGGGCCCATTCCGGCTGACCCACCTCAACCTCGACTTCAACAACCTGGCATCGATCGCGATTGTCGGCTCCTTCGACAGTCTGACGGTGCTGAACCTGATCGACAACCGCATCCGCAACACCTCGGCTCTGCTCGGGCTGATGCACCTGCGCCGCGTCGAGCTGTCGGGCAATCCCCTCAACCAACCTTCCCTGCTGGTGCATCTGCCGGCCCTGGTTCGACGAGGTGTGGTAGTGAACCTGACGACGACGACGGGCGCCGTCTTCATCCCCGACCTGCAGCTGGAGAAGGTGCTGCGCGCGGCGACACGAAAGAACCTCGGATACCTCACGACAGAGGATCTCGAGCAGATTACGCTACTGACGATCGTTGCCGCCGATCGCGTCAGCGCCCTGCGGGGACTGCAGCTTCTGCGCAACCTCCGAAGCTTGCGCATCGAGGGGACCCGGTTCGCCGACACGGGCCCGCTGGCGGGGCTCGCAGCGCTGCGCACGCTGGAGCTGATCGACGTCGACATCGAGGGGCAGGTGCCGTTGGATCTCAACTTCCTCGGCGGCATGCCGGGACTGCAGACCCTCAAACTGATCGACGCCGGCGTCGCCGATATCTCTCCTGTGGCGCAGCTCCAGTCTCTGCTGACGCTGTCGATCGCGAACAACGAGGTGAGCGATCTTACTCCCATCAGCGGCCTGGTCAGTCTGAACCGGCTGGACATCTCCGCGAATCCGATCCACACTCGGCCTGCTGGTAAAGGCCCAGGCGGCCTTGGCGGCCTGCGCAATCTACCTAGATTGTTCACGCTGACCGCGGCCAACGACCGCCTCGTCGACATCAGCCCCCTGACGAACTTCCCTTCCCTGTCCCGGCTCGATCTGTCCGACAACCTCCTCGTCGACATCTCACCGCTGCGTGACCTGCAGCGACCACTGACGCAACTGGCACTCGGAGACAACCGCATCGCCGACATCTCGGCGCTGGCAGACATGCACCGGGTCACACAGCTGGACCTGTCGAACAACGAACTGACGGACATCACGGTCCTCGGCGATCTGGATCCATTCCTGCGTCGGCTGGACGTGAGCGACAACCAACTGCAGGACCTGGAGCCACTGCGCTCTCATAACCTTTTCGAGCTCTACCTATCCGGCAATCTCGTCGCCGACCTGTCACCCCTGGCAGGGCATCGCAACATGACGCGGCTCGTGCTGCTCGACAACCACGTGACGGACCTGACGCCCATCGCCGGGTTGTTGCGGCTCATATTCCTCGACGTCTCTCTCAACCAGGTCAAGGACCTGACACCATTGGCCGGCCTGGCGCGGCTACAGGAGTTGAGCGCCCCCGGCAACCGCATCAGCGATCTGGCACCGCTTCTGGGGCTGGAGGAACTGCGTTTCCTCTACCTCGGCATCAATCCGCTGAGCGCCACGGCTGTCATCCGGCAGATCCCCCTGCTGCGGTCGCGGGGCGTGGAGGTCGTTGTCGAGTGATCTGGCGACCTGCACTCCTCGGCCTGCTGCTCGTTTCAGCGCCGGCAACGGCTGTCGACACGCTGCGCGTCGGCGGCGGCGACGGGCAGATGGCAGACTGGACGGAGTGGGTGGAGTCGGCCCGCTTCCTCGGCGTCGCCCCCGACTCGATCTGGACCTGGCAGACCCGGCCGAATGTCAACCTCGCCCTCGACGCCGAAGCCCGCGGCGGCGGCATCAGTGCAGAGGTCGAAGTCTTCTCCTTTTTTGGAACGGAACTCTCCCGACGGCGGCGCGAAGGCCTGTCCGCGTGGATCGACGGCGACGCCGGCACCGCCTGGTCCCCAGACGAGGACGTCCTGCTGCCCGGGAATGCCGACACCGTCCCGCGCCGCGGCACCTTCTTCATCGACCTGGGGGCAACGTTCCGCGTGGACCGCATTCGGATCTTCCCGCGCCTCGACGCCGAGCATCGCCGTCAGATCCTCGGCCGCTTCCGAGTCTCCACCGCCGCCGGCGACGTGGGGGATCTTGGGGACGCCCCATACAAGACCGTTCCCGGCCTCGACTACAGCGTCTTCTCACCGAATCATCGGCCCATCATCGAGGCCACCTTTGTGCGCCGGGACGTACGTTTCCTCCGCCTGCAGTCGGACGAGGGCGAGCCCTGGGAGATCGCCGAATTCGAAGTCTTCACCGAGGGCACGGTGCCCTCCGGGGAGTTCGTCTCCCGGCCCCTGTTCGTGCGCGGCGGCTTCCCGATCTGGGGGCGGCTGTTCTACGATGGCGGCGACCTGGACGGCCTCTCGGCGGCTGTGCAGACACGCACCGGGCCGGATGACGAACCCCTGCACTACTTCCTGCAGCGCGGCGACGAGTTGGAGCAGGTCACGCAGCAGGAATACCTGACGTTCACACCCCTCGATTACGCCGGTGCCGCTGTCGTCGAGCTGGGGCCGATCCGCCCCAACCCGGCGTGGAGCCCGTGGCAGGCCGTTGGGGATGGCCTCGTGTTGTCCCCCGCGCCCCGGCGTTACCTGCAGTTCCGCGCTTCCTTCCCCGAGCCGGGGATCCGGATCGAAAGCCTCTATTTCGAGTACATCGACCAGCCCCTGGCGGAGGAACTCGTCGCCGAGATCGATCCACTGCGGGTCGAAGGCGGCGTGGCGACGGAATTCACCCTGTCTCTAGAGGTCCAGTTGTTGCCGGGGCGGGGCGACACCGGGTTCCGCTATCTGCAAGTGCGCACGCCGGCGACGATCGACCGCGTGCTGCGCGTCCTCGTCGACGACGAGGAGGTGGTCTTCACGCCCACGTATGACGCGGACGGTTTCCGCATCGACATCTGGGAGCGGATCCGGCAATCGGGGACCTTCGTGCAGGTCGTGTTCACCGCCACCGTGCTCAGCGATGGTTCCGTCTTCGAAGTGCGGGCGCAGGATCTGCGTCCCACACAGGACGGTGGCCTGGAGTCGGTCTACCAGACGGCCCGGCCGGGAGATGTGGATCCCCTGTCCCTGGGTGGCGAACTGGTCGTGCGCCTCCTGCGCTCAGAAGCCGGGCTCGTCGCCGCACTGGTCCCGCGCACAGCGGTCTTCACGCCGAACGGCGACGGGGTCAATGATGTGTTCGAGATCTCCTACGACCTGTTGAAGCTGACGCGCCAGGTCCCGGTGAGATTCGAAATTTACGACCTGAGTGGACAACGGATAGCCGGCGGCGTCAGCGCCGCGCAACACGGGCACTTCGTGCGCATATGGACAGGACGGGACACGTCGGGACAGCCGGCGGCGCCCGGTCTCTACATCTACCGTGTCAGCGTGCGCGCCGACGCCGGCAGTGTGAGTCGTTCCGGCCTCGTCCACCTGGTGCGCTGACAGGTCAGTAGGCGACGTGGACGAGGCGCACAGCCTCCGTCCCCGGCTCCCCGGCGTCGGTGTCGATCCCCAGGCGCACAAGGTAGATCCCCGGCGGCACCAGCCGTCGCCCCTCGTCACGCCCGTCCCATGGCACGCGGTGCGGACCGCTGGGGCGCGCCGCCACCGTCGAGAGATCGCGGACCCGGCGGCCGCTCAGGTCGAAGATCTCCACGCGCAGGCGCTTGTCCCCCTCGATCACGAAGACCGTCGCCTGGATCGTGACCTCATCGTTGACACCATCACCGTTGGGCGTCAGCACGGCGGGCAGCACCGTGACCGCATCGAGCAGACGCGCATCTCCCAGGTCGGCGACGGCCACCAGCGACTGGCTCTGTGACAGGGACGTCGCCTCGCCGGCGCTGACCTGCTGCACCCGTGTCGGCAGATCGGTCAGCAACAGGTGGGCGCTGAATTGCGTGTTGCCGACGTAGACCTGTGTGCGGAAGGTGATGGCATAGAGGGGGCTTCCCTGGCGCACCGGGGCGGGAAAGACCAGGTCGAGCTCCCCTTCCTCTGGGCCCGACTCCAGTTGCAGCGTCCCAGGCCAGAGACTCGTTCCTCCTCCCAGTTGGAGAGCCTGCTCACTTCCCGTGCGCACCGACACCAGTGTCAACGGCGCGATGGAGGAGGAGCGCAGTCGAACTCGATCGAACCCGGGATTGCGGGCGACAAACCGGGGCATCAGGTAGAGGGTGAAGTCCACCTCCCGTCCAGGCTCGACGCGGACCGGCATCAGTTCGGCGAAGGCCGACTCCGCCAGCGGCGACGCAAAGCGCAGACGCAGTTCGCGGAGGCTGGCAGCGCGCAATGGCTGGCCACTGAGGAGGCGCGCCTCGATCAACGCGTTGCGCCGCGGCGCCAGCGACTTGAAGGGCTCCCCACCTGACTTGAGGTAGACCTCGCTCCACTCGCTCCAGTCAGCTCCCGGGAGCTGCTCGATGACGACCGGGCCCCGCTTGGAAACGTCGCGCCGTTCCCATGTGACCTGGCTGATCTCGGACCCGGCGGGGGTGAAGTAGTGTGGCACGGTGATGATCTCGTCACCCGTGCGCGTGCGCACCTCGATCCGTGTGCCCAGCGGCGTCTGGCCGTCCCACTCCACGGTGGTGAACAGGCGCGAGCGGCCCAGTTGGAGCATGGGCGAGGCCATCACGACCTCAGAGGCGTACCCCTCACCGAGGGCCTGCACTTCCGCCACCAACTGGGCGTGCCCCTGTGTCCCGCCGAGCAGTTCCAGGCGCCGCAGGTCAATATAGCGAACCTCACGGAGGTCGAAGGCCTCTTCCAGTTGCAGGAACCCTTCGCCGTTGAGCCGGTAATCGAAGGGCCGCCAGACCAGCTCGCCGTCGGGGTTCACCGAGCCATCGGAGAGACGCAGTTGGTAGGTGAGTGGCGGATCGGAGGGACTCAGCAGACGGATGCGATCGAGCCAGTAGCGCGCCCCCAGATCGAAGACGATCTGATTCTTGTCGCGCACGGCATCGTATTCTCGCAGGAAGCCGGAGGTGGCGTAGAGCCCGTCGGTGAAGGGTCGCGTGCGCAGCTGGTCCGGAGTCAGGCGCTTGGTCTCTAGTGGCGGCCGCGTCAGGCGTGCCACGTTGTCTCCCAGGGCGTAGACCTCGACTTCGGCCAGGCGTGGACGCTCGCGTCGGAAGTGGTGGATGTCCCCCCGCTCCACCGCCGGCAGGGCGTCGTAGATCTCCTCGTCAACGCGGATCTGGCGACCCGCCGACGTGCGCCGGTAATGGTCGATGGCGCCACGCTCCTGCTCGGGGAGCGCCGCGTACACCTCGGCATCGACCTCGGCGCCCTGCGGGCCATCCGAATCCAACGCTTGGATGCGGATGATCTGGGCGATGTCCCCCTCCAGCTCGGGCTGCCCCAACAGTCGGGGCTCAACGTCGAAGACGAACTCACGCTGCGTCTTGTTCGGTAAGTTGACCAGGCCGACGCGGTGGAACTCGCGCTGACGCGTCGCCGTGAAGGTTGTGCGGCCGTCGGAGATGAGGACACGGAATTTCAGGAACGGATCACCGCTCTCGGCGAAGCGCACGACGAGGCGGCTGACGACGACGACGCGGCCCAGATCAATGTCGATCCACCAGCCGTCCACCGGCGCGCCCGGCGCCGGTTCCCACCAGCTGCCGTCATCGCCGTCGATCACCAGGTCCGCCTGGGTGCGGTTGCTGCCGGCGGCGAGAATGCCCCCCGTCAGCGTATCACCCTCGCTCACGTAGCGGAAACGGCTAGCATCGAGGGCAGCGTTCATGTTGCGCCGCAGGAAGCGGGGCTCCACGGTCCCGTCGGCGACGACGACGCGGACACCCGTCGGCGACACCCATGCCTCCCAGTCGGCCTGCGTGTTCACCACCAACTGATCGGCGAGCATGCGGTAGCCCTCCTGTGCCGACGTTGGCAGCGCCAGCGCCAGCAGGCAGATCACGGTGCCGCACAGGTGCACGATCAGGGGGTGACCGCCGTCGGCGACGAGGGGATCCGTGTCGCCACCAGCGACAGCAAACCGCGTCAGGATCCGTCCGCTGGCACCCACACTGTAGCCCGTTGCATGAAGAGGGAAGGACGGGCCTGCGCTGCCGACGCGGTGCCTCGTCAGGCATAGTATACCCTCGCTTCGCACCCGGATAAAGGGCTACATTGCTGCGCATGGAGCGACCTGACCACCACCAAGGAGAACGCGACCGCATGACGCTGCGCTCCGTCCTGCTGGGGCTGCTGCTCGTCGTCGACGATGGCCGCGGATATCGACGCCTTCCTGGTCAAGGAGGCGAGCCATGGCGCCGTCGATCCCATCCTCGTCCTGAGAGGCGGCCGTGACAGACGTGATCCTTCGATTTGAGGACGTCGATGCCGACGGCGATTGTGAGGTCGTCGTCGAGAACGATTGGCTGCGCGCCGTGTTGCGCGTCCCACAGACCCTCGGCGAGGCCTACTACAAGCGCCGCTGGACCTGGGGCGGTCGCCTGCAGTCCCTCGTCTTCCGGCCCACGGACCGCGAGTTCCTCCTCCCGGAGATGGTCGACGTGGAGGATATCGCCCCGTTCGGCCTGCCCGACGAGTTGTTCGCTTCCTTCCCGCTGCCGCCAGTCGACGGCCAGCCGCGCCGGCTGAAGATAGGCGTAGGCGTCTTTTCCGGGACGGGCCAGAACGAGGTGCTGGAGCCACTGCCGTGGACCTGGCGACAGAGCGATGGCGCCGATGGCGAGAAGATCGTCACCTTCCGCCAGCAGGTTGACGACCTGGACGGCTACGGGTTCGTCTACGAGAAGCGCTATCGCTTCCGTCCGCAGGCGGCGTGGTTCGCCCTCGATGTGATCTGGGAGAATCTCGGCGCCAAAGCCCTGGTCTCGGACTGGGACATCCACACCTTCCACGACGCCGGCGAACCGCCACACTCGGCGTGGATGGTGGCGCCGAAGCGGGCCTGGGTGACCTGTGGTTCAACCCGCCTGCGCACGGTGCTCAAGGAGGCCAGCCCGATCCATGTGGCGCCTGTGCTGCACGAGCGGGTCTGGGAGCGACTGCAGTGGGACCTTGACGGCGATCCCTGGTGGTATGCCACCGGCCCGGGTGACGGCGACGAATTCTTCCTCTTCCACTCCCGCTTCGAGCCCTACTTGGGCCTGTGGTTCTCCGGCTACGGGGCGTATACGCCGCAGGGCATCAGTCACGTCGAGGTCCCGCCTGGGGACCGCGCAATCTGGGGGTTCGACGTGACAGTGGGCACCGGCGGCCGGAACTTCGTCGTCGCCGGCCAGGACTGTGGCTTGACGATCGACCGGCCAGCAGAGCATCAGGCGGTGGTCAGTGTCCATGCCGCCCAGCGGTGTCCCGGGGAACTGTGTGTGCAGGTCGTCGAAGCCGACGGCGCGACGGGGGAACCGTTGCGCGTGGCGGGAAACTCTGCCCCCGGCGAGCCCCTGCGTGTGTCGGTGGAGTTACCGCCCCGGGGTGACTACGCGGTTCTTGAGGTGACGTTTCTCGGAGCCCACGGACAGGCACTGCTGCAGGCGAGGGAAATCGTCGGCCTCGGCGCCCGCCGCCCGACAGCACGCCTCCCGTTCACCGGCGGCGGCGCCCGCGTGTTCATCGCCAGCCACCACAACCTGGGCCACGCCGACACGGACGGCCGCTACCTTGCCGTCAATGGCACGGAGGCGGGGTTCGCCACCGATTGGTCGGAGCCCGCGAGCGTCCGCGCCCCGGAGCGGCTCACCGACTTCGCAGCGGTCTGCCTGGTGGGCGACGCCTGGCCGCTGGCGCGCATCGATGAGTTGGCTTCCTGGGTCGCTGCCGGTGGCGGCCTGCTCCTCTGCGGCCCCTTCGGCACCGTCGCCGCCGCTCTGGGCGACATCGTTCCGCTGCAGCCGGCAGGTGACCTGCGTATGCGGCTGGCCGACCCACCACTGGGGTTGCAGCCTGGTGAGCCGCACCTCACCTCGCAACAGCTCATGCTGGAACCGGACGCCAAGGTGCGCATCGCCCACTGGCTGCCAACGACGGCCACACCCGGAGCGACGGTGACGCTGCGCTTCACGGATGCTGAACACCATCCCGCCATCGCAGTGCAGCGTGTCGGCGCCGGAAGGGTGGCAGCCCTGGCGAGCCGGCCGGCTTGGGGGGCTCACTACAACAACGCCGCATGGGACGGCTGGGGACAATACTACCGCGCCTGCTTCGCCGGGCTGATGGGTTGGCTGACGGGACGCTGGGCCGAGCCGGAAACAGAACCAGGATGAAGTGGCTCACGCGCCCGCGCCGGGAGACTACGGCAGGCCGGGCCTTCGGCTGCTTTGCCGCGGGCTGCTGGTGCCGATCCACGACGGGGGGGCGATGCAATCCGGGAGTGCAGCACCTGGGAGACCGGTGCCGGCGCTCGAGTTGGGCATCGCCGACACCGTGGCAAACGCCGACGTGGCGATCGCCTTTGCGCGCCATGGGCCGACGTCATCCGCCCGGGCATGATCACGAGTGCCTCGATGCACTGGCTCGTGCGCGCGATCCGCCAGGAGACGAATCTGCAGGTGGAGCCGGCGGCAGCGCTGGCGTCCTGCTCTACGACGAGGATCGAGCGCATCCCTGTCCTCTTCATCGACGGCCGGCGCCGGCAAGCGACGGCGTGGACCTTGGCCAACTACCTGCTGGCCGGGGGATTTTTCGTCGGCAACCTCCGCTGCCAGATGGAGGACGACCTGCGCAGCCACGGGGAACTCGACGGCGGCCGGCCGTGTAGCTGGAGGAACTGGACCGGGACCACCCCCTGTTCAATTGTTTCTACGACCTGCGGGGAACGGCGGGCAGCCGGCAAGCCCGTACGGCTTCGGGGAAGCAGGATACCGAGGCCTGGGAACGGCCGCTGGCTGTCAAGGGATACTTCGTCCAGGGATGGCTG
>Ga0310124_10000981_pt1 | contig 20189 bp, 17 predicted proteins | sample CB11b_AW_Bot5_MG_FD_203507 | JGI IMG/M metagenome (GOLD analysis project Ga0310124, IMG submission 203507) | Marine microbial communities from Western Arctic Ocean, Canada - CB11b_AW_Bot5 | ecosystem: Environmental > Aquatic > Marine > Oceanic | place: Canada: Western Arctic Ocean | collected... | reverse complement strand
TACGACCAGCATGTTTCTACGATTTAGTGGTCGAAGTGGCATTGATTCGTCCTGGTCCGATCGTTGGAAAGATGGTGCATCCATACTTGAAACGTCGTTCGGGTCAAGCGCCGGTAGTTTATGCGCATCCAGCATTTGAGCCGATTCTGAGGCGTACGTTGGGAGTTCCGTTGTTTCAGGAGCAGTTACTGCGAATGGCTATGGTAGCCGCCGGATTTTCAGGAGGAGAAGCTGAAGAGTTACGTCGCGCATTTGGATTCAAGCGTTCGGATCAGAAAATGGAACAAATTGAAAGTCGTTTACGTGTGGGGATGGCACGGCAGGGAATTACCGATGAGGCTGCCGATGAAATTGTAAGGTCGATTACTTCGTTCGCGATGTACGGGTTTCCAGAATCTCACGCGGCTAGCTTTGCGTTATTGGTCTACGCCAGTGCGTATTTGAAAGTGCATTTTCCAACGGTTTTTTATGTTGCTTTGTTAAACAATCAACCAATGGGTTTTTATCATCCGGCGACCTTAATTAGGGATGCACAGCGGCGAGGTATCAAATTTCAGGAGATCAACGTCCAACGCTCTGACTGGTTGTGCACGGTTGAAGAAGAAGGGGTTATCCGTCTTGGGTTAAGGTATGTGTTAGGGCTACGTGAATCTGTTGGCCAATTAATCCAGTCAGCACGTAATAGCCAAAAGAGGTTGCCTGTCTGTAATGCACGTTTCAATTCAATTGATGATTTGGTTGCGCGAACCAAGATTTGGCGAAATGAGCTGGTAGCTCTGGCCCAGATCGGGGCACTCAGTGAATTCGGGTACGATCGACGAGCTGCATTGTGGCAAGTGGAGTATGCGATTCGACCAGCAGGAGAACTCTTTCAAAAATCAGAAAGTGCAAATCAAGAAATAGACAACATAAGTCCGCTTTCGTCCATGACGCCGATGGAATGTGTTGTAGCCGATTATGTCGGTACAGGGCTAACATTAGGTCCACATCCGATGGCATTTCGGCGTGACGAATTAGTAAGGCGTGGTGTGACGTTTGCACGCGATCTGCCAAAGGCTGGCCATGGTTGCAGTGTGCGTGTAGCTGGTGCAGTTGTCACACGACAGCGCCCTAGTACAGCCAAGGGATTTGTCTTTTTGACTTTAGAGGATGAAACAGGTCTTGCAAACATCATCATTCGACCAGATTTATTTTCATCAGAATGTGTTGTGATTACAAAGGAATCGTTCTTGATGGTAGAAGGAACACTACAGATTCAAGAAAGGGTTGTGTCGATCAAGGCAGAGCGAATACAGAGACTTGCAGGTGACTGGCCAGAGATCGCTTCCCATGATTTTCATTAATGCGTATCGTAAAGAGGCAACGATTATCGTAATATCCAAGTAACTGTGATGTAAGGTTACGCGAGTACAGCATAATTGTAGGATGTGCTACATGAGAACGCACGTTCACTTCATGAGCGCGCGACTGTCTCTTTGTGAAAAAAATTTTAGTTGAAGAATTATTGTAAAGTCAAAGTTGCTATGGCAAAAACAAATATAAAACCAATATTTAAAAGACGACGGTCAAAGATTCACGGTTGGGGAGTGTTCGCCACTGCTCCCATTAACAAGAATAAACGAATCATTGACTATGACGGTGAGAAAATCACACACAAACAAAGTGCTGTTCGAGAGGATCGCTACCTTAGCCGAGGCCACATCTGGTGCTTCAAGATTAATAATTTTTGGGTTCGTGATGCTGCAGTCGGAGGTAACACCGCTAGGTTTATAAATCATAGTTGCAAGCCGAATTGCTACGTGCAAATCGTCGGACATACAATTTGGATTCGAGCAGCCCGTAATATTAAGCGTGGAGAAGAATTATCGTACGACTATTCTACGGATGGTGACAAAACGATGCCGTGTCGCTGTAAGCCAGGATGCACGACAAAACTGTGAAGCACTTTGTCTATCTCCACGGTTTCGCGTCGTCCGAAAAGTCGGCGAAGGCGAGGTGGCTTGCCGATCGGTTGCAGCCACACGATGTGACGTTGCACTGTCCAGATTTAAACGCCCCTGATTTTTCAACGCTTACCGTCTCTAGGATGATTGATAGAGTTGGCCGCTCTATACAGGCTCTGCCGGCTGGTCCTGTGAGTCTTATTGGGTCTAGTCTGGGTGCTTTTGTAGCGTTACACTTGGCCGCAATTGACTCTCAAGGTGGTTTAAAGTCGGCCCGGCAAGACCTTGACAGTTCTCGAATTGAACGCCTGGTGCTTTTGGCGCCGGCATTCGATTTTGGCAAGAATCAAATGCCTGGTCTTGATGCGGGCGAATTTGATCGTTGGCAACAGAGTGGTCATCTTCAAGTGTTTCATCACGCCTTCGGTGAAATGAGACCCGTGCATTACGAACTTTATAGTAATGCGAGTCGGTATGATTCATTTGCGGTCCAGCTTAACAAGCCGATCATGATTTTTCAGGGAAAACACGATGATGTCGTCGATCCCAAGGTTGTCGCACGTTTTGCGACTGAGCGATCGAATGTACAAGTGCATTGGTTGGATGATGGACACCAGCTTCTGAATAGCTTGGAGTTTATTTGGTCTGAGTTGACTACCTTTTTGCACATAGAGTCTTAATCTTGCTTTCGACTATCAGTGTCGTCGTGCCGGTTTTACACGATACAGAACAACTTGAAGGACTTCTTTCTACAATTTCACTGGAGATGATCCATCAAGGCTCCATAGAAATTATTGTTGTCGATGGTGCAGATACCGATTCCTCGATTGAGGCTCTGAAAGGTGCGTGTCCTTGGGTATGCTGGACTAAGACACGTCCAGGACGTGCCCGTCAAATGAACCATGGCGCACGGTTGGCATCTGGTGACTGGTTACTGTTTCTACATGCGGATTGCCGATTAAGCGTCGGTTGGGATGCCGAAATCCTGAAAGCCAATGCGAACAGACAGTATGTTGCCGGCTGCTACCGATTTAAACTCCAGACGACTGATTGGCGTGCTCGCCTGATTGAGTGGGGAGTAGCTAGGCGTGTGGCATGGCTAAATCTTCCATATGGTGATCAGGGTCTTTTCGCGCGTCGCGACGTATTTAACGCGATTCATGGTTATCGAAATCTTCCGCTTATGGAGGATGTAGACTTGGTCATTCAGCTAAGGCGTCGAGGTAGGTTATTTAAATCAAGGCTACCTATTCAGGTGTCATCTAGACGTTGGCAGAAAGACGGATGGTGTCGGCGTAGTGCTCAGAACGTTCTGTTGTTGTTTGGATTTTTCTTGGGAATAGATGCTGAGTGGCTAGCGCGTGTGTATTACAAATCTGCGTCAGGATCGCCCAGCTAATTGGAGCAATCTGATACTTTGTGAATGGTATGAGTACGCCCTTTCCAGTTAAATCGGCGTTACCAGAATCCTTGATTCAGCCACTCGATCAAGCGAATCAAAACCTTCTGTCTCACGTGCATCCGCCAGACTGGTCCAACCCTGTCGGGAATGGCCGATACGATCTATGTGTTCTCGGAGCTGGAACGGCCGGTTTAGTAAGTGCAGTCGCTGCAGCTAGTCTTGGGGCACGGGTGGCGCTGATCGAAAAAAGTTTGTTTGGCGGGGATTGCTTAAACGCAGGATGTGTGCCGTCGAAGGCTCTTTTGCGCTCTGCGAAACTCATCGGGGAATTGCGAAATGCCAAGGCATTGGGCGTTGATACGGATGGGTCGACCGTCAACTTTGGTCGCATTATGGAACGCATGCGGCTCCGTCGTTCGGATCTAGGTCAACATGATTCTGTAAGTCGATTAGTTAATCTCGGAGTTGACGTGTTTCTGGGAGAAGCCGAATTTACGGGGCGTTCGACCGTCCAGGTGAAAAACCAAAGTTTGCACTTCAGGCGTGCCATCATAGCCACAGGCAGTCGGCCAAGGATTCCTGAAATTCCAGGCCTCACCGAGACCCGATACTTAACAAATAAGAATCTATTCTGGTTGACCGATCTTCCGCGCCGCCTCCTTGTCCTCGGAGCCGGACCAGTGGGTTGCGAGATGGCTCAAGCGTTTGCACGATTTGGAAGTCATGTCACTGTTCTAGATCTGGCGGAACAAGTACTGCCTAGTGAGGATCGTGATGCGGCGGCACTTATTCAGCGCCAGCTTAGTGCAGATGGTGTGCAATTTAAACTTAACGCGGCAATACAGAAAGTCGTGCATCACGGCGCTGAGATACAGGTTCACTTCCAGCAATCTGGCATATCCAAAGAAGCGTGCGGCGATCAATTTTTAATTGCGGGTGGCAGGGAACCGAACATTGAGAGTCTTAATCTCAAGGTTGCAGGCGTTGTTCATGGAGAGTCAGGAGTGGTGGTTAACGACCAGTTGCGGACAACGAATCGACGCATTTACGCAGCTGGAGATGTTTGCTCGACATTTAGGTTTACACATGTTGCTGATGCCATGGCGCGCGTAGCAATTCAAAACGCTCTGTTCTATGGTCGAAAGAAAGTCAGTACGCTAGTAATTCCATCGTGCACTTATACTGATCCCGAGATCGCCCATGTGGGTCTTAATAGTGAGGAAGCAAGTGCGCGAGGCCACCGTGTAGAATCTCTAACGGTGCCACTTGCCGAAGTGGATCGAGCAGTTCTGGACGAGATGACGGATGGTTTTGTGCGTGTACATCACGAAAACGGTCGATTATTGGGTTGTACGATTGTAGCAACACACGCGAATGAGATGATTGGCGAAGCTACGTATGCGATCAGTCAACACGGCACGCTGTCAGATATCTCAAATACCATCCATCCATATCCAACGCAGATTGAAGCCCTAAGAAAAGCAGGCGATGCCTATCGGCGAAGTTTGATTACCCCGAGGTTGAAGCGGTGGTTGCGTCGTTATTTCGTGTGGAGTCGGTGTTGGTAATGACGAGTTCGGCGCTGGAAATGTGAAATGTGGGATCGTCAATGTTCGACAAGTGTGTAAAAGATTGGGTTACTTGTGTATCTTCAATAGACGATGACATCATACAATTAGATGATATTTCTGGATGGAGTGATAGGGTAACTGAAAGAAGAGAGGCTCCATGCTAGTACAACGAAGGAACAATGTTCTTTCATCGGAAATTACCGACGAACGCACGTACCTCAATCGCCGGCAATTTATTCAAGGTACTTCGGGTGCGGCGCTTGGATTGGCAACAGGGGCATTCGCGCTTAGTTCTGCAACTAACCTACGAGCGGGTTCCCAGGAGACCATTCCTGATATTCAGACGAGTGCGTTCAGTACGAACGAGCAGCCAAACTCTTTTAGCGATATTACCAGTTACAATAATTTCTATGAATTTGGTCTCGACAAAGGTGATCCAGCTCGGCATGCACATGAACTGACGGTTAAACCATGGTCTGTCAAGGTTGAAGGCCATGTGAACAAAGCTGCTGAGTATGATCTCGAGGATCTGCTTAAAGGGATAACGTTTGAAGAGCGGATCTACCGACTACGCTGTGTTGAGGCATGGTCGATGGTAGTTCCGTGGGTTGGGTTTCCTTTATCGACACTTATTAATCGTTTTGAGCCTACTTCAAACGCAAAATTCATCGAGCTCACAACCGTCTATCGTCCAGACGAAATGCCAGGTCAGCGCCGAGCGATTCTGAGGTGGCCTTATATTGAAGGACTACGAATGGACGAAGCGATGCATCCCTTGACCATCTTGGTAGTGGGTCTTTACGGAAAGACGCTGCTCAACCAAAACGGTGCGCCCCTCCGACTAATGGTGCCCTGGAAATACGGTTTCAAGAGTGTTAAATCAATCGTGAGAATGCGTTTTACGAATGAGCAACCGAGAACCGCATGGAATGTCGCCGCACCAAGTGAATACGGGTTTTACGCTAACGTGAATCCTACCGTTGACCATCCGCGTTGGAGTCAAGCACGCGAGCGGCGCATAGGGAAGTTTTTCAGGCAGCCGACCGAAATGTTTAATGGATACGGTGATGAGGTTGCGTCGCTCTATTCCGGAATGGACCTCAGAAGAAACTATTAGAGTTGAAAGGCTGAGAATAGAGAACTGAAGGGTAACGTGAGGGTTGGGCATATCGAGTCACTCGTGTTTTTCCTTGGCCTTGCGCCAGCGAGTGTATTGCTTTTTCGAACTTTCCTTGGAAATTTAGGTGCGAATCCCATTGAAGTCATTACGCACGACACCGGCATCTGGAGTCTACGTATCCTTCTAGTAACGTTGGCGTTGACTCCGATTCGACGGTTTACAGGTTGGAATGTCCTGTCACGTTTTAGACGGATGTTGGGACTGTTCGCCTTCTTTTACGCCAGTCTTCATTTCCTGACCTACATCGTTCTGGATCAGTTCTTTGCGTTTGACTACATCATTGAGGACATCATCGAGCGACCTTATATTACAGTCGGTTTTCTTGGATTTGTGTTGCTGATCCCTCTTGCGGTGACCTCATCGCAAGCGATGATTCGCCGTCTTGGAGGACATCGCTGGAAGGTCTTGCACCGTTTGATCTACTTCTGTGCAACTGCGGGGGTCGTTCACTTTTTGTGGCAAGCGAAAATAGACTTAAGGCGACCTCTGGTCTATGCGATCGTGCTGGCAGTGTTATTGATGGCCAGGCTGGTTTTCAACTATTGGCGCCCCGTGTCGGTGACGTCGTTAAGAGACCAATCGTAAGCAAGAAATCTTATACGCGTATTCGGAACTCGGGCAATTGCTTGGGCTGCTGGCGGACCGTATCTCGCAATTAGCCCAAGAATGGCTCGATCGCGGTATGAGCTGTTAGCTGTAACGCCGTGAGCGTATTCAGTTATGAAATCTTCGCCAAACCAATTCAAGATTGCTGTAACACGCAGTGTCTCTTCTTCAATTTTCAACCATGTGGCTTGGGCCAGGGCTTGTCGGGTCGACGTTACAAGTTGTTCTATTAGTGTTTCCGAGCGATACGGTTGTGGACTTAGAGGCGGGCAACTCAGCGCGGCGCAGTTGATCGCAAAATGTATAAGCGGTTGTTTAAAAGTAGGTCGCAAAATTTCGTGCTCGATTTGGTCGAGCGTCACAATGCGTCCTGCCGCATCCCAAGGCATGACATCAAAGACTCCTTTGATTTGTCTGATGCTATTGCGAGGGTACCAACTCAGCCAACTACCTTTGATAGGGTAATGATCGACGATCGCTTTGAGAGTGAAGAGATTGTACGCGTTGATCCAATAGGCAAGTTGTTGGTGTTCAGACCACTGTTGGAAGTCTTCGGCTGATACGGCTGCTATAGATTCAATAATGGTAGTGAGTGAGGTTCGAGCGTCCACAAGTTTAGCGTAATTTATTTGTTGATCAATCACATGAGCCGATAGTAGTTTCGCGTAAGCTTGGTAACTATGATCGAATGGTCCACTCGTTGGTGTTGCGGTGACGGTGCTTGCTCCAATTGTCATGCTAAACATCCATATAACGATCGATGTCGAAACATGAAGGAGCACTGTTTGTATTATCTCTAGTGAACGATTTCTTGCTTAACGAGTACTAATTCAATTTTTTGAATTAGACTCACCTCTGGTATACAGATGGTGTAAGACCTGAAAAATTAGGTTGGTCTGAGAGGATCTTTAGCCACCTCTGGTGTGCATTTCAAGGTGTGGTTCTTCTCGTAACCGTCCAAGTGGTATGAAGGTAGTACGTCCGGGTGTGGCGACGCGAGCTTCGGCTCCACGGTCGTTTCGAACGGACCATTTGTCCTGAATGATTGATGCGATGTCATCCGGTGGCGTGCCGTCTCTTAGATGCTGTCGCAGGTCGACCCCTTCTTGTGCATAAAGACAGAGGTACCAGAGACCATCAGCTGTAAGTCGACTTCGATCGCACGAGCGACAGAATGGCTGGGTAGTCGATGAGATAATTCCGAATATTGTCCCATCAGGCAGCTTGAAGCGATCAGCTGGCGCCGCAGTTTGTGCATGGATGGGAGTAGTCGAGCCAAAATGGTCACTGATGGACATCAGCATTTCCTTGCGAGACACAACTGAAGCGTTTGACCACTGAGTCGCACCACCGACATCCATGTACTCTATGAAACGAATTTCCACACCCAAACGTTTGGCATATTCAAGGAGTGCGACAAGTTCGTCATCATTCACACCTCGAATGACAACAGTGTCCAGCTTAATGTTTTGAAAGCCGGCATTGACCGCCGCTTCGATACCCGCTAGGACAGATTTGTGTGCGTCAAATTTTGTAAGAGCAAAGAACCGCTTGGGTTGAAGTGTGTCCAAGCTTATGGTGACACGATGCAATCCCGCTGCTCGGAGGACGGAGGCTTGACTCGCCAATTTGACGGCGTTCGTTGTAAGGGCTAAATCGCGTAAGTTGCTGCGTGCCGCTAGCTGTTCAATCAGTGATGGCAAGTTTGCACGCAACAGTGGTTCGCCACCCGTTATGCGTAATCGATCTACGCCCAGAGACATAAACACATCAACAAGTCTGACAACCTCTTCGTAGCTGAGTATGCTCTCACGGGGAAGCCAGGTGTAGTCATCTTCAGGCATGCAGTAATTGCAGCGCAGATTACACCTATCGGTAACCGAAATCCGCAAACTGGTCATCGGACGATTGAGTGTGTCGGTAACTCGCATGGCTCAGATAATTATGCCATGATTATTAAATTGTGACTTGTATGGTTTCCTATGTGCGCGAACGTTTAGTTTAAGGATATTTGATGATATCAGGCGTCCGTGGAACTCGGGACATTGTTCCTGGCCAGGTGGAGCTTTGGCAGTATGTCGAGATGACAGCGCGACGGGTCTGTGAATTATATGGGTACACTGAAATTCGAACACCGATTATCGAGCGAGAGGAATTATTTACCAAGGGGACAGGTCAGACAACCGATATTGTGCAAAAAGAGATGTACTCGTTTACCGATAGGGGTGATGAGCGTGTCACGTTGCGACCTGAAGCAACGCCAGGGGTTGTCCGTGCATTTGTAGAGCATGCTCTTGAACAAGCGCTGGCGCAGCCCAAGCTGTACAGTCTGGGACCGATGTTCCGATACGAGCGACCACAGAAAGGTCGCTACCGTCAATTTCACCAGCTTAATGTAGAAGTCTTCGGTGTGGCTGACCCTTCGATTGATGCTGAACTTATGGAGATGGCGGCATCATTGATCCATGCTCTTGGGATTACGGGCAGTGAACTTGTGATTAATTCTGTGGGTTGCCCCAAGTGCCGACCGAAATTCAGTGCGGCCTTGATGAAAGCGCTCGGCGATGATGTGGAGCGACTGTGTGGCGATTGTCAACGTCGTTCGAAGACGAACCCTCTCAGGATTTTCGATTGTAAGATTACTGCTGATCAGACAATTATCGATGCGTTACCACACTCTGTTGATTATCTCTGTGTTGATTGTGGAAAACATTTTGAGGAAGTGCAGGGTCACTTAAATCGTTACGGGCAGGTTTTTGCCATCTCACATCGTCTAGTGCGTGGGCTCGACTACTACACTCGAACAACGTTCGAATTAGTCCAAGCGTCGTTAGGCGCTCAAAATGCTTTACTGGGTGGTGGACGGTATGATGGGTTGGTTAAGCAATTGGGTGGTCCAGATCGGGCTGGAATTGGTTTTGCAGCTGGACTTGAAAGGCTTGTACTCGCCTTACCGGAAAACCGTGTGATGGCACCTGTTCCCGATGCGTTTGTGGCAAGTTTCGGTGAAGATGTGCGGGAAGAGGCGTTCATCGTCGCGAAAACGCTGCGCGATGCGGGTCTGCGTACTCTAATTGACTATGACCGGCGGAGTGCGAAGTCGCAAATGAAACGGGCCGACCGTGCTGGTGCTCGCTACGTAGTCATCGTAGGAGGAGACGAACTCGCGCGAGGTGAAGTTACTCTTAAAGATATGACAACAGGTGAACAAAGAGCGGTGGCTCGAGAATCACTTCCTGAACTGTTAAAAACTACCGAGCCTGGGCAATGATGTGTCGTAGCGTATGTGAGGCTTAACAATAGTTAATGACTGATTATCTTGGTGAACTTGTTCGAACCCATACATGTGGAGCTCTTCGTGAGTCCGATGTTGGTCATGACGCAGTGTTGCTGGGTTGGGTGGATAGGGTGCGCGATCTTGGCTCATTGATCTTTATTGATGTCAGAGACAGGTTTGGAACAACGCAGGTGGTAGTGAGAGAAGACGAGGCGCTACGTCTGGTAGCAAAACGGCTGCGACCTGAATTTGTCGTTGCTGTGATGGGACCTGTGGAATTGAGGTCTGCGGATACCGTTAATAGTAAGTTAGACACCGGTACGGTTGAGATCGCTGCGCGGAAGATCCTTGTATTAAACGAGTCTGATCGCCCCCCATTTCAGATAACCGAGGATGTTGCAGTTTCGGAGGATTTGCGTCTCAAGTATCGGTACCTTGATTTACGTGGTCACCGAATGCAACAGAACATCGTGTTGCGGCATCGCGTGACCATGAGTATCCGGCAATTCTTCGACCAGCATGAGTTTCTTGAAATTGAGACGCCTATGTTGACGAAGTCGACGCCTGAAGGTGCACGGGATTATCTTGTTCCCAGTCGCGTACATGCTGGTGAGTTTTATGCATTACCTCAATCTCCTCAGATTTTTAAACAAATATTGATGATCGCAGGCATGGACCGGTACTACCAGATTGCTAGGTGTTTTCGTGACGAGGATCTGCGTGCAGATAGGCAACCAGAATTTACACAGATCGATGTAGAAATGTCATTCGCGACGCCAGAGATGGTCTTCGGCATCATTGAATCGTTGATGAAAGCGGTGTTTACGGCGGCAGGTCACAAACCTCCAGAAACACCGTTTCGGCGAATTTCTTATGTGGAGGCGATGACTCGATACGGAACAGACAAGCCGGATCTACGCTGTGAAATGCCCATTGAGGATATTTCTGAAGTTTTTTCTGATTCTTCATTCGGAGTGTTTCGCGATGCGATTCGATCAGGCGGTGTCGTTCGAGCTCTGACGGTGACTGGTGCGAGAGGGGCTTCAAGACGAGAACTCGATGATTTGGTAGCTCGCGCTGTTGTTCTGGGTGCGACGGGGCTTGTGTGGGCACGATTGGGAACTGGTGGGGAGGTGCAGAGTTCAATTTTGAAGGCTGCTGGTGAAGAGACGCTCCGTCGTGCACTAACGATGGGTAAGGTTGGAGAAGCTGACTTACTGCTAATGGTGAGTGGCGATCCGATCAAAGCCTCAAAACTTCTTGGACAGCTGCGTCTAGAACTTGCGGCCAAGGCTAAACTGCTGGACCCGAGTAGATATGAATTTGCATGGGTGGTGAATTTTCCGCTTTTGGAATGGAATGATACAGATCGACGCTATGTGTCAATGCATCATCCGTTTACGGCTCCAGTTGATGAAGATGTGAAGAAGTTAGACGAACAGCCAGAAGCAGTTCGTGCGAAGTCGTACGATCTCGTATTGAATGGAACTGAAATCGGTGGCGGAAGCACTCGAATTCACGATCAGACGTTACAACGTAAGATATTTTCCTTATTGAATATTAGTGAAGAAGAGGCGAGTTTGCGATTTGGCTTTTTTCTTAATGCATTGAAGTTTGGTACGCCGCCTCATAGTGGTATCGCTTTAGGTCTGGACCGGTTGGTTGCTTTGTTGGCGCAAGAGAATTCAATTCGTGACGTAATTGCCTTTCCCAAGACGACGACGGCAGTTGACTTGATGAGCGATGCCCCATCCGATGTTGATGCGCGCCAGCTAAAAGAACTTTCCTTGCGAACCGAAGGTTGACCCATCTATTATGGCGATTTAGAATCTTTTCATAATGTATTGATAGAGAAGGAGATAGCAGTATTTTTCTTTCATGAAACGGATTCAAGTTCCCTCGGAAGTGAACGAAAATCTGTTCGGCGCATTAGACGAATACCTGAAGACCATATGTGGAAAACCCGCATTGATCTTCGAGTGTGATGAAGGTTTTAAAATGAGGACACTTACAGTTTATTCATGGGTATGATGTGAAACACTCAGCAACTCGCCTCTGCATCGAGGTTACTGATCACTCGGGCCATCGAGTGCAACGGTCGGGTCTAGAGCAGTGGCTACAACTGGTCGCACCACTGTCTGCATCGGGTTCTATTACGGTGGCGCTCGTAAGTGACGCTCGTATGCGGGCACTTAATCGACGATTTCGGGGAGTTGACCGTGTGACTGATGTCCTGTCCTTTCCTTGGAACGAACGGGATCCTAGGCGAGCAATAAACACTTTAGAAACCGGTGCTTCTCATCTCGGCGACATAGCGATTGCAACTGGTCGAGCTAGTCGTCAGGCTCGTGAGGCTGGTCATGCGAAGCGGGTTGAGTTACGAATTCTTGTTTTGCACGGTCTGTTACACCTCCTTGGCTATAACCACGAACATGATGCCGGACTTATGGCGCGAATAGAGAAGCAGTGCCGACTGCATGGTGGACTACCGGTGAGCTTACTTGAGCGAGCAGGATAACGATCGAAATGAGATCAGGGATTGTCTCTTTGGTTGGCCGACCGAACGCAGGGAAATCCACCTTGCTGAATCGTATCGTTGGGCGGAAGGTCGCCATCGTTTCGGATAAGCCTCAAACAACGCGAAATCGAATTTTGGCTGTTAAGTCCTATCCTCAAGGTCAAGTGGTATTCATGGACACTCCAGGAATACATCGTCCACTTCATCGAATGAACGTTCGAATGGTTGAAATGGCGCTCGACTCGATGTCTCAAGTGGATGCGCTCGGTGTTGTAATAGACGCCACGGAATCGATAGGGGCTGGCGATCGATTTCTGGTTCGCTTATTGGAACAAGTGCGCATACCTGTGGTGCTGGTTCTAAATAAGATTGATCGAGTGGGAAAGAGCACGTTATTGCCGAAGATGGACTGGTATCGGAAGCAGCATGACTTCACAGCCCTTGTTCCCATATCCGCTCTTGATGGTGAAGGCGTGGACGACCTTGAACGACTAATCCTGTCCCAATTGCCAGAGGGTGATGTCTTGTACCCTGACGACTCTGTACTCGATCAGCCCGAACGATTTTTCGTGACCGAAATTGTACGCGAGAAACTGTTACTGCACACGCGAGCAGAGATTCCGTTCTCGAGTGCGGTGGCGATGGATCGTTTTGAAGAGATCAATGAAAAGGGACTGATGCGCTTGTATTGTTCAATTTTTGTCGAGCGTTCATCTCAGAAGCCTATCGTCATAGGCCGAGGTGGAACGATGATTAAGCGGATAGGTGAAGAGGCGAGAGTTGAACTCGAGCGTTTTTTTGACGCGAGAGTGTATTTAGATCTACATGTGAAGGTTCGAGAAAACTGGAGGGAGAACAACCGAGTGCTTGATGACCTTGGTCTGAAATCTTGAAAGAGGTGTCAGGTAACACCGTGCGCTGAATGGGTTCGCCTAGTTTGAAGACTACTAGATGTGGTATCGTTAAATATCGAAATTTGATTATGAAAGACGACATTCCTCCTTTGCAACAGATCGACGTTGCGAGATTAGAACATGCCGGCCCAGCGACGGATCGACCTCGTCCTCGAGTCAGTCAAGCGATTGCAGCGTATTGGTGCGACTGCTAACCTCCTGAATCTTCTTCAAAAGCAACGTCCTGCCGATCTCGCTCAAATCTTTAGTGAGATCTCGGAAAAAGACCGTCGTGACGCCTTTACCTTGCTCGTTGACCGCTACAGTCGCCTTGCGATGGAAGCTCTGAGTGAATTAGGGCCAGAAGAAGGTGCGACACTAATTGCCGATCGTTCGGTGGAAGAGGCAGTACGACTGCTCGAAGAATTGCCGTCAGATGATGCGGCCGCACTGATTGATCATCTCCCTGACACCCTGTCTGGTGAGGTGCTCGATTATCTGCAACGTAAAGATGTCGGTGGCGTACAGGAGTTGCTTGAGTACGCCGAACAAACCGCCGGGCGTATCATGAACCCGAATGTGTTTGCGCTGTCTGAGGACCTCACGGCTGGTGAAGCCATTGCCGAATTGCAAAAGAACCAAGATGTCGAGATGGTGTTTTATCTTTATGCCGTCGACGCGCGTCGTCATCTCGTGGGAGTTGTGTCATTGCGACGACTACTGCTTGTCCCACCTGAGACACCGCTTAAGAGGATCATGACGACCGACATGCTGAGTATGGGTGTTGATGCAGATCAAGAAGAAGTAGCTCAGGTTGTAGCGTCATACAACTTGCTAGCTATCCCAGTCGTTGATGAAGAACACAAGCTCGTGGGTGTCATTACAGTCGACGACGTCATTGACGTTATTAAGGACGAGGCTACTGAGGACATTTATCGTCTAGCTGGAGTTGCTGGTGATGAGCATGTATTTACCCCGCCCGGAGAAGCGTTACGAAAGCGATTGCCATGGTTAGCTATCAATTTAGGGACAGCGGTGTTAGCTGCGGGCGTTGTATCTTTGTTTCAGGATACGATCAAAGAGGTGGTTGCGTTGGCGGTATTTATGCCAGTCGTGGCAGGTATGGGTGGTAATGCAGCAACCCAGACTCTTACGGTAACTGTGCGAGGTATTGCGCTAGGTGAATTGACTTGGGGTAATTCGAGGCAGGCTCTTGTCAAGGAAGTCTTGGTGGGCCTTGGCAACGGGCTAGTTCTTGGTTTTGTTGCAGCCGGTATTGCATGGGTTATGGAAGGAGACCCGGTTTTGGGCCTCATCTTGGGTTTGGCAATGGTCTTGAATATGGTCGTCGCGGCAACTGCCGGTACATTAATTCCGATTGTGTTGCGGGCGTTAAATGTGGATCCAGCACTGGCCTCCTCAGTGTTTATCACTACTCTGACAGATGTTTTTGGATTTCTCGTATTCTTGGGGCTTGGCACTGCCTTCCTTGACTACTTACGTGTAGCTGTTTGATTCCTAGGCAGTTTGGGAAATAACTTCGACTAAGATCACCGCAGAGTTATGGCCTTGCCTGCTAGAATAGCTAGAACTTAATGTTTGGCCCAGCACCCGAAATCGAGCGCTAATTACGACAAACACGGCGATGGCGTTGTATAGCTCTGAAGCGCTTATTCTGCGTACGTATCGACTGGGAGAAGCCGATCGAATTGTCGTGTTTCTCACCAGTAATCGAGGGAAGAAGCGTGGGGTGGCGAAGGGTGCTCGCCGAACAAAATCTCGGTTCCTTGGGAGTCTGGAGCCGTTGACGCAGGTGCAAGTTGTGTACTATGAGCGTGAGAATCGAGACCTGGTTAGTTTGAATGATATTGAAACTGTGTGGTCGCCACTGGCCACTCGGCAGCCAGATTCGTTACCCTATGTTAGTTATTTTGCTGAGTTGATAGACGCATGGGCGCTCGAAGCGAATCCAGATCAACGATTGTATCGACTTGGTGCGTCAGTCCTTGAGGCGATGGTAATTGGCGCGCCGATCAATCAACTGGCACGCTACTTTGAGTACTGGTTATTGCGATTGCAAGGAGTTTATCCTTCACTAATGCATTGCCAGACCTGTTCGGCTGATCTTGCCATATCTGGTGCACGCGTTTTGGAAAGCGATGGTGTATTTGTTTGTCAAAATTGCGGTCCGGTTGGTCGGGGAGCCGTTTTGTCATCCGGCGCGGTGGTTTTCCTTCGCGCGCTCGCAAAAGTCCGGCCACAAGATTTGGCGAAGGTATCATTGACGTTAGGTGCGAATAAGGAACTTGAGGTGGCTCATCGTATGTTGATTACCACCCATCTTGAGAAAGAATTACGGTCGAATCGTGTCCTTCAGCAACTAAATCCTTCATAGATAACGATAGTGCTCTTGTGACATTTCAAGATCTCATTGCAACACTTTCTCAATATTGGGCGACACGTGGTTGCCTAATTCACCAACCACTTGATTTGGAAATAGGGGCGGGAACGATGCATCCGGAAACATTTCTCAGGGTGCTTGGACCAGTGCCTTGGAGGGTAGCTTATGTGCAGCCATCACGTCGACCGGCTGATGGACGCTTTGGTGAGAATCCGAATCGATTGTTTAAACATCATCAATTCCAAGTGGTCCTGAAGCCTGCACCTGATGAGGTTCAGGATCTGTATTTTGAAAGCTTAGAGGCGTGTGGTATTAAGCCTGGTGCACACGATATTCGTTTCGAAGAAGATAATTGGGAGGCGCCGACTCTAGGTGCTTGGGGAGTTGGTTGGCAGGTCATGCTCGACGGACTTGAAATTACCCAGTTCACTTATTTTCAGCAGGCAGGTGGGCAAGAGTTATCTCCAATAACAGCTGAACTGACTTATGGAATCGAACGCATTGCCATGCATCTACAACATGTTGATAATGTATTCGATCTTGAGTGGGCTCCAGGGGTGAAATACGGTGCTGTCAGACAACAGGAAGAAGTCGAGCAATCACGCTATGCATTTGGCCAAGTCGAAATGCCGCCTGATAAATTTTCCAGTTTCCATCGTGACTTATTCGACCGTTATTATGAGTTTGCTCAGACTTTACTTAAATCAAGACTTGTTTTCCCTGCGCTCGATTACTGCCTCAAATGTTCGCACGTTTTCAACTTACTTGATGCGAGTGGTGGTATAGGTGTGACTGAACGGACAGCTTACGTTTTGCGCGTGAGGCGTTTAGCTGTCGCAATTGCGAAAGCGTACATGGGAGTTGACGAGTCTGTCGAATCCAAAGATGACTAAAGAGTTGTTGCTCGAGATTGGATGCGAAGAATTACCGGCCGGCTGGTTGCCTTCGCTGACCTTGCAACTGTCCACCAGACTAAGAGATCGATTGCAAGAGATGCGTCTTGAGCCGCGGGAACTTCCTCTAGTTTTCAGTACGCCACGGCGCTTAGTAGCAACAATCCCTGATCTTGAAACTAGCCAACATGCTCTTGAAGAGAGCTTGACCGGTCCTCCGGTGTCAGCTGGCTACGACTCCGATGGAACACCAACCAGTGCTGCGATTGGTTTTGCACGGAAACATGGTGTGGATGTGTCTGATTTGTCCGAAGTGGAAACTTCGAAGGGACGTTATTTGGCGTTCCAAAAGCGTCATATTCAACGTTCTGCCTTGGAAGTCCTTCCCACTGTGTTGGCCGCTACTCTCCGGGATTTGACATTTCCAAAGCAGATGCGTTGGGATGCGTGGCTCGACGATGGCCGAGGCGAGTTTTTGTTTGGGCGACCGATTCGCTGGGTGGTCTTTCTTCTTGGCGGAGAGGTCGTACCGTTCATTATTAAGAGAGCCAGTGCTGCAGAATGTGCGGATGTGCAAGAGGTTAAAGCTTCCAATGTAACCTATGGTCATCGGTTTATTGGTCAGGTGCAACCTAGATCAGAAATAACTGTCGGATCATTCGCGGAGTATCGCGCGCAGCTAGGTAAGTGTGGGGTGATCCTGAGTCGGGTGGAACGAAGCGATATCATTGAGAAGGGTCTCGTTGAACAAGCCTCGGCGCATGGTGGAACTATTGACTCGGAAGCAGCAGCGCAATCTGACTTACTCGAAGAGGTTCCTGATCTTGTTGAGTGGCCGAACGTGATTTCAGGCTCATTTTCTGAAGAATTTCTAACATTGCCTTCTGAGGTTCTCAAGACAACCATGATTCACCACCAACATTTCGTGCCAGTCGTAGGTAAGGATCACGAGCTCAAATCGACGTTCTTGGCGGTGACAAACACGTCTAGTGTCAATTCTGTTCGGGTGGCAAATAACGCTTCGAGGGTGCTGGCGGCACGACTGCGTGACGCAAGATTTTTTTGGGATGCAGATCGCAAGGTCAAGTTAGAGACACGCCTTGATCGTCTGGATACCTTGCTGTTTCATAAGAAACTTGGTAGTTACAAAGATAAAACCGTTCGCATGGAGCAATTGTCTGTCTGGATAGCGGAAGAGGTTCTACAGAAACCGAACATAGCAAAGGACGTCGCCACAGCAGCTAGATTCTCTAAAACAGATTTAACGACTGAAATGGTTGGTGAGTTTCCTGAACTACAAGGTGTAATGGGAGGGATTTACGCAAGGGAAGAAGGCCAGTCTGAACAAACTTGGCGAACGATTTATCATCATTATTTACCGGTCGGATCTGAGGGAGGAGCACGGCCTACACGTGCTGAGCTTGGACCAGCTGGACTTGTTTGGGTGGCTGTAGCTCTAGCTGACAAGTTAGACACAATAGTTGGAATGTTTAGTGCAGGGGAGCGCCCAACTGGGTCACGCGATCCATTTGGATTGCGCAGGCAGGCTCATGGATTGTTTAAGATTTTAATCGATTTACCTGATCTGGCAGATGTGACTGTCAGACCCTCCATTTCTGAGTTGATTGTTGCAGCCCATGAGCTATTTACCGCTGCAGGACATTCGAAGGAATTACCCGAGGCGATGCAGGATTTCCTGATCGAACGTTTACAGCACGTGCTCCAACAGCGCGGCTATGACATAAGGAACGTCAGGGCTGTCACGAAGTCCTTAAACTTAAATGTTAAGCCTCTTGATGCATTGCGAAAGCTTGAGGTTTTGCCGGAATTCACTGAGTCAACTGATTTTCAGCAGTTGGCAGTCGCATTTAAGCGGGTCCGAAACATCGCGTGTGAATTACCAGACGCGGAATTCGAACTTGCGGAACGTGACGATCCCGATTTACGCAACTTGCTGAACGAGGATGCTGAGCTCCATTTGCTTCAAGAGCTGGAGCAGCGTGGACCTATCATCAGCAATGTGATCACGGTTGGCAAAGATTACAGGACAGGATTTGCGGAAGCTGCACGATTTGGTCCTGTTGTCGACCAGTTTTTTTCAGAAGTCTTTGTAATGGTGGAAGATGTAGCACTACGACGTGCACGCCTTCGCCTTGTGAAACGTCTCGAGCGGTTAATTCTGAAGCTAGCTGATATTTCTGAAGTCGTACCTGGAGACGACAACTAGTCCGCTGAATATTGCTAGCTTTTTAATGTTTTAGCCATCGGTTATTTAATAGCAGGATTGCAATGACATGAGTAAACGGGCAAAAAAGCAGATAAATCGATCGCGTGTCACGAAGCTACGTACAAAGAATCGATCCAGTTCTCAAAGGCGTGTAGCAAAGGGGGCTTCCTCAAAATCGTCGATTCGTAAGAAGACTCCACGTCTTGGTAAAACAATTTATTTTTTTGGTGACGGCAAGGCTGAGGGTGACCGCACGTTGCGGGATTTGTTAGGTGGCAAGGGAGTCGGCTTGGCAGAGATGACCAAAGCTGGACTACCAGTCCCTCCAGGCTTCACCATTTCAACAAAAGTGTGCACACACTACTACGCAGAGGGCAGTAAGAGTTTGGTTGCCATTGATTCTGAGATGAACAAACACTTGAAGCATCTTGAGAAGGCCTCTGGGATGGAGTTTGGATCTTCTGAAAACCCATTACTCGTTTCGGTGCGGTCTGGTTCCAAGTTCTCGATGCCGGGAATGATGGATACCATTTTAAATCTTGGCCTCAACGATGCTTCGGTGGAAGGGTTGAAGGATCGTACGGGTAACGAACGTTTCGCAATCGACAGTTACCGGCGGTTTATTCAAATGTTTGGGAATGTCGTGATTGGTATTAACAAAGAAGCATTTGAACATGTTCTCGATGTAGTCAAGAAGAAATGCAACGTGAGGGCAGATAACGAACTTAATGTAAAAGCTCTACGTGACGTGGTGCGACGTTACAAGAAAATTATTCTGAAGGAGACGCATCAAGCATTTCCCCAAGATCCACACAGACAACTCCGTATGGCACGGAATGCGGTCTTCAGCTCATGGATGAATCTTCGGGCCATTGAGTATCGCCGTATTTATAACATCCCAGATGAAATTGGTACTGCTGTTAATGTGCAGATGATGGTGTTCGGTAATACTGGAAATCGGTCTGCGACCGGAGTCGGTTTTACACGCAATCCTGCTACGGGCGCAAATGAATTCTTCGGCGAATTTCTGGTGAATGCTCAAGGCGAAGATGTTGTTGCCGGAATCCGGACTCCGCAACCAATTGCGAAACTTGAGCGATTGATGCCAAAGGCCTACGCTCAATTGAAAAAAATTACCAAGCGACTTGAACGGCATTATCGTGACATACAGGATTTTGAGTTCACGATTCAGGACGAACAACTGTACATGCTTCAGACTCGCAGTGGTAAACGAACAGGCCATGCTGCGGTGGTGATCGCCACTGACCTAGTGGCTGA
>Ga0310124_10000980_pt1 | contig 20197 bp, 17 predicted proteins | sample CB11b_AW_Bot5_MG_FD_203507 | JGI IMG/M metagenome (GOLD analysis project Ga0310124, IMG submission 203507) | Marine microbial communities from Western Arctic Ocean, Canada - CB11b_AW_Bot5 | ecosystem: Environmental > Aquatic > Marine > Oceanic | place: Canada: Western Arctic Ocean | collected... | reverse complement strand
GCAGCGCACGATGGCGGGATCTGCAAAGGCGACAGCGTGGCCGCTGGATTGTTCCCTCAGCCAGGAGATCAGTTGACCGACCGTAGCGACATCGCCGGGGGGATGCAGGGTTTCCTCGGCCATCCCGACGCGGTCGCGCAACCAGGCAAAATACAACAACTTCATGACGCCACCTCGTCGAAGGGCATGAAATCCACCAGGTCGCCCACCCTTACCCCGGTCACGTCTTCGGCTATTTCGACTAGGCCGTGGGTTTGCACCAGGGAATTAATGATGCCCGAGCCTTGCGGCCGGAACAATACGGCGGCAGGCCCACCGCCGCCTCGCCGCTCCAGCCGAGCGCGCAACCATTCCCGCCGTCCGGCTTTTTTGTCGTAGTCAAAATCAGAGGTCACGCGGTAGAGCATCGGATCCAGGTCCACCGCGCCCGCCAGGCCCAGGATCAAGGGCCGGGCAAACCGCAAAAAACACACCATGGCCGCCACGGGATTTCCCGGCAGGCCGACGAACGCCGCCTTGCCGACCTGGCCCAGGGCTAGGGGCCGGCCCGGCTTAATCGCCAGACGCCAGAAATGCAAATATCCCAACGCCTCCACCGCGCCGCGCACATGATCCTCGTCCCCCACCGAAACCCCGCCCGAGGTCAACAACAGATCGTGGCCAGCGGCAGCCACGCCCAAGCCTTCGCGCACCGCCACCGCATTATCGGGCAAAATGCCCAGATCGGACACCGCCGCCCCCAGGCCGGTGATGAGCGCCGCCAGGATATAGCGATTGGCATCATAAATCGCGCCCGCGGGCAATTTTGTCCCCGGTTCGGCCAGTTCATCGCCGGTGGAAAAGACCCCGACCCTCAGCGGCCGGTACAAGCATAAATTCCGGTGCCCGACCGAGGCCGCCAAGCCCAAATCCTGGGGCCGCAAGCGCCGGCCTTGGCCCAGCACCACATCGCCCCGCTTGGTATCCTCGCCTTTGTGGCGCCGGTTGGCGCCCAGGGCTAGGCCTGGCGGGATCGTCACATAATCGTCCACGCAGGCCGCATCTTCCTGCATCGCCACCGTATCGGCCCCCTCGGGCATGACAGCACCGGTAAATATTCGCACGGCCTGGCCCGGCCCAAGAAGCCCGGCATGGGGATGCCCGGCCGCCGACCGGCCCCGCACGGTCAGGCGGGACGGCGCATCGGCGGCCAGATCGCCATGGCGCAGCGCGAAACCATCGACGGCCGAATTGTCACGGGGTGGGACATCAAGGCCCGAGACAACATCCTTCGCCAATATGCGCCCCAGGGCCCGGGACAGGGGCACCTGTTCCAGGCGGTCCCGGGTCACCGTCACGATGCGTTGTTGCAAGATCGCCAGGGCATCCGCCGTGGACATCAGATCATCAACCTGGTTGAAGCAATCGTCGGCAAGCTGGTTCATGAGATGGGTCTCTCAGACCGGCAATAATCGATGACGAAATCCGCCAACGCCGGCACATCGTCCAAATCCAGCAAGGGCAGACCCAAGTCGGCCGGCTGATAATTGGCGGCCAGCGCTATAAAGCTCCCATCGTCGCGGCATAACAAGGGCTTGTCCAAACCCGTGCGATGCACCTCGATTTTATGATGACTTTCCCCCTTGAAGCCTTCCACCAGAACCAGGTCGACCGGCGACAGGCTGGCGAGCAATGCCTCCAGCCCTGGCTCCGCCGCGCCGCGGTTTTCATGCATCAAAGCCCAGCGCGCGGCGGAGGCAATCAACACCTCCGTAGCGCCGGCCTCGCGGTGGCGGTAGGAATCCTTGCCTGGTTTATCCACATCGAAGGTGTGATGGGCGTGTTTGATGGTGGATACGGTTAATCCCCGGGCGGTCAACGCCGGTATCAGTTGGGTTAAAAGCGTCGTCTTTCCGGCGCCACTCCAACCGGTCAGGCCCAAAACTTTCATGCCAAGATTTTCATGACGGCACCCTCATGGCGCATCCTCGCGATCGCCACCCGGCGCCCCGGCCGTGACATGGTGCAGCCCCGCCTGCAAGTAGTCGTAGCCGGTATAGATGGTGAAAAGCGCCGCCAGCCACATGCCCGACCGGCCAATTTCTATGGTTGGAATGGGATCCCAGCCGGCATCGCCGACGATCAGGAAACCGATCGCCAACATCTGCATCGCGGTCTTCCATTTCGCGACCCGGCTGACCGGAACGCTGACCCGCAGTTCGGCCAGGAACTCCCGTAACCCCGAGACTAATATCTCCCGGCACAGGATCACAACCGTGGGCAGGATCGTCCAATCGCCGATCCGGCCCACGTAGACCAACATCAACAGGGTGGCCGCGACCAGCAATTTGTCGGCGACGGGGTCGAGAAACCGGCCCAGGCCGCTTTCCTCGCCCCGGCTACGGGCCAGGTAGCCGTCCAGAATATCGGTGATGCCAGCGGCGGTGAAGATAGTGAACGCCAGCCAATTGGACAGCGGCGCGGTCAAATAAAAGGCGCCGATCAAAGCCGGGATGGCCAGGATTCGCGATAGGGTTAAGAGATTTGGTATGGTGGTGATCATGTCCTCGAACCGCGGTGCATACGGACGGCTTGAGTATAAGGATTTAGCGCCATGGCGAAAGTGCCCGCTTAATCTTCGGGGTGAAAGAAGTCATAAATTTTTTGCGCCACCGCCTTGGAGATGCCGTGCACGCTGTCAAGGTCCGGCAGACCGGCTGTCGCCACGGCCCGGGCCGAGCCGAAATGGTTCAACAAGGCCCGCTTGCGGCCGGGTCCGATGCCCGCGATGCTATCAAGGGCGGAGCGGTCCATGCGCTTGGCCCGCCGGGCCCGGTGGGTGCCAATAGCGAAGCGATGGGATTCGTCCCGCAGACGCTGCAGGAAATACAGCACCGGGCTGCGCGGCGGCAATAAAATTTCCGGTTTGTCGGGCAGATGGATCCGCTCCAAGCCGGCATTGCGGTCCGGCCCCTTGGCGATGGCGGCCAGGGCGACGCCGGTTATACCCAGATCGGCGAACACCTCTTGTACCGCCGACAACTGACCCAGGCCGCCATCAATCAAGACCAGGTCCGGCCATTCGCCAGCGACCCGGGCATCCTCCTCGTCGCCGGCCCCGACACTATCAACACCATCGGCGCTATCGGTCGCGGCCTGGGCTTTTAGGAGCCGGGTAAAACGGCGGTGCAACACTTCGCGCATCATGCCGTAATCATCACCGGGCGTAATATTCTCATTCTTGATGTTGAATTTACGATAGGCATTTTTTTGAAAGCCTTCTGGTCCGGCCACAATCATGGCACCAATAGCGTCGGTCCCCATGATGTGGCTATTGTCATAAACCTCGATCCGCCGCAGTGGACCGTCCAGGGCAAATAATTCGGCCACTGACTCCAATAGGCGGCGCTGCGAGGCGCTTTCCGCCAGGCGCCGCGCCAGGGCCTCGCGCGCGTTGGTTTGTGCATGGTTGACCAGCTCCCGCCGCCGGCCCCGTTTGGGACGATGCAGACGGACCTTGCGGCCGGCCTTGACGCTTAGGGCCTCGGCAATCAGCCCATGGTTTTCCGGCCAATCGTTGAGCAAGATTTCCCTTGGCGGCGGCTTGTCATCATAAAACTGCCCCATGAAGGCGCCCAGCACCTCAACCGGGGTCAGTTCGCGTCCGTGGCTGGGGAAATAGGCCCGGTTGCCCCAATTTTGCCCGGCCCGGAAAAAAAATACCTGAATGCAGCTTTGCCCCGCTTCCATATGAATAGCGATGACGTCGGCATCCGCCACGCTGGCTACATTGATGGCCTGGTGGGCCTGGACATGGGCCAGGGCGCGCAGACGGTCGCGAAAAACCGCGGCGGTCTCGAACGCTAATTCGGCGCTGGCCGCCTCCATCTTCGCGGATAGGCCTTGTTGAACCTGTTGGCTGCGTCCTGAAAGAAAGTCCCGCGCTTCCGCCACCAATTCGCGATAGCTATCCTTGTCAATGCGGCCGACACAGGGACCGGCACAGCGGCGGATCTGATATTGCAGACAGGGCCGGGTGCGGGAGGCGAAAATACTGTCAGAACAAGAGCGCAAGGGGAAAGCCTTTTGCAGCGAATTTAAGGTGCGATTGACGGACGAGGCCGAGGCAAATGGGCCGAAATATTCCCCCTTTCGATTGCGGGCGCCGCGATGCTTGGCCAATTGCGGCCATTCATGGTCACCGGTAATGATAATGAAGGGAAAGGATTTATCGTCCCGCAGCAGAATATTGTAGCGGGGACGCAAACGCTTAATCAGATTTGATTCCAATAAAAGCGCCTCGACCTCCGTGTGGGTGGTCACTATTTCCATGGCACGGGTTTCCGCGATCATTCGCAGGGTCCGGGTATTCAGGCCCGCCGACTGGGCATAATTACGCACCCGGTTTTTTAAGTTCTTGGCCTTGCCCACATAAAGCACTTCGCCATCCCGGGCCAGCATCCGGTATACCCCCGGCGCCGCCGGCATGGTCTCCAGCGCCTTTGCGATAGCTTCCCGGCCCGTATTGATGCCAGGCGCGGGCCGGCTGTCCGACGGCAAGTCCAACGGCTGCGCGGATGGTTTATCGGCCTTTGTCATTGGGCTATTTTCCGCGCCTTTTCCCGTTCGTCAATGGTCCATCAGCATTGCAGATTACAGTGGCTGCCGATATCCACCTAATGTGTGGGTAAGTATGTGGAAAAGCTAATCCAGGCCATGCCTATTTGGCGGAATCCGGCCTGTTCTCCCACTTTGCCTAAATAACAGGCAAATTCTATAACCCATTGTTTATAAAAACAAAATTTAGAAGCAAATGGCATGGCCATTGCCTATAACTTAGAACTGACCCGGCCCCCGCCTTAACGCTGATGACATCAACGGGCTGTGCACGAATATACCCAGTTGGACGCAATTTTCACCAGTCATGGACAAGTCACCGTACACGCCAGGGCTTGGCCTATATAATATAAAGCAACGCATTGGTTTAATTGAACTGCAATTCAGACACTTAACTTACTTGGTATTGATAGTAATTGTGCGCTCTGTTTATTTGGCGCCGGTTGGCTAGCCTGTTTAGCTTCGTTTTTAGGTGTCCCTGACAGGCCATGAAACAGCGAGAGCACATAAATTATGTAAGCGAAAGTGAGGAAGGCGCCATAACGTCGGCTGATCGGCCGCCCGCGCAATACGAACGGCGTGATCAGGATGGCCGCTGAAAGCATGATCCACAAATCATAGGAAATAATTTGGCTGGGTACGGGAACCTTTCCCACCATGGCCGTGATACCCATGATGCCAAGAATATTAAACAAGTTCGACCCGACCACATTGCCGATCGCCACGTCACCATGACGGCGAATGGCAGCGACCAGCGAGGTTGCCAGCTCCGGCAGGGACGTGCCCAGCGCGATCAAAGACAACGCGATCGTCGTCTCCGACACGCCCGCCGCCACGGCCAACGCCGTGGCGCCCCGTATCAGCAGATCAGCGCCATAGATCAAACCCGCGATCCCGGCCACGATGGAGGCCAGGGATAGCCATATCGAATGCGACCGCGCGGCAATACCCTCTATCTCGTCAACAATGGCCTCGGCCGTGGCTTCATTGTTTTCGCGGCCGGAGAAATAGGACCAGGTCAAATAACCGCACAATAGCGATGTCATGATAGCGCCCTGCCAATTCAACAACTGGCCGCTCCAACATAAAGCAACAAAACCAACCGTAACCGCAAACATGATGGCGCCATCCCGGCGGATGGCCTCAACATCACAGACGATGGGGAAAATAATGGCGGGTAAGCCCAAGACAAGCAGAATGTTGGCGATGTTGGATCCAACTACATTGCCGACGGCAATTTCGGGCACCCCGGTCAACACCGCGTCCAAGCTGACCACCAGCTCCGGCGAAGAGGTGCCGAAGGCTACCACGGTCAGACCAATTACCAAAGGCGGTACCGCCAACCGTTGTGCCAGGGTAACGGCGCCACGGACCAGTAAATCCCCACCGATGAGAAGCAGCACCAAGCCCCCGGCAACCATTAGATACGTCATGCCTCGACTTCACCGCTGATTACCTGATTAGAACCCATACACGACCTGTCCCATGTCTCATAGTCGCGTCCAAGGGGCCGCGCGCCGACCATATATAGCGGCGTATCCCGCCGCTTTGAAGGGGTCATTCGGGAAAGCTGGCCATTCCCTGGGCCAAGGCAAACGAATTCGTGCCGATACGGCCCTACGACAGCGCAGATATGGACAAGGCCCCAGGTCTCGGCTATGCCGTCGCTGCTCCTTGTGTAGCGGGGCGTCTACATACGGATGATGATACATGGGCATTTCCATTATCAGCGGTTTGGCCGCTTTAGCCGACGATTACGATCTTTTTATCTGTGACTTGTGGGGCGTCGTGCATGATGGGGTGGCGCCCTATGTGGGTGCCGAAGATTGTCTGCGGCGTCTGCGCCAGCGCGGCGCCAGGGTGGTCTTGCTCTCCAACGCGCCGAGACCCAGCGCGTCGGTGGCCTTGCACCTAGCGGAACTAGGCGTGATGAACAATCTCTATGACTGGCTCTTAACCTCCGGCGAGGCGACGGCCGACACCATTGCCGGCACCGCCCAAGGGTCCGGTCCAGATGCAAGGCCGGCTTATTTTCATTTGGGCCCCGAACGCAACCAGCTTACATTGGATGCCTGTGGCGGCCGTGAAACCGCAATCGAAGCGGCCGAGATGATCATCTGCACCGGTCTGTTTGATGACGAAGCCGACAATGCGGAAGATTATCGTGAACTATTAGCGGCGGCGGCGGCGCGTGGCCTGCCGCTGCTGTGCGCTAACCCGGATGTGGTGGTCATGCGCGGTGAACGGATGATCCCGTGCGCCGGCGCGGTCGCGGCGTACTACGAGGAACTAGGCGGGACCGTACAGCGTTTCGGCAAACCGTTTCCGGCTATTTTTGACCGCCTGTTCGCCGAAACGCCAGGTATCCCCCGGAGCCGTGCCGTGATGATTGGCGATGGCCTGCCCACGGATATTCGCGGCGCCAGGCTGGCCGGCATTGACGCTATCTGGATTGCCGGCGGCATCCATGCCGAGGCCTTGGCGCTTGGCCCGGATGGGGCATTGGATCAGGACAGGGTCGACAGCGTCGCGGAACAGTCCGGTGAACGGCCGAAAGCGATTTTACCCTGGTTGCGATGGTAGGTTTTTAGTCGAACATAGTGTCGATGTCGTCCTGGCCGGCGCCGGCCTCCAAGTCGGCGCCATTGTACGACCCATTTGGCTGGGCCGCACTATTAAGGAGTTTCGCAGCAACATCCAATCCCACCTCGTTTTCTGGCACGGCATCAACTTCTTCGGCCGGCCCATCGTCGGCGGTGTTGGCAACCATGTCACCGGCAAGAAGGTTATCAACCTGATCCTGCAGGATGCCTTCGCCGTCAAGAGCCGGGCCTCAGGCATCCTGCAGCACGGCAGGCATTGACGGGATCAGTTGTCGCGGGGCCGCGGCGTCACTATCATTGCGTCGCACAATCACGGGGCCCAGACGGTATAGGATATGCGCAATGAATAATGATTTAACGGCCAGCCTGATCTCAACCGTGGTCGGCACCAAACTGCAGGGGCGGGGCGCTATCTATATGGCCCAGAACTTTCGCTTCACGGCGCCGGTAAAGGCCGGCGATACCATCTGCATACACGGTGGCGAGGTGGTGGTGAAGGGCGATGCCCTGTTGCTGGTGCCGACGCGCGGCGCATTTACCGGGTCGTGCGATTAGCCGGTTGCCTCAAACCGCCCCAACCTTAATAATCCCAGCCATGCGCATCATTCGTCATATTTCAAAAACCCCCAATGACCTGCGCGGCGGGGCCGTTGCGGTTGGTAATTTCGATGGCATACATCGTGGTCACCAGGCGCTGATCGGCCACTGCCGCGCCTTGGCCGACACGGTCAAGGGCGCCGCCCTTGCCCTGACCTTCGAGCCGCACCCCAGAAGTCTGTTTCAAACCGATGCCCCGCCCTTTCGTCTGACCCCGTTTCGCAGCAAGGCCCGTTTGCTGGCGGGCCTGGGAATTGATTGCCTGGTCAGTTTGCGGTTTGACAAGAAGGTCAGTCTGTTATCACCCGAGGGCTTCATCCAGGAAATCCTGGTGCGGGGCCTGGGCGCGCGGCATGTTGTCGTGGGGTATGACTTCGTCTTTGGCCACCGCCGAGCCGGAAATGTGGACCTGCTACGGGCGCAAAGCGCTCGCCATGACTTCACGGTATCGGTATTGGACCCGGTGACCCATGATGACGACGTCTGTTCATCAACCATTATCCGGGTCGATCTTGAAACCGGCCGTTGCCGCCGGGCCGCTGATTTGTTGGGCCATTGGTGGGAGATCGAAGGGCGGGTGCGCGGCGGCGACCGGCGCGGCCGTCAACTGGGATTCCCCACGGCCAATCTGCATCTGCGCGAGTCTGCCCTGCGGCCGGCTTTAGGGGTCTATGCCATCCGTTTCGGCCTGGAAGAGGTCGGCGGGACGCGCTGGTATCCTGGTGTCGCCAATCTGGGGCAGCGGCCCACCTTCGACGGCAAAGGTATCGTTTTGGAGGCGCATTTGTTCGATTTTAGCGATGATGTCTACGGCCGTCATGGTCGGGTTGCCTTTGTCGAGCACCTGCGCCCGGAACAGAAATTCGACGGCATCAATGCCATCAAGGAGCAAATCACCTTGGATTGCGAACAGGCCCGGCAGATCCTGGCAGACCCCGCCAACGCCCAGGACCAGTTCACGGCGAATTGAGCGTTGACGACTTGCCGGCTTGCAGGCCGCCCCCGCTATGATATGCTTTGCCCCTAAACCGGTAATATGGGGATTATCATGGCCATTGCTGCTGTTGCACTCGACGATAAGTACGAACAGGAATCCGGCCGGGTCTTCATGACCGGTATGCAGGCATTGGTGCGCCTGCCCATGATGCAGCGCCAGCGCGACGTCGCCGCCGGCCTAAATACCGCTGGCTTTATCTCCGGCTACCGTGGCTCTCCCTTGGGCGGCTATGATGCCGCCCTCTGGTCGGCCTCTCGCTTTTTAGCCCGTAGCCACATCACTTTTCAGCCCGGCCTAAACGAAGATCTGGCGCTAACAGCCGTCTGGGGTTCGCAACAGGTCAATCTGTGGGCCGGGGGCAAGTATGACGGCGTCTTCGGCATCTGGTATGGTAAGGGCCCGGGCGTGGACCGTAGCGGCGATGCCATTAAGCATCTGAATTACGACGGCACCGCCAAGTATGGCGGCGTGCTGTTGGTGGCGGGCGATGACCATGGGGCCAAGTCCTCGACCCTGCCCCATCAGAGCGAGCCGGCTTTCATGGCCGCCGCCGTGCCGATATTTCACCCCGCCGGCGTGCAGGAATACCTCGATCTGGGCCTACACGGGTTCGCAATGTCTCGCTATTCGGGCTGCGCCGTCGGCTTTAAGGCGGTCGGCGAGACAGTGGAAAGCTCCGCTTCGGTAACCATCGACCCAAACGCGGTTGAAATCGCCAAGCTCATCGATTTTGACATGCCTGGTGATGGCCTGAACCTGCGTTACCCTGACGATATCATGGAAAAGGAAAGCCGGCTGTTGGACTACAAGCTGCCGGCGGCCCAGGCCTATGTGCGGGCCAACGGTCTGGACAAGATGATCTTCGATACGCCACGGCCGCGCCTAGGCATTGTCACCACTGGCAAGGCCTATTTGGACGTGCGTCAGGCCTTTGACGAATTGGGCCTGACAGCGGAAATGGCGTCGGACATGGGTATACGCCTGTACAAGGTGGCCATGACCTGGCCGATGGAGCCCAAAGGCGCCCTGGAATTCGCCAAGGGCCTCGAAGAAATAGTGGTGATCGAGGAAAAGCGGCCGATCCTGGAAGATCAATTGCGTACCCTGCTGTATGGCCGGGAGGGCGCGCCACGCCGGATTGTTGGCAAAAAGGACGAAAAAGGGCAGCCGCTATTACCGGAGATTGGCGAATTGACGCCGGGCATGGTCGCCCAGAGCATCGTCGGGCGGCTAAAATCATTCAGTGACATGCCCGATTTCGATCAACGCCTGGCCCGCATCGAACAAATCGAAACCGGGGCCAAGGGGTCGCCGCCAACCATCTTGCGCACCCCCTATTTCTGTTCCGGCTGTCCGCACAACACTTCAACCAAAGTACCGGAAGGCAGCCGCTCCATGGCCGGCATCGGCTGTCATGGCATGGCCCTGTGGATGCCCGACCGCAACACCCAGACCATTACGCATATGGGCGCGGAAGGGGTCAATTGGATCGGCCAGGCGCCGTTCTCCGAGACCGATCATGTGTTCCAGAATTTGGGCGATGGCACCTATTACCATTCCGGTCTGCTGGCGCTGCGCGCCGCTGTCGATGCCGGCGTCAACATCACCTACAAAATTCTTTTCAACGACGCAGTCGCCATGACCGGCGGCCAGCCGGTGGTCAATGTCGCGGACGGCAAGCTGACGCCGGACGAGATCAGCCGCCAGGTCCATGCCGAAGGGGTAACCAAGATCGCCCTGGTCACGGACGAGCCGGATAAATATCCCGGCGACACCAACTGGGCCCCCGGCACCTCGATCCATCACCGCGACGAACTGGACGCGGTCCAGCGCGACCTGCGGACGACAAAAGGTTGCACCGTTTTGATCTATGACCAGACCTGCGCGGCGGAAAAACGCCGCCGGCGCAAGCGCGGCCTGTTCCCGGATCCGCCCAAGCGGGCCTTTATCAATGATCTGGTATGCGAGGCCTGCGGCGACTGTTCCGTCAAATCTAACTGCGTCTCGGTACAGCCGAAGGAAACCGCATGGGGCCGCAAACGGCAGATCGACCAGTCCAATTGCAACAAGGACTTTTCCTGCGTCAACGGCTTTTGCCCCAGTTTCGTAACCGTGCACGGGGGCGGCCTGCGCAAGGCGGCAAAACCACAAAGCACTGGCGCCGGTGGCGGGCAATGGGATGAATTATTCGCGGGCCTGCCACTGCCCAGGCTGCCTTCGTCGGCCGAACCCTACGGCATTCTTGTGACCGGCATCGGTGGTACCGGCGTGGTCACCATCTCCGCCCTGTTGGGCATGGCCGCGCATTTGGAAGGCAAGGGTGTCTCGGCCCTGGACATGGCGGGACTGGCCCAGAAGAACGGCGCCGTCACCTCGCACATCCGCATCGCCGATTCGCCGGAAGATCTGCACGCCGTGCGCATCGCCACGGGTGGGTCCAAGTTGATCCTGGGCTGCGACATCGTCGTGGCCGCCGGCGCGAATGTACTCTCCACGATCAACGAAGGGGTTACCGCCGCCGTGATCAACAGTCATGTGGTGCCCACGGCACAATTTCTGGCCGATCAGAATATGGACATGGCCGGCGATGGCCTGATCAAACAATTGCGTGGCGCGGTAGGGCAAGATTACAGCCATTTCATCAACGCCACCAAGATCGCCACGGCATTGCTGGGCGATTCCATTGCCGCCAACCTGTTCCTGCTGGGCACGGCCTTTCAAAAGGGCTATGTGCCGCTTTCCCTGGAAGCAATCGAAGGCGCCATCGAAATCAATGGCGTCGCGGTGGCGGCGAACAAACAGGCCTTTGCCTGGGGCCGCCTGGCGGCCCACGATCAGACTGCGGTAGAGACCATCGCCGCGCCCCTGATACCACGGCAAGACAGCGGTACCGAGGACCTGAGCCTGGATCAGAAAATCGCCAAGCGGGTTGATTTCCTGACCGACTATCAGGATGCCGCCCATGCCGCACGCTACCGTGTCCTGGTGGACCGGGCCTTGGCGGCGGAACGGGAACGGGCCGCCGGGCTAGACGGATTTGGCGAGGCGGTGGCGCTGAATTTCTTCCGCCTGATGTCCTACAAGGACGAGTACGAAGTGGCGCGGCTTTACAGCGACGGGCGCTTCATGGATCAGGTGCGCCAACAGTTCGAGGGCGACTTCAGCCTGCGTTTGCACTTGGCCCCACCGATGATTTCCCGGCGGGATCCGAGCAGCGGCGAATTGAAAAAGCGGGAATTTGGCCCGTGGATGCTGAAGGTAATGCCGCTACTGGCCCGCATGCGCGGCCTGCGCGGCACCGCATGGGACATCTTTGGCCGCACGGCGGAACGGCGCATGGAACGCCAGTTGATTGTGGATTACGAAACGACCATGGCCCAGGTCATGGCCAGCATGAACCATGACAACTTCGCCATGGCGGTCCGCATCGCCGAAGTGCCGGACCGGATCCGCGGCTTTGGCCATGTCAAGGAAAAGGCCCTGATGTTGGCCAAACGGGCGGAGGCGGAGATGCTGGAACTCTACCGCGCACCGGCGCAACAGCCGACAGCGGCGGAGTAACGGGTTCCTGGCCGTATAAACGCGGTCAGACCGGACAGTTCCAAGGGAGTGGGCGGATATGCCTTATTCCCGCGCCATGGTGTTTAGCCATTTGGCCGGCGAGTACATGCTAGCGCCACCGCCAATCTTGGCGGTGCGGTGGGCAAGGCGGTTGACCGTCTAGCCCAGGCAGACCGCGATGTAGTGGTCATCATCAATGCGGACAGGACGGGCTCTTGGATGCCGGCCCATGGGCTTGTGACGGCAGGGGGCCGCCACCACCGTCAAGAGTAGCAATGCCGCGAAAATGGACGGCGTGATCCGGAATATGTTCTCATGTTGGCAATTATGCGCGCCTTCGGCTTCGGACAGACGTTTCGGCACCCCGCAACCTCCCAGAGTTGTTGTTGGTTAGCAGTTTAGCCGGACAATTAGGTTTCGCCATATTCAACGCCAGCCCGCTATAGTGCCGCTATGGCGATCGCAGATGTATCCGTGGCCGAGATGTCGCCCGGCCAACGCTATATGGTCCTAGTCACGGTGTCGTCGGCAACAATGCTCTATGCCATGACCATGACCATTGCCAATGTTGTGCTGCCGCAGATGCGCGGCGCCTTCTCCGCCTCGCCCGAAGAAATCACCTGGGTCGTAACCTACAACCTGGTGGCAACAGCCGTCATCACCCCGATCTCCGGCTGGTTGGCCTCCCGCTTTGGCCGGCGCAAAGTGATGCTAACCTCGGCCCTGGGTTTCACGATTGCAACGATATTTTGCGGTCTCGCCGAGTCGTTGGAAGCCATCGTGTTTTACCGCATCGCCCAGGGCGCGTTCGGGGCACCGTTGGTGCCGATCGCCCAGTCCACCCTGCTCGACACATTTCCCCGGCAGCAGCATAGCCTGGTTAGTGCCTTGTTTGGCTTTGGCGTGGTCCTTGGGCCGATCATCGGCCCCACCGTAGGCGGCGCGGTCGCAGAAGCGCATAATTGGCGCTGGGCGTTCTTTCTGATAGTGCCGTTTGCGCTGCTGACGGTGCTGGGAATATTTCTGTTCATCCGGGATCGAAAGCGCACCGAACCCCCGCGGAGCTTGGATTGGACCGGCTTTCTCGCCTTGGCAATAGCGTTGGCCGCGATGCAACTAATGTTCGGCCGCGGCGAGCAGAATTACTGGTTCGAATCAACGGAAACGATCATTGAAGCCGTGCTCGCCGCCGGCGCCATCTACTTATTCGTGATCCATTCCCTGACTAGCAAGCAGCCGTTTATCAGCGCCAGTCTATTTCACAACCGAAACTATTCAGTCGGCATTTGCCTGGCCTTCATTTTCGGTATGTTGAACTTCACGCTGATGGTGCTGACACCGACCATGTTGCAGGATCTACGAGGCTATCCGGATTCGGTCATTGGCATGCTACTGGCGACCCGGGGAATCGGTAGTATAGCCGCGGTGCTGGTCGTCGTCCGTCTTTCCAACTGGGACCCGCGGATGGCTCTCTCCATCGGCTTCACCTGTCAGGCCTTGGCCGGTTATGCGATGTCGCAATTCGACATCAATATGACCTACTGGGACATCGCCTGGACCAGCACCTTGCAGGGCTTCGGCATCGGCATGTCATGGGTGCCACTGACCTTGATCATGTTCTCGACCGTCAAGCCGGAACGCCTGGATGAAGCTTCGGCGGTCTTTCACATGTTACGTAATTTTGCCGCCAGCCTTTTCATCTCGATCAGCGTCGCCGTCGTCGTCCGTTCGACCTTTATCAACACCATGGCCCTGAATGAGCTCATATCGCTGTTCAACAAATCCTTGTTGTTTCCCAGCGTAACCGGACCGCTTGATTTTAGCGATATCAACAGCCTGGCCCTGGTGGCCAGCGAAGTCCGGCGGCAGGCGACCATGATCGGCTATATCAACGCCTTCAAGCTGTTCACGGTTTTATCCGTCCTGCCGATCCCCTTTATCTGGCTGGCCAGGCTGCCAAGACACGATAGTTAGGCTCGATGCTGGGATAATAGCGAAAATTGCGGTTTCATGCCATGACCCTCGAAGAGGGCCATAACCGGACTGTTAGTATTTTCTAATACACGGCACCTAGATGCTGGCGAGTGGGAGCCTTCCACAGCATCACAAGCAGACTTCATAATCACTAGAATTGATAAAGACGACCGACAGCTGACGGCACAATATTGTTACCAAATGCATTGACCAAGGCGGTGACCGCCCGGAACCCGGTGCAATGGGCCGGAACGATGATATCCAAATTGAAATCCGCCATGCGGGCGACAGTGTCAGTAATGATTGGTTCAACCGTCGCGCCGGAGAGATGAAATCCTCCCATAGCACAATGCAGACCAACAGCCCCGATTTGATGATTTGGCCGTTATTGGAAGCCCATTTAGCCAATTTCCTCGGCCTGAAATAACAATCCGCTGTTGGTCACATCGAAGGTTTCCACCGCCTCCGCCGGCGCCGGGGTGCGCATGTTGTTTACTAAACAAATCCGCATGGCCCTGGAAATGGCCAAACCTCTGACCGAACCAGTGTTGGCGGAAGGCGCGCAGGGGCAAGATATGCGTTTCCTCTTCGGTCTTAATATTGGCTTCTAGAAGCGCGCAGGTGTGAAATGGATTATGATGGCGCACCGCAGTGAATTGAATTCCGAGAGAGACCATATGACCGAGGATCTTACGGTACCGTTGAACCTACCGGACTTTGCCGGTCTGGACCTAGATTTCGATATTATCGACAGCCACCATCACCTGTTCGATTTGCAGGCCGTGCGCTATCCCTGGCTGTCGGGTCACCAGGAGGAACATTTCCTGCTGGGCAATTATGATGCCTTAAAACGCAATTACAGCGCCGCCAATTATCGTGCCGACGCGGCCCCGTTGCGGGTCGTGAAGACCGTGCATGTAGAGGCGGAGGCGGACCGCGATGATCAAGTGAATGAAACCCGCTGGCTGTCGGGCACCATGGCGGAGGAGGGCCTGCCCGATGCCATCGTGGCCCATGCCTGGCTGCATCGGCCCGATAGCGAGGCGGTGCTGGCGGCCCAGGCGGCTTTTCCCGCCGTGCGCGGTATTCGCAGCAAGCCCAGAACCGCTGCTACCGCCGCTACCCGGGATAGCGTCCGCGGCCAGCAGGTCAGTATGCAGGATCCGGCCTGGCGCCAGGGCTTGGGCCTGTTGCGAAAATTCGGCCTGTCCTGGGATTTGCGGGTGCCGTTCTGGCATCTGGGAGAGGCGGCGGAGGTCTGCGCCCTTTATCCGGATTTAGCCATTGTCGTCGAACATACCGGCCTGGCCTGGGACCGGAGCGATGAGGGGCTGGCAGAATGGCGCCAGGGCATGGCCGCGCTGGCGGCCCAGGATCACGTGCATTTAAAGATTTCGGAACTGGGCATGGCCGGCGTGGCCTGGGATTATGACGACAATCGCCGCGTGGTGCGCGAAGCCGTCGAAATCTTCGGCTTCGCCCGTTGTATGTTTGCTTCCAACTTTCCCGTGGCCGGTCTGCGCATCGGCTATGTGGATCAGGTCAGCGCCATTGCTCACATGATCCAAGATTGCTCAATTGCCGAGCGCACCGCCCTGTTCCACGATACGGCGAATCGTTTTTACCGCTTGTAGGAACGCTTCACTGCGCCGTTTGGTGTTTCCAGAACCAAATGTCACCCAGAAGGGGGGCGGCCTACGCCGGAACGGGGCTTCGGCGTAGGCCGAGAAAATTGACGGCAAGGTGGAAAAGACGGGAGAGGTGTGTCTGGCTGACGACAATTTTGGCCAAACGGGCTTCCAACAACGGTCAAATCATCAAATTGGGGCTGTCGGATGGTCGCAGAGCAAAATTTCTTCCGTCGGTGGTGGGGGTCGTCTACGATTGGATGCAAATTCAAGGGCATTTGGGAAATGTCGATTTATTCACCGTCAGGGCAATGCTTTGTAGTGAAGCAATGATGGGCTAGATTTTTATTATCATTACCCCATTTTCCATAGACGGTGGCCAAGGAACAGTTGAGTGCATAGGATGATATTGCTTCGTCTTTTCTGTAAAACCCTAGTCCTAGGCGTAGTCAGATAGAGGAAAGCATCAAGTTGATCAATATCAGTATGAGTGAATCACTTGGAGCTATCGTACAAATTTTTAGCAGAATCTAAATCAAATCCAATTCTGGCCTGGGTCTGCTGAATGCTCGTTTATTGGGGGAAAATATGCCATTTATTGATGCAGTAGGGCATTTATCTTTTCTTATCATCGCACTTTCTCTGCTAATGAGAGACATAATTCTGCTTCGCACTCTTGGAATTATATCGGGAATAGTAGGTATATATTATAACTATTGGGTAACTGATGAGCATTTATGGGTGCCAATTATTTGGCTGACCATATTCATGCTGATAAATATTTTTATGATAGCAACATTCTACATAACAAATAGTGACGCTAATCTGACAGACGATGAATTGGCAATATGGAAAATGAACTTCCTCGGCCTGGCAACCGACGAATACAGGCGAATAAAGAGGATATTTGAATTTCGATCCTATGGGGGCAGTGACGTTCTGATACATGCGGGCACGGAAAATGCGTTCCTGTACTTCGTAACCTCGGGACAGCTTCGTGTCGAAAGGGATAATGAGGAAATAGGGAAACTCACCCAAGGTGATATCGTCGGTGAAATGTCCTTTTTAACGGATTCCCGAGCAAATGCGGATGTCATAGCAGTTGAAGAAACGACCTGCATCGTAATTGATAAATCTAAACTTAGATCACTCATGATAAAGCACCCGTCATTCCACTTATCCATGACGAATTTATTTAATATCAATCTGATGAAGAAACTTGCTTAAAAATTCGAGATCAGGTTCCGTTTTTCTACAAATCTCACAAGCCTATAAAGCCGTGGCGAATGACGGGGCTTAGCCGGCGGCACGCTCCTGGCTTGAGGTTTTGTTGAATTGTTCGCTGCAGCATTTGGAGAAATGGGAGTGAGGGGACGCTCTCCGTCCCAATATGGATTAATTTTCTATCTTCGTCATTCGGCTGGCAAATCAATTAATGCGCAAAGTCTATAGACACAAGTTCGACGCGCAGATTTTCCTTATCCTTATTATTCGATACCAATTCGCTGTCGTCGGGTGCGGACCTAAAAACGATCGGTCCCTCCTTTTGGTATGGTTTAAATTCCCAATCGATATCGATGGTCGATGGAATAAAACCGTTCTTTAAATTAGATAAAGTTCGTCGTATAGGCCACAAAATTGCGCCGGATGTTTGCTAATTGGTTGCTAAGTAAAAAAAGAGGCCATGAGGAAAAGCAGGTATGCCCTTTACCATATTGAAAATTAAGGAAAAAGTGGTGCCCAGGGACAGATTTGAACTGCCGACACGCGGATTTTCAGTCCGCTGCTCTACCAACTGAGCTACCTGGGCATCCGGGGCAAGGAACCCGGTGGGCGACGAACGCCCGTAGACGTTGGGGTTCATAGTGGAATTTGAATTATCTGTCCAGCGCCAGGGCGCTGAAGGCGCGGTGGCCTGCACGCTTGTCATCAGGCCATGGTGGGGAATTCCTTCAATCACCCTTCAAGCCGGGTCTTTGCGGTAGAGATGATAACGGCCCGCCTCCACGCCGTCAGGCAGGGCGACCGCCCCACAGCCGGGAATGTCCAGGGCCTGGTCGGCGGCGACCACGGCGCCTGGCGCCAGCAAAGGCGCCAGCGCGGGGCCGACGAAGGCGGCAAGTGCTGCGGTCAGCGCCGCATCACCACTGCCAATATCGCAATGAGCCAAAACCGCCCGCGCCCCTATGCGGGCCAGGGCGCCGGGCAAACTGTCCTTAAAATCACCCTCCAGCAGATGCCGGGCATCGGGCACGCAATCGGGGTGCGCGGCAACCTTGCGTTCAAAAATAAAGATCTCGCGCCCAGGCAGGCGGTCGCGCAAATGATCAAAGGTACGGCCATTGCCCAATCCCAGTTCCAACACCGGGCCTGCCGCCACGCCAATCTCACCCACCGCCCAATCGAGGCAGGTCCGCTGCGCCTGCAGGCGGCGGATAGCGCTGTCCAGGCGGCTCAAGACCGGCACCATACCATCGACGGCGCGGCGCTAAAGTCATTCTGCGTGATCAAGCGTCGCCAGTCTCCAGCGCCCGAAGCCGGCGGTTGGCCTCGGTCAATTGCAGGTTGGATTGTTCCTGCCGCCGCGCCAGCTCGCGCATGATTTCAACCGCCATGGTGGGGAATTCATTCACCAGACGAAAAAACAGATCCTTGCTGATCCGCAGAGTATCCAGTTTCGAGGTCGCCGTAATGGTCGCGGTGCGGGGCACATCGCACAGAATGGCGATTTCACCCACGAAGGCATTACGCCCAATCTGGGCCACGGTCAGGTGTGCACCATCGGGCCCCTCGATCACCACGTCCGCCGAGCCCTCGACGACCAGGTAGGCGGCATCACCCATGTCGCCCTGACGAAACAGGCTTTGCCCCTCCTGGAAGGCTAGGCGCTCAGAAGTGAAGGCCAATAATTTCAGCTTGGAAGGTTCTATATTGGCAAAAAGCGGAATACTGCGCAGCAGTTCAACTTCTTCATTCAGGCTCATGACCGACCTCCGCCCCTTAATCGAGACACTCTAGGGCATTTCCATTCTAGAAATGCGCAGACCTTTAGGATTAGGGAAACCTTTACAATCACTTAGGATAGCTTTGCGAGTCTCATTGACTCGGAATTGCGCCATCCTACTCCGATGCCAATAGTTCCTTGACATGCTCATTACTCCCACTCAAATCGGCAAATACGCCGCGCTCCATCAAGCGGCCCTGACGTATGACTAGAACTTCATCGAAACCGGCCGCCATGCTGGCCCGTTGCACGGACCAGATTAGGCAGCGCCCTTCGAAATCGGCCAGCAAAGCCTCCATTATCCCGGCCTGAGTAGCGGAGTCCAGGGACATGGTGGATTCCGACAAAATCAAAATATCAGGGCGCTTCAACACGGCCCGGGCCAACGCCAGTTTTTGCCGCTGCGCCGTGGACAGTCGGGAACCGGCAATGCCCACGTCGAAAGTCAAACCAACCTCGGCCACGATTTCGTGCAGGCCCAGACCCGCGATGACTTCGGAAATCAGCGCGCCGACCAGACCCGCCGCCCGGGCCTGGCCATAGGCCACCTTGCCGAACAGGATGTTGTCCTGGATATTTGCGGCGGCGTTATATTTTTCCACATCAAAGAATTTCACCGAGTCGCGCAACTCTTCAGGCAAATTGGCGGCGAAATAGCGCCGTGCCTCAAGAATTTTGCTCTGCAGGCTATCATCCACCAAGCCAAGGCGATGACGGGCTGGAATGAGTTTAAACGGCAAGGACATCAACTGCGCCTGGTCCTCGTCGGGCAAAGCTGCCAGATTAGCCCGGTCACTGCGTTGCAGCAGGGCCTGGATATCGGGCAGATCGTCGGCAGAAATAAAACTGAACTGTTGAAACAGTTCGTGGTCAGGCGGCAGGTCGGCGAACAATTCGACCATCGTCGAGGCTACCTGGAAGCCGACCGCCAAGAACTGCTCGGTCAGGCCAACCTGTGCCAGAACGTCCAGCACATAGGGATGCTCGGCCAGATGCTCCACGTCGAAGGCGCGGCCAACCGGATTGCCAAACATTAGATTTTCGCCCACGGAGGCATTCAGGTTATAGGCGTCCGCGTCGAACCCTTCGACCAGGACCAACAGCGCCGGATCGGTGGCCATATGCTCCCGCAGACCCGCTCGGGCGCGCAGAATGGCGGCTGCCAAATCAGGCCGGTCCTGTGGATCAATGGTGCCGCGCAGGCCGAATTGATGGATCTCCTCATCCATGCCTATCA
>Ga0310124_10000979_pt1 | contig 20201 bp, 24 predicted proteins | sample CB11b_AW_Bot5_MG_FD_203507 | JGI IMG/M metagenome (GOLD analysis project Ga0310124, IMG submission 203507) | Marine microbial communities from Western Arctic Ocean, Canada - CB11b_AW_Bot5 | ecosystem: Environmental > Aquatic > Marine > Oceanic | place: Canada: Western Arctic Ocean | collected... | reverse complement strand
TCGACCGTCTGGTGGCGGAGGAAGCCTACGAAGAGGCAGCTCGCGTCCGCGATCAGATTACCGATATCGAAGGCGCTGACGAGCTGGACTGAATCGACCATGCACGTCCCGGTCGTTCCGTGCGGAAGAGTTCAATATTGCCCTCATCGGCAAGGGTAACGTAGCAGCTACAGCCATCGGTTCCCCCGAAGGCTAGATTCGTGCACATCTTTCCCTTCAATTGAATCTCAAGAAGTACCTCCCCCGCAGGGGAGACCTTGGCGATTGTGCCCTTGCCATGGCGTGTGATGTACAGATTGCCATCTACATCACAACGCATTCCATCCATACCGAAGTCGGGAAACTGGATCAACAGTCGCTTGTCGCTGATCTCACCGGTCGCTGTCAGGCTATAGGCCCAGACGTTGCGCTGCACGGACTCATTGACATACAGGGTACGTTCATCGGGGCCGACCTCGATACCGTTGGTCGTGCCCATGTCGCTCTCCAGCAAGGTCACGGCACCGTCGGTATCAATTCGCCAGATCTGTCCCATCGAGCCTTTCCAGTCCGGATCGCTGGCGAATAGGATATCGTTGTCGGCGATACAAATGTCGTTGGGCTGGTGGAAGGTTGGCTCGTGAGCGAAGACTTCGATCTGTTCGGTCTGCATGTCGACGCGCAGGATGTTGTGACCCGTGTAGTCGGCGATCAGCATACGATGGGCGCTGTCGAAGCGAATGCCGTTGCCCGTGCTACCCTCTGGCAGATCGAGGAAGAGGCTCGCTGCGCCGGATGGTGTGATACGACCGATGGTATGCTGGCGTTCGAAATTGACAGCGTACAGATTGCCGTCGCGATCGACTGCCGGGCCCTCGATCCCGGAGGTGAAATCTCCGGCAGGGGTAAAAACGCGGCTGATGTATGGCGTGTCGACCATTGAATCTGACCTCTTGAAGAGGGGCTGTCGGTTGCATCGTCAGGAGCCGGCGGCTAGACTTAGCGCAACAGATCAAGCGCCAAGTAACCTAACGAGGAGATTGAGAATGCGTCCAAAACTGCTGCTGATATGTGCCGCCATGGCCACGGTGTTTGGCGCCACCGAAGCTCGCGCCCACTGCGAGATCCCTTGCGGGATCTATGGTGACGATCTGAGATTCGCGACGCTCGACGAGGATATTACGACGATCGCGAAGTCCGTCGATATGATCGTGAAGTTATCTGCCGACCCCGCAACCAATGCCAATCAGATCACCCGCTGGGTACTGAACAAAGAGAAACACGCCGACCACATTCGTGAGATCGTCACTCAATATTTCATGACGCAGCGGGTCAAGCTGCCCGACATGTCGGATGCCGGTGCCGTCGAGTCGTATAAGAATCAACTGGCCATGTTGCACAAAATGCTCGTCTATGCAATGAAGAGCAAGCAGAATACGGACAAGGCACACACGGACGTATTGCACGACACGGTGCATGAGTTCAAGGCAGCCTACACAAAGAAGTAGGCTGCCGTCTCTTTGGACAGCCGTAAGGGCCCCGCTTCGTACAGCTGGAGTGGGGCCGTTGTCATTCCCACACGGTATGAGACTATATTCATAGACGGTGCGTCATCTGACCGGTCCTGCTAATTCGACCGTCAGCTGTGAAAGCGGGACCGTTGTTCTGCCGTTTCTGCTCGTCGGTGCCCTGGTCGTGTGCTCCCAAGCTCAGATACATTTCGTCGAAACAGGTGTCGCTGCCGGGCTCGCGGCTACCACTGGCGAATTCAACGGTGCCGCCTTCGGTGACGCCGACGCCGATGGTTGGCCGGACCTGTTGGTGCTGCGCACGTCACGCAACGACCCAGCGTCCCTGTATCGAAATCAGATGGACGGCACCTTCGATGCGGGCGCTTTCGCCTGGACTGCCCCCCAGGACGCGGTGGGCGGGCTGTTCGTCGACTACGACGAGGATGGTGACCAGGATCTGTATCTGATCCTGCACCAGTCACCGAACCAACTACAGCGCAACGACGCTGGAGAGTTTTCCGTCGTCGCCCAGCCCCAATCATTAATCTGGGAGATGGCACATTTCTGGATCAGGCGGCAGCCTTCGGGCTCGCCGACACCTCCCGTGCCCGCGCCGTGCTTGTGGGTGACATCGACAACTATGGCGATCCGGATGTCTACGTGATCAATGAGGGCACCCACAACCGGCTCTACGCCAATGGTGGCAGTCCCCACGGTTGGTTGCGTGTGACTGCCCGTGGTGTGATCAGCAATCCCGACGCCATCGGTGCTCGCCTCACCGCCTGGGTTGGTGGTCGGTCCTACCTGCGGGAGGTGAATGGCACGGCGGGTATGTCGTATAGCAGCCGCGTCACTCTTTTCGGTGGGGGAGGCGCCCCGAGTCGATTCTCTGGTCGTGCGCTGGCCGAGTGGCGCCATCGAGACCCATGGCTCCGTGGCGGCGAACACGGCACTGCATCTCGTCGAAGGGGGTGCGCTGACAGCGGTTGTGGAAAGGTCGGTTGGCGCCTCCGTTCCGCTACAGATGGTTCTGTCGGATGCATACCCTAACCGCTTTTAATGCCAGTGTCGTTCTGCCCTTTGATCTGCCATCTGCCGGGCCCGTGCGGCTACTGTGCGAACGCTCATCGATGGTCAGGTCCTGGCGGCAGGACCGCAGCAAGTCATCTGGACAGGACTGGATCAGGCGGGCGACCCTGTGGCCTCAGGCGTTACGCACATCTGAAGGTGTTCAGCGAAAGTCGAGTTCGTTCGTTGGTACTTTCGCGCTGAGGTCTAGCAGCTAGATGCGGCCACTCAGACTGATTCGATGTACGTTGCCAAGGGCGGGAAATGAGGCGTAGGCGTAGTCGAGGCGCATTCCTTTGAGGTCCAACCCGGCGCCGGTCGACAGCCCAAGGGCTTCGTCGCCATCGAGGCCGGATTGTTGCAAGCTATAACCGGGGCGCAAGGTCAGACCGCCTGCAAGCTCAATTTCGACACCAAAATTGAAGTATGGATCATTGTCGTTCGGTATGGTCACATCCACTGCCAGCAACAGGGGCAGGGGAAAGTGGGCGGGATGGTGGCTCATACCCGCACGCAGCAGCACGGGAAGGGAATCGGTATGATCCTTGGTAAATCCCGACCGTACTGCGCCGAGGTTCGACATCGAGGCGCCTAGGGTCATTCCCGGGATGGGCCCATTTGCCAGTAGCCCCAGATCGAACGCCCAGGCATCGGCGGCATAGTCGTCGATACCGGAGTAGATCCACTTTGCCGTACCACCCAGAGTCAATCGATCACCCCAGAATGGTTGCGCTGCGGAAATCCCTGTGGCGACATCGAAGGCACCGAACGTACCCTGTGCGAGGCCATCCTCCCCGGTGCGCTGCAGTTCACCGTAGGTGAAGTAGTTGACGCTCAGCGCCAACATTCGCGGCCCTGCAGGTAGGCCGACACTGAGGAAACCGGCCTCGGTGTCGACGAGATAACTGGTCAAGGACACGGCGGTGGCGCGCTCTTTGACGGCGTAGATGCCAGCGGGGTTCCAGGCGGTTGACTCCAGATCGCCCGAGATCGCCGTATAGGCTCCACCGAGGGCCGCCGCGCGGGCACCGACGCCTACCTTGAGAAAGCTGAAACCTGTGGTGCCGGCGTTGTCGTTGAGGGCATGGACGTCATCGACAGCCCAAATCAGACCAGCGAGTAGGATGCATCGGCAGAGCAGGCGCATAGCTAATCGTCTCTCTCTCTCTCTCACGTGGACTGCTCAAGGACGCGGGCGCCCCGGAGCAGGACCTCTTCTTCGAAGGGACGCGCCAGCAATTGCGCGCCAATCGGCAGTCCATCCGCGGCCTCGGCGACAGGCACGGAGATGCCCGGAATACCAGCGAGATTCACGGAAACGGTATAAATATCGTTCAAATACATCGTCAGCGGATCATCCACCTGCGCACCGAGACGGAAAGCCGTGGTCGGCGCTACAGGGCTCAGTAGCAGGTCGCACTGTTCGAAGGCGGTCTCGAAGTCCTGACGAATCAGGGTCCGTACCTGCTGTGCCTTGCGGTAATAGGCATCGTAGTATCCGGCGCTGAGCACGTAGGTGCCGAGCATGATTCGGCGTTTCACTTCGGCGCCAAAACCTTCGCTGCGCGTGCGATGGTATAACTGCTGCAAGTCTGTGGCATCGGCGGTGCGGTGACCATACTTGACGCCGTCATAACGGGACAAGTTGGCCGACGCCTCCGCCATGGCGATGACGTAATAACAGGCGACGCAATAATCGGGATGGCCAGCCACGGGCAGGGACAGGTCCACCAATTCCGCACCTGCGTCGCGCAGCTTCTCGGCGGCGGCTTGTGTTGCGGAGCGGATCTCCGGATCGAGGCCATCCGCGAAAAACTCGCCGGCGAGTCCCACTCGTAGACCCTCGACCCCCTCATTGAGTTTCGCCCGATAGTCGGGCACGGGCCGATCGACGGACGTTGCGTCCCGTGGATCGTGGCCTGCAACGACCCCCAACAGCAGAGCGATGTCCTCGACATCGCGGGCCACAGGTCCTATCTGGTCGAGGGAGGAGGCGTAGGCGACAAGGCCATACCGCGAGACTCGGCCATAGGTGGGTTTGAGACCGACGACACCGCAGTAGCCCGCCGGTTGACGCACCGAACCACCGGTGTCCGAACCCAGTGCGAGGGTGGCTTCATGGGCGGCGACGGCAGCGGCGGAACCGCCACTGGACCCGCCGGGGACACGTTCCGGATCGACGGGATTTCGAGTGGGACCGAAATGGGAGTTTTCGCAGGACGAACCCATGGCGAACTCGTCCATGTTGGTCTTGCCCAGCAGGACGGCGTCGGCGCTACGGACCCGGGCCACAGCGGTGGCATCGTACGGCGCTACGTAGTCAGCGAGAATGGCGGAACCACAAGTCGTACGTCCGCCGTTGACGCACATCACATCTTTGACCGCCATCGGGATCCCCGCCAGAGGCCCCAGTCGTTCACCCGCCTGGCGTCTGCGGTCCAGTTGTGCTGCCGCCGCCAGGGCCCCATCGGCGTCGACGGAGATGTAGGCGTTGATTCGAGGTTCCGTCGATTCGATGCGCTCCAGGACACTCTCCGTCAATTCGACAGAGGTGAGATCACCGTCAACGAGGCGGTCAAGTGCCTCATGGGCAGTGAGCTCCGCGTGTGTCAATGCTAGGAATGGGTCTTTTTCTGCGTCGATTCCGCCCCGCTGGACTCAGCCGCAGGTGCGGGGATCGACTCGGTGTGTGCCACCTGTCCTGGTGGCGCCGCCGGTGGCGCAGTCGATGCGGGGGGGATATTCGGACGGCTGTCGTTGCGTCCGGCGATATCGACCTCCTCCTGCACATCCTTAACGGCGCTGCGGAACTCGCGGATGCCCTTGCCCATCCCTTTGGCCATTTCCGGGATGCGCTTGGCGCCGAAGAGCAGCAGGACGACGAGAAAGATGACGAGGATTTCCCAATGACTCGGAAACATGACGATTCTCCGTGGTTACCTGTCTGTCAGTACGAATACTTGAAGTAGTACCAGCCGACAAAGACACCGAGCAGTGTGATGACATTAAAATTCAGGGTCAGTCCGAATTGAAAGGACAGGATGATGAGGTTCAGCATATGCGGGCCGATGGCGTATGGGAAGTAGTCGAGCAGTGCTCGCTCGACGATACTGTCCTTCCCAGCGACAAACCACAAGATCAACCGCAGTGACTCACCGATGACGCTACCACCGATGGCGCTGATAAAAAGAATGAGAATCAGATGACTGACGGGCTTATTACGCAGCATCATAGGTAGCCCACGTTCCGCTAGAACCCGTACACGCTTCAGGCGTGTTGGGTCACCTCATCGCTGAAGATCCCGGCAACCGAGCGCCCCACCCCGGTGAGCAGGTAGACCAACAGGATGGGGAAGAAGAAGTCCTTTGATGTCGCTGGATGCACGACAAGGGCGACACCACCGATAAAGAAGGCTTGTTTGCAGCGATCCCAGAAACCACTGGAGCGAAAGTTCGGCATCGAGTCGTATTCGACTCGGCTCACCATCAGCGCCGCCAGAAATATCGTTACGATGACACCAAGTTGGGCGGCGTGCGCCGTCTGCCAGGCATGTTCAGTGAAGACGATAAACTGGGTGAGAGCGATCGCGGCGGCGGGAATCGGCAGGCCGGTGAAGTAGTCGGTCTTGCGGGACTCGTGACTCATGACGTTGTAGCGGGCCAGGCGGAAGGCACCACCCAGAAGAAACACAAAGGCGATTGTCGCCCCCCAACCCGAGGCAAACAGGCTGTGATAGAGCATGAAGGCTGGCACGACGCCGAAAGTACAGACATCGGCGAGGGAATCGAATTCGATACCGAAGGCCGAGTCCCGACCGATCAACCGGGCAATGCGGCCATCCATATTGTCGAGGGCCGCTCCCAGCACGACCAGCCAGGCGGCGGAAACGTATCTGCCTTCGGTGACATAACGAAGTGCCAGGAACCCACACAGCAGATTGCCGATAGTGAACAGGTTGGGGATGATGGCGCGGTTGATGTAAATCAAGAAACAACTCCCGATACGGTCTTATTGGCCGGAGCCAACTCCGCAAGGTAAGTAGCGCTCTTCAGTTCCAACCTGTACCCCCGGGCCGTTCGACGACCTGAAACTTCACGGTTTTTCGCTTGCCACGGCGTATAACTTCAAATACGCATTCCTGCTCGACACGCAAGCTCTGCAGCAAACGCCAAGCTTCGATCGCCGTCGCCACCCCTCCTCCATTCATGGAGAGGATGACATCACCACGCCCGAGTCCGGCGGCGTCGGCAGGGCTGTCCATCGCCACGGTAACCACCACCGCTCCCTCGGTGCTGTTCAACTCAAGATAGGCAGCCAGCCGCGGTGTCACATTCTGCAGATCGGCGATCCCATGCCAGGCCGAGCGCAAACGCCCCTGTGTGCGAATCTCTTCGAGGAACGGGCGTGTCGCTTGGACGGGAATCGCAAAACCGATCCCGATGGACCCCAAGCTGAATTCACCACCGGTGTAGATGAAGCTGTTTATGCCGACGACCTCACCCAGAGCGTTGACCAGCGGACCCCCACTGTTGCCAGGATTTATGGCGGCGTCGGTCTGGATCATATCCTGGTAGTAATAGTCTCCTTGACGCTCGGGGAAGTCTCGGTTTATTGCACTGATAACACCGACACTTACGGTTGGTCCGAGGTCGAAGGGGTTGCCGATGGCGATGGCCCATTCTCCGACAAGAATATCGCCCGATTCCCAGAGGGGCGCAACCGGGAGATCGGCACCGTCGATCTGCAGAACGCCCAGGTCGAGGGCTTCGTCTCGGTGAACGGCGTTCGCCTCAAAGACCCGTCCGTCCGGCAGGGACACCTCCACCCGCATCGGTTGATCCTGCCCGAGTACATGGCCGTTGGTCAACACGGTGCCCGAGGCGTCGATGAGAAATCCCGAGCCACCGGTGATGCGATCACGCAGTTCGGTCCGGTAATACCGGCGTCCAAAGCGGAAGAATTCGAGCAAAGGGTCCTGGCGCAGGACTCGTTCTCGATGCACGACGTGGATACTGACAACGGCAGGTTGTACCCGTTCCACGGCGCGTACGAGCGCATTGCGCCGAGTCCCGTCGATGTTCAGATCGCTGGCGGCAGATTCGCCTGACATCAGGCAGGCTGCCGCCAGCGCAGCGGTGACGGCGCTCGGGGGCCACCAAGACTTGTGATCCATCATCCTAAGTTCAATATGTACAATACATACGGCACATTCAAGGGGCACCTGTGGCCAGCACAGATGCGCCCGAGCGCCCACCAAAGGAGGACGGATAGTTCACGTAGAGCAGGCACAACCCACGCGACGGGGCAGTCTGGCCCCCATGGTTCCGCCCCGAGGCCGGCGTCAGCAATTGGCCGAAGTCGGCTGGCGACATCCTGCCGAGACCAACTTGGACGAACGTACCCACGAGGATTCGAACCATATGACGCAGAAAGCGATTGGCTTCGACTTCGAAGATGAATTCCCGTCCCTGTCGTCTCCAGGATGCGTCATCGATACGGCACTCGAAGTGGTCTGGCGGTGGCAGGGCTTTGCAGAAGGCGCGGAAATCGAGTGCTCCCGTCAAAAATCCGGCGGCCGCCGTCATCCGCTCCAGATCAAGGGGGCGAAACATCGTCCAGACACGATGACGATCGAGGGGACTGTGGGCGCTGCTGATCCGATACCGATAACGCTTCCCACGGGCGCTGTAGCGGGCATGGAAGTCGTCATGGACCCAACACACGTTAGAGACCGCCACGTCAGGTGGCAGCAGTGCATTGAGGCTCGCCAGGAGGCGTTCCACGGGTAGGGTACTGCCCGTGTGGCAATGGGCGACCTGGCCGAGGGCATGAGTGCCAGCGTCGGTTCGTCCCGAGCCATGAGGTGTCACCTCCTCCTGCAACAGGGTCCGCAGGGCGCGCTGTAACTCTCCCTGGACGGAGCGACCGCGAGCCTGCACCTGCCAACCGACGAAATCGGTGCCATCGTACTCGAGATCCAGACGGAGCGTCCGTTTGCCCGGGGAGGTGGTCACGGCAACAGACCCCGGCCAAGCTGCGATACCCACCACATGATAAAACAACCGCCAATGCAGACGCAGGCGGCGAGGCTGTCGGCGGTGCCGAATTGTAGCTGCCGATACTGAGTGCGTCCCTCCCCACCGCGATAGCCGCGTGCCTCCATGGCGATCGCGAGTCGATCGGCGCGGGCAAAGGCTGCCAGAAAGAGGGGGACGAGCAAGGGGACGAGTTTGCGGGCTCGAGCGATGGGGTGGCCGGTGAATTCAGCCCCTCGAGCGATCTGTGCCTTCTGTAGACGGTCGGCTTCTTCCGCCAGAACCGGGATGAAGCGCAGGGCGATGGAGATCATCATCGCCAGTTCGTGGGCGGGGACCCCCAGCCGCCGGAAGGGGCGCATGAGGCGCTCGAGACCATCCGTCAATTCCATGGGTGACGTGGTCAGAGTCAACAGGGATGCCGCCGTGACCACGGCGCCGAGGCGGAGGCAAAAGATGGCCGCCGCCTGCAAGCCCTCTTCGGTAATGTTGAGCTCGAGCCAAGGGATGTGCCAGAGCAGATGCCCCGGTGTCATACCCGCGTGCAGCAGGGCGGTGATCATCAGTAGCCACAGGAAGGAGCGCAGGTTTTTCAACAGCAGTTTGGGCGGCAGGTGGGACAGATAAGTGGTGCCGATAACAAAGATGCAGAACGCTGCCACCGGGGGGATGCCTCGGGAGGCCAGAGCCGCTGTCATCCAGACCAGGACGGCGAGCAGTTTGGTGCGCGGATCCAGCCGATGCAGGATGGAGGTCCCCGCCACGTACTTGCCAAGAGCGATGTTACCGAGCAGGCCCATCTTTTCAGGGCATATCGGTGCCGGTGAGCAAAACGTAAAGCCCCCGGGCAGGTGGGTAGATCAGCTTCGACAGCGGATGCCAGCCGGTCATGGCGCCGACCACGATCAGTCCCATCAGGCCCCAGGAGAGAAGACTCGAATGACGCGCGTAGCTGTTGGCGAGGGGGATCGGCAACACGCCCACCAGGACCTTCGAACCGTCCAGAGGTGGCACGGGTAGCAGGTTGAAGAATGCGAGCAGGAGGCTGAGCAGGACGAGGGCCCGCAGGCCGAGATAGAACAGGACCCCAGTTTCAGATGTCAACAGCAACGGCCCGAAGAGGCGCAGGCCCAGACCGACGACGAGGGCGGTCACCACATTGATCGCCGGTCCCGCGGCAGCGATTACCAACATATCGCGCTTGGGATTGGCCAGATATCGCGTGTCCACCGGAACGGGTCGACCCCAGCCGAAGTGCATGATGACGAGCAGAATCGTGCCCATCATGTCCAGGTGGGAGAGTGGGTTGAGCGTCACCCGCCCCAAGGCGCGTGCCGTCGGGTCTCCGAGTCGGTCGGCGACATAGGCGTGGGCAAATTCGTGCACCGTCAGGGCGACGACGACGGCGGGAAACCAGAGGATGAATTCTTGAAAAGTAGGAGACATTGTGACTCAGGCGCGTGGGTGGTAGGTACGATGCAATGCCTGCAGTCGTTCGTTATCAGCGCGTGTATAGATGGAGGTCGTCGAAATGTCGGCATGTCCAAGCAGATGCTGGACATCGCGCAGGTCGAAGCCGCCACCAAGCAGATGGGCAGCGAATGTATGACGCAAGGTCTGTGGGCTGACGGCTCGGTCGATTCCGGCAGAGCGGGCGGCGACACGGATGATTTTCCACACACTCATGCGTGACAGGGAGCGCCCCTGGGCACTAACAAAGAATGGGGCAGTGTCAGGGTCGGAGGCTCGCAGCAGGGAGGCCCGGCCAAAACGTGCATACCGCGTTGCCGCATCGATCGCAGCGTCCCCCAAAGGGACGACACGCTCCCGTGCACCCCGGCCATGGACACGGACCAGACTGTGCTCAAGCAACAAATCGGGGGGCCGCAAGGCCGTTAACTCTGAGACGCGGAGCCCAGCGGCGTAGAGAATTTCGAGAATGGCATGGTCACGCATGGCAAGTGAGTCCCCATCAAGGCCGGCGCTGACGAGACGTCGTGCTTCGTCCACGGTAAGCGGGTCAGGCTCAGGGCGAGTCACCCGGGGTGATTTCAATCCGACTGTGGGATCTCTCGGGCAGTCACCAGTGGTCCTCAGGTAATCGTGGAATCGTCGCAGGGCTGATAGACTGCGAGCGATGGTGGCGGGGCTGCGACCACATTCATGAAGATTTTGCATGTGTGCCGCCGTGGTCTGGGCAAGAATGTCGCCAGCCTTGCGCACTTGTCGGGACTCGCAGAACAGCAGGTACCGTTCCAGGTCGCGACGATATGCGGACAGCGTGCTCGCCGACAGGGAGCCGTCACGCACCAGGGCGTCGAGGAAATCCTGCAGGGACTTACGTAGAGAGGAGGGTTGGGCTTCGATAGCTACTCACGCCGACGGGGGTTTGATTTTGACTCGGTCGTCGTCCACGGCAACACCTTCGAACTGCAGGAGTGCTGCTTTCCACCGAGGTCCGGCCGGATATCCGGTAAGGGCACCCGTGGAGGCGACGATCCGGTGGCAGGGATAGAGGCTTGGCAACGGATTCTGTGCCGCAGCATTGCCAATGTCCCGGGTTCGACTCACGGCCAAGGCGCAGGGCAAACTCGCCGTAGGTCTCGTACTCGCCATAAGGGATATCGCCCAGCGCCGCCCAGATGCTGCGTTGAAAATCGGTGCCGATGTTGACTGGCAACTCGACGTCAAATTGAGTCGGCTTGCCAACAAAGTAGGACATGAACTTGGCGATGATTTGTTGGCCCTCTGGATGGGGCGGCAGGAAGCGACGTACGGTGACGCGGCGCTCCTCTGGGTCGTGGGGGCCGATAACGATGTTGATCACGTCCGTCGATGCGGTGAGGGTGTTGTTGACCTCGTCGTAAAACGTCGGACGATAAAAGCCCTCGTTCCCCGGGTCGCTCACGTCGTCCCTACGTCCTCGGCACCCTCGGGTGCAAGATGGTCTTTCAGTTGTTGTGCGAGGATGAGACTGAAGCCCTTGACGCTGGCGATTTCATCGACGTCCGCCTGGCGCAAACGGCGCATGGAGCCGAATTGCTGTAACAAAGCCTGGCGTCGTTTGGGACCGATGCCGGGAATCTTGTCCAATCCCGAGGACAAGGTGCGCTTGCCACGCAATTTGCGGTGGTAGTTGACGGCAAAGCGGTGCGCTTCATCACGCAAGACCTGCAGCATTCGCAGGCTGGCCGAGGCGCGCGGCAGGATCAACGGTTGGGACTCGTCGGGACGGAAGATCTCTTCCAGTCGTTTGGCGAGACCGACGACGGGAACGGAATGAATCTCTAACTCGTGAAGGGCTGCCAGAGCACTGGACAACTGACCTTTGCCACCGTCGATCATCAGCAGGTCGGGATAGGCCTCGCCGCGCTCTCGCAGCCCGCGGAACCGACGTGTCACCACCTCATGGATGCTGGAAAAATCGTCCGGGGCGCCGTCGCTGCTGCGTATGCGGAAGTGGCGGTATTCACTGCGACGGGGCTTGCCGTCGATCATCACCACCAGCGAGCCCACCGTCTCCGAGCCCTGGAAATTGGAGATATCCACGCCCTCGATCCGGCGTGGCGGTTCGTCGAGGCTGAGGTCCCGCTGTAAGGAGGTCACCGACTGCGGAATCTTCCCCTTTTGCGCTTCGCGTTGGAGCCGACGTTCCTCGAGCAGGTGCTGAGCATTGCTGTCTGCCATATCCTGGGTTCGTGCCTTGAGGCCGCGCTGGTAGGCGGCGACTTCCACACGAGGGCCCTCCCCCTTACTCGTGAGCCAGTCCGCAATCTCCTGGGCGTCGGGTAGTGCCTGGCTGACGTGGACCTGGCGAGGGATGAAATCGGTCTGCAGGTAGAACTGGCGCAGAAAGGCAGACAGGATCTCGGCGTCGGTGGACTCCATCGCCCCACCGAGGAAGTGGTGTTTCTCGTCGAGTACACGCCCCTCGCGGATCTCGATGACCGTGCAGCAGGCCTCGTCATCATGCCGTGCCATGCCCACGACATCACGGTCGACCTGCTCCTCGAGAACCATCTTCTGCCGTGATCTATAGTGCTCGAGTGCCCGGATCTGATCCCGGTGCCGGCCAGCCTGTTCAAAATGCTGCTCCGAGGCAGCTTCACGCATACGCTCCGTCAGCTCCCGAATCACGCCCGACTTGTCACCCCGAAGGAAGCGAATCGCATGCTCAACGGTGCGCCGATACTGCTCCTGGCTCACCAGGTCCTCACAGGGGCCTTCGCAGCGCCTGATCTGAAACTCCATGCACAATTTCACCTTCGGATCGGGCAGATGGTAGCGGCAACTGCGTACAGGGAAGACCTTGTGCATGACATCGAGCATCGTCCGCATGTGGCGGGCGCTACTGTATGGTCCGAGGTATCTGGATCCGTCGCGCTCTACGTCCCGGGTCCAGAACATGCGCGGATACGGTTCGGCGGTGATCCGAATGAATGGGTATTTCTTGTCGTCCTTGAGATTGATATTGTACCGTGGGTGATGTGCCTTTATCTGCGTCGCCTCAAGGATCAGTGCCTCCTGCTCCGTCTGCGTCACGATATAGTCGATGTCGGCAACACGGCTGGTCAGAGCCGTGAATTGCGGACGCCCGTCGAACGCCCCAGGCTGGAAATAAGACCGCACGCGGCTGCGCAGACTCTTGGCTTTGCCTACATAGAGGATCTTGCCGGCCTCATCGCGCATGAGGTAGACTCCTGGCTGGCTTGGCAGCGCATCGAGTTTGAGCCGGAGAGGGCTAGCGGGCAGATCGGTCAATTTGCTCGTCGGGGGCGTTCGAATAGTTGGATACTGAATGGCGTAATTCTATAGTTTCCTGCAAGATACCCGTTAAGATAACCATCACATCTGAGGTGCGTCCACCGTACTTGTATCAGGATCTGACGACCGGTGATAGAGGTCACTGGTCTGGCCGTAAACTTGAGGTACATTAGGGCGCTATGAATCCGTACAGCGTTGCTCACGCGAGTTTTGTCGATACCATACAAGTAGCCGCAACCCTGTAGTCAAATCAGAAGGCCACAAGGTTATGCTGAAGAAATTCCTGCCATTCTCCATCGTTGCCATGTTCCCTGCCAGGCCTTCACCGACGTGCGAAAACTGACTCCGGCAGAATAGGCCCGCCCGAGCCAAAACGCTGGCCGTACATAAGTGAAGGGTCATCAGCCAGTCTGGCTGATGACCCTTCTTGTGTTCTGGATCGGGCGAGGTGACTCAGTCGCGATCCACCTGTACCAGAGCCGATGTGAGGTAACGGCCCTCTGGAAACGCGGGATCCACCGGGTGGTCGGCGGCATGGTGGGTGCGTGCAACCATACGCGTGTGCACCCGCGCCCCAGAAGCAGCGCGACGGATGATCTGGAAAAAGTCTTCGTCGGTGATTCGAGTGGAGCACGAGGAGGAGAGCAGATATCCGCCATTCTCCACGAGGCGTAGGGCATTGCGATTGAGTTTGGTGTACACACCCATCGCGCTCTTCACATCCCGGCTCTTGCGCACCAGGGAGGGGGGGTCGACGACGACAGCGCCATACCGTGGGCCATTTCCCTCGGATAGGGTGTCGAGGAAGGCGAATGCATCGGCGGCGATAGCGCGAGCCGGGGCATCGCCATTGGCTACCACATTGCGACGCCCGAGGGCCAGTGCCCGTGGGGCGATATCGATATCGAGGGTTGAGGTGGCGCCACCTCGCATGGCGTGGGCGGAAAACCCTCCTGAGAACGCAAAACAGTTGAGAATCGAGCGGCCATCGGCGATACGCCCCAGCAGCAGACGATTGTCGCGCTGGTCCAGGAAAAAACCCGTCTTCTGTCCTCTACGGACGTCGGCTGCCAGTTGGACTTCGCCCTCGGTGAACTCGATCAATGCCGGCGGCTCGTCGCCGGCGATGGGGCCGGTTGGGCGGTCGTGTAGGCCTTCGGCACGACGGGTGCCAACGTCGCTGCGCTCGAACAATCCCTTCGGATCGACAACGTCGAGGATCGCGGTGATGATCGGTGCACGCAGCGCCTCCATGCCCGCCGTGTGGATCTGGAATACGAGCCAGCCAGCGTAGTCATCGACGATCAGACCTGGCAGGCCGTCACTCTCCCCGTGGACCAGGCGCATTGCATCACTGCTCTGCAGCAGGGGATTGCCCCGGCGCAGAGCGACAGCACGCTCGATGCGGGCGCGCAGGAAGGCGCCATCGATCTGCGCGTCTGCCTGGCGTGTGAGGATGCGCACGACGATCTCGGCGCCTGGGTTGCACGTGCCTCTGGCGATGAAACGTCCGGCGTCGTTATGCACATCGACGATGGAGCCGCGATGGGCGTCGGGATGGCGCTCGGCGACGGCGCCGCTGAAGACCCAGGGATGGCCCTTAATCAGCAGGCGCTCGGCGTTCGGGCGCAGTCGAATCTGTGGGTAACCGCTCACTGGGAGTCCGTATCGGATGGGGAGAGGAAGAGAATCGTGGCCCACAGATGGGCCATCGTAGAGCGGAAGGTACGACCCACAGCGTGATCTGTCCGACGCCGTGGACAGACCGCAGCAACTGTCAGGGCGTTTCGGTCACCGGGGCTGCGCAGCGGAAGCCGATGTGAGCGGCTCCACGCATGGCGTTGTGGAATCCACGTGCCGACGCGCGCAACTCCTCGCCCGGGGAGGAGAATTCACCTCCCCGGATGACCTTGAAGTCTCCCAGATCCGGACCCTGGGGGTCGGCACTCGGGCTCCGCGTGTAGTATCCGGGATCGTACCAATCGGCGACCCACTCCGCGACATTGCCAGTAAGAGGCAGTGCCCCTTCGCCAGCGCCCCCGGCGGGTAGTTCGAGGATCGATACCGGGCTATCGGTGGCGAAGCGCGTCGTGTGCGGTGAGGTGCGGCGTTACCCCATGGATATTCACCATGCGATGGGCCGCGGGCGGCGCGCTCTCACTCGGCCTCGGTGGGTAAGCGTTTGTGGACCCAGCCGCAGTACGCGGCGGCGTCGTGCCAGCTTACCTGCGTCGCCGGCAGCTCCGGGTTCTTCGGGAAAGAAGTACGCCGCCCCTGCGACTCGAGCCAGGTTTTGAGTTGCACATCGTGGACCGAACCCTCCTCCGGATACTTCGCAGATCCCATGGAGAAAGTGGCGGCAGGAATCAATACACCCTCGACGGGTAGTCCCGCAAGAGCGATTGTCAGCAGGCGCCGGCACTGACTCGAACGGTCTGTTCGAATTTTGGACCCTCCGAAGGAATGACGGTCTCTTCGGCTCGCAGGACGCGCCCCGTGGCGACGTCGACGATCCGCAGTGCGAGACGATATTCCTGGGGAGGGCGGCGGGATGCTTGCCCGAAGATGAGCAGTTGCACATTGCCACTCGCACCGGTTTCGGCGGCGCCTTCATTTGGTGTGACCCCTGACTGCTGAAAACCGATTTCTTCGAGCAGGTCTGCAAGGTGCGCCCGTTCGATGAGCACGATTCGAGAATGGTGCGCCAGTTCTTGTTCCACGAGACCACGGGCGGCGCTGGCAACCCCCGGCAGCCCCATAACCTTCATGCTCGAACTGGGCTACGCCGACGCCAATGGGTTACGCGTGTCGGCAAGATCTGTCGTGCGCCCGGTGACAGGCACCGTGCAGCTCATGAGGAGTGCGACAATCGGTGTGAGCAGACGTTTCATAGGATGCATCCCGGTCAGAGGAAGCGGGGGTAGGTAACAGACGCCTCAGCGCAGATGGCGTTTCGCCTGCTCTGCTGCAAGGGGCAGAAAACCGCCATCGGCAACGCAAAAAATGCGGAAGATCTTGGCCTGGTCCTCGAAGTTGTCGACCAGCGACTCGCGCAGACGGGAGACCTCGGGATCGTCGAAGCTCAAGGGCTGCGGCTTATCGCTGGGCACATCAGCGCTGTAGAACACCTTGAGATCGACCTCGGGCGTCTTGTCGAAACGAGGGATGTCGATCAGGATCTCGTCTCCCGTGGCCTCCTGGCTGAGTTGCTCGCCGAACAGATGGCTGAGCTCTACTTCTTTCTGTCGTCGCTTTTCTGGATGTTGATAGAGGTCATACAGAAAGTGCAACAACCCCTGTTTGCGTTCCCCTGGATGAACAAATGCGGCCACTTTGTGCAAACGACGGTGAACGACCCCGTCGAGCAACGCTCGTGCCCCCTTGAGCCCCAGACGATTCTGCTCCTCGCGCAAGACCATGAGCAATTCGCCCTCGGTAACCCGATGGAAGTCACCGACCTGCAGATTTCTGTCGGGGTGCATCAGGATGTCTTGCACGGATCGCTTGAACATGGCTGTCGCAGCGCGGACCGCGTGGTGCCAGTAAACGTTGCGATACATGAGATAGTTGGTAAATACCAGTGATTCGACGGCGGAGATCCCCTTGCTGGTGATCGCCAGTCGACGTCGGTCCGGGTCGTACTTGATCGCCTTGATGAGCCGGTCTCGGTTGACGGACTCACCGAAGGGTACACCACAGAACAGCGAGTCACGCAGCAAATAATCGATCTTGTCAGGGTCCAGAGTGCCGGAAAGGATGTTGGCCAGCAGTAGATCCCGTTGTGGGATCTTACGATGAGTGCCGCCATAGTCGATGACATTGGCGACTCGCACGGGATCGACATCCAATTCCTGCTGCAGCACTCTGGCGATGGCACCGGCGGGGTCTTCGATCAACTGCCGAGCCCGTTCCTCGTGGCTGACGAAAAAGGGCATCAACTCTTCGAGGGTGTGCGAGAACGGATAGTGGCCGATGTCGTGGAGCAGCGTGGCGGCAAGGAAGACGCGGACATCTTCATCGGTCAGCTGCAAAGGTGGATCGGAATTCAGCAGCCGCAGGAGGAACTGCTTGGCCAGATGGTAGACGCCGAGAGAATGCTCGAAGCGGGAGTGGCGTGCCCCGGGGTAGACGAGGTGGACGAACCCAAGCTGGCTGATGTTACGCAGCCGCTGGAAGTCCTCGGTGTCGACCAAAGCCAGCAACGGGCCGGGCAGGTGGATATATCCCCATACCGGGTCGCGGATGGCCTTGCCATCATCTTCGAGAAGGGGATGCGAGATCGACATTCCTCGGCAAGCTACCGACGGGGAAAAACCCTGTCAAGAAGGATGGCACGTGTCGTTGACACTCCCTCTAATTGCCCCTATTTTCAGCAGCTTATCCAAAATCTGCCCAAGCACGAGGAGAGCCGCCGTGAGTGCGGAGCGCACGCTCTTGATTATCAAGCCCGATGCCGTGGCCAAAAATGCCATTGGCAACATTCTGATGCGGCTCGAAACCGAAGGTTTCGTGATCCGCGAGTTGCGCAAGTTGCAGCTCAGTCAGGAGCAAGCCCAACAATTCTATGCTGTTCACAAGGAGCGTCCATTTTACGGTGAACTCGTCGAGTTCATGACCTCCGGTCCGGCGGTACCCACGGTGTTGGAACGGGAGGACGCCGTCGCCCATCTGCGTCAGGTGATCGGTGCGACGGACAGTACCAAGGCCGAACCGGGTACCATCCGCGCCGAATTCGGCACCGATGTGCAGTGCAATGCCGTTCACGCTTCTGACTCGCCGGAGAATGCCGCCGGCGAGATCGGCTTCTTTTTCGGCTGAGAAGTTAGCATGCCTCCCGCTCGCCCGCGGCAGTTGCCGCCTACGGTACTGGCTCTCGACGAGATCGACGAGGGATCGACCCGGCTGGAGTTCGATGTCGAGGTCGAGCAATTGGGCCTGGAGGACACCGATATCGTGCTCACCGCCCCCGTCAGTGTACAACTGACGGTGGGGCGGACGATGCACATGTATACCGTCAGAGGACGTCTGCAAACCTCCGTTGGCGGTTCCTGTTGTCGCTGTCTGTTGCCGGCTGCGGCGGCTCTCGAAACCGAGATCCGTTTTCTGTTGCAACGAAAAGAGGCCAGTGACGACGAGTTAGAGGCTTTGGCGGACCAGGATGACGTCGAAATCGTCGATCCTGGAACGAAAGAAGTCGATCTCGTGGAACGCCTGCGCGACGCGGTGGTCCTCGAACTGCCAATGCGACTGTACTGCAAAATGGACTGTAAGGGGCTTTGTCCCCAATGCGGCCAGGATCTCAACGTCGGCGACTGTTCGTGCGCCGACAACGTGGTAGACCCACGTTGGGAAGTCCTGGCCCAACTCAAGAGTTAACGACGCCACGGAGAGAGTATCATGGCTGCCGTACCAAAAAGACGAATTTCGCGCACCCGCCGGGACAAGCGCCGCACCCACTGGAAGCTCAAGGCGACCGCCGTCAGTACCTGTGCCAACTGCGGCCAGCCCGCACGGCCCCATCGAATTTGCAAGAGTTGCGGACATTACCGCGGTCGTGCCTACATCGAACCGGCTGATTAAGCCAGACTCGCCAACGCATGAATGCATTTCTGTTCCCCGGTCAGGCGTCCCAGGACGTCGGCATGGGGCAGGATCTGTACGAGCGATTCCCCGAGGCCAAGGAGTTGTTCGACGCGGCGGACGAGTTGCTTGGTTTCGCCCTTACTGAGCTCTGTTTCTCCGGTCCTATGGAGGCACTCAGTCAGACGTCGGTGACACAGCCTGCCGTCTATGTGCACAGTGTCATCGTTGCCCGTCTGCTCGCTGCTCGCGGATTGTCCCCCGACGTCGTGGCCGGGCACAGCCTCGGTGAGTATTCCGCCTTGACCGCAGCCGGGGTTCTCGACTTTCAGCAGGGCCTCTCTCTGGTGCAAGAGCGGGGACGCCTGATGCAAGAGGCCGGTCGGAATCGACCGGGCGCCATGACCGCCATTCTCGGTCTGGAGGACGAGGTAGTGGTTCGTCTGTGCGACGAGACTGGCCCCGCTGTGGTGCCAGCCAACTTCAACGCGCCCGGACAGGTGGTGATCTCCGGCGAGGCGGACGCCGTTGTCCAAGCGTCGGAGGCTGCTTTGGCGGCGGGTGCCTCGAAGGTCGTGTCTTTGCCGGTAACCGGTGCCTTCCACTCGCCACTGATGGAGCCAGCGGCACGGGCCCTGGCGAGCCGCCTGGAAGCGGCTGAATTTGCCCCACCAACGGTACCGGTTGTCGCCAACGTTACCGCAGCACCCGAAAGTGATCCAGTCAAACTACGACGTCTCCTCGTGGACCAGGTGACGGCGCCGGTCCGTTGGACCGAGTCGATCCTTGCACTCGCTGGCATGGGGGTGGACAATGCGATCGAAGCGGGGCCAGGAGCGGTGTTGCGAGGTCTGGGTCGTCGTATCACGCGCAATATCAAGATCACATTGGCGGGAACGGCGGATGCAATCGACGGCCTTGCCGGAAGTCAGGAAGGGACTGCTCCCCATGGCTGAACTGGAAGGCAAGGTTGCCCTCGTCACCGGGGGAAGTCGCGGTATCGGTCGCGCCATCGCCTTACGCCTGGCCCAAGATGGTGCTGCCGTCGCTGTCTGCGCCCGTACCGAAGGCACTGCGCAGAAGACGGCTGATGAGATCTCCGCCCTCGGCGTGCGTTCGTTGGCTCGCTCTGCGGATGTCTCCGACATGGAGCAGGCCGCCAGCGTCGTCGACGCGGTGGTTACCGAATTGGGGGGAATCGACATCCTCGTCAACAATGCCGGCATCACCCGCGACAGTCTGTTTCTGCGCATGAAGGAAGAGG
>Ga0310124_10000978_pt1 | contig 20213 bp, 18 predicted proteins | sample CB11b_AW_Bot5_MG_FD_203507 | JGI IMG/M metagenome (GOLD analysis project Ga0310124, IMG submission 203507) | Marine microbial communities from Western Arctic Ocean, Canada - CB11b_AW_Bot5 | ecosystem: Environmental > Aquatic > Marine > Oceanic | place: Canada: Western Arctic Ocean | collected... | reverse complement strand
AAAAGGTGTCTTGGCTGGATTCAAAGCAGGAGAAGACCGCGGCCAACTCATCATGGCCTGTGGTACTGGCAAGACCCTGGTATCGCTATGGCTGCACGAGAAGTTGCATTCGCAAAAGACGCTGGTACTCGTTCCATCGCTTTCCCTGTTAAAGCAAACACTCGGTGAATGGCGTGCCAACGCCTTGGAGCAATTCGAATTTCTACCGGTTTGTTCTGACAAAAGTGTTTCGGGTAAAGACAACTACGATGCCGCAATAGACCATGTCGGGACACTTGGATTCCCCGTGACCAACTCTGTAGTTGAGGTCGCCGCCTTCCTCCGCAAGCAAGGGCCACGCGTTGTCTTCTCGACCTACCAGTCAAGCCCCCTTGTTGCTGAAGCCCTTCATGATTGTCCGGGGTTCGATTTTATCGTTGCCGACGAAGCACACCGGTGCGCCGGGCCTGGTGCCAAGAAGTTCGCCACGGTCCTGGACAATAACAAGATTCCAGGTCGTCGCCGGCTTTTTGCCACAGCGACACCTCGTTTTTACACGGATAGAGTCCAGAAGGAAGCAAACGAGGAGGACTATGAGATCGCCTCGATGGACGATACGCAGTCCTTTGGTCCGGTCTTCCACCGCCTTTCGTTCGGCGAGGCTATCGAACGCGATTTACTCGCGGACTATCGTGTCCTGGTCATCGGGGTTGACGATCCCATGTGCAGAGAACTCGCGGAGGCTGGAAGCTTGGTCACAGTGGACGGAAGCACTATTACTGATGCCAGGTCTCTGTCTTCTCAGATCGGCCTGGCAAAAGCAGTCCGCGATTGCGACCTTCACAGAATTATCACATTCCACAGCCGCGTAGAGAGTGCCCGCAAGTTTGCGAGCACCTTCCTGGATGTAATCAGGTGGATTCCCGAGCACAACCGACCCAGCGGTGAAATTTGGACTGAGCACGTCAGCGGTAATATGAACGCCGGGCAACGCGCCCAGCGGATCGACAAACTCAAACATCTTGGCAGTAACGAGCGGGGATTACTTTCGAATGCCAGGTGCCTTGCAGAGGGCGTCGATGTTCCCACCTTGGATGGTGTCGCTTTCATCGACCCGAAACGAAGTGCTATCGATATCGCCCAGGCCGTGGGGCGTGCGATTCGAAAAGTTCGAGGTGCTAAGACCCAGAAGGTTGGAACTATCGTGATCCCGGTCTATGTCGCGAGCACTGAATCTCCCGAAACCATGCTTGAAGGGTCGGCCTTTGAACCCGTTTGGTCGGTCGTTCGTGCTTTACGTGAACATGATGAGCATATCGCGGAAAAGTTGGATGAATTACGGAGAGAGCTTGGTCGGCATAACAAAGCGAGAATTGAACTACCCACAAAACTGATATTTGATCTGCCCAAAGAAGTGGGTCTGGACTTTGCGCACGCTTTCAATGTCCGACTTGTCGAACGAACAACTGCGAACTGGGAGTTTATGTTTGGGTTACTCGAAACCTTTACCAAACGTGAGGGGGACGCACTCGTGTCCCAAGGTTACAAGGAAGGCGAATTCAAACTGGGGCAGTGGGTCAGTGTTCAACGAAGGGCCAAGAAAAAAGAACAGCTCAGCAAGGACAAAATACAGTGTCTTGAAGCACTGCCTAAGTGGAGTTGGGATCCCTTGGAGGACGACTGGGAAGAAGCCTTCGCCCTGTTAAAGACATACGTCGCGCGCGAGGGGGACGCACGCGTGCCCCAAGGTTACAAGGAAGGCAAATTCAACTTGGGGACTTGGGTCAGCAATCAACGAAGGGCCAAGAACAAGGGAAAGCTCAGCAAGGACCGCATACAGCGTCTTGAAGCACTGCCTAAGTGGAGTTGGGATCGCTTGGAGGACGACTGGGAAGAAGCCTTCGCCCTGTTAAAGACATACGTCGCGCGCGAGGGGGACGCACGCGTGTCCGCAGCTTGCAAGGAAGGCGAATTCAAACTGGGGCAGTGGGTCCGTATTCAACGGTATAACAAGAAACAAGGAAAGCTCAGCAAGGATAAAATACAGCGTCTTGAAGCACTGCCGGGGTGGAAGTGGGATTTTCGAAAGAAATGATCTGCGGGGAAGTATTGATAAGGCTCGTTATTTTTCTGTGGCTACAACTAATCCTGTAGCAACAGAAGTAGGGTTCGAATCGTGCCACGCAAACAGACCCATGATGAATATGTCCATGCCCTCGCCGCTGTGCGATCTGATGCAATACCGATTGGGCAATACGTCGATAGTACGACACCAATCAAGCATCTTTATAAGCCAACGGGTGAAGAATGGTTATGCAGTCCGGCCAATGCAAAAAAAGGGAGACGGCCAAAGAGTGCAGGCTACGCTGCGAGTAGCCAAAAACGAAAAATACCAACAGGGGTTTATTTACATCGCCTGAAACTTGTGCGTGATGACGTTGAATTGATCGGACCCCTAAAGGGGATGGGGGAACCCACCCGGCATCGGTATATCCCGAAAGACTATGACACTTGGTATCCACGGCCTGCGGATGTACTTAAGGGATGTGTTCCAAAGAAGTTTATGGGCGCAAAAATTGCAACCGCACTGTTGCTCACGGAGACCGAATATGTTGAGCGATTAGCGTTAGTAAACCCTAACGCAAAACTCATTGGCAAATATAAAGGAATGCATGAAAAAGTTCTTCACGAATTTAAAGGCATTGACTGGTATGTTGCGCCCGTTCATGCACTAAGAGGACAATGGCCTCGTGAATTTCGGGCCGAACGGATTTCGGAAGCTCGCAAGATTCCAGAGTCCGTTTTTCTTCTAAGGCTTGCAGGAAAACATCCCCGAATTGCGCTCGTCGGGGGCTACGACTCAATTTCAACACCAGCTCGCTTCCGTGACCTGGATAACGGTGAAGAATGGACGGCATGTCCTTGTGATGTCCTCGCAGCTCAAGGCTCCCGACCAACTCGATATGAAAGGGTCAGTGCATCGCAACGTTTTTCGGCGGATGAGTTCCAGAAACAAATGAAGATCAAGAATCCGGGCGTTACTCCATTGGAGCCATACCAGGGCTATCGCGTCCCTATTTGGTTCCATAACACGCAACTCAATGTTGAATATAGACAGAAACCATCCAACGCTCTTAGGGGGTATTTACCTGAAGAGTTCAAGGGCAAACGTATTTCAGATAGCAAGCGGTGGAGCAACGAAGAATACCGCCGACAGCTCAGGGGTAGAAGGCCAGACATAATCGTACTGGACCCTTATGAGGGGAATATGGTGCCGATCCTACACCAGCATGTTCCCTCTGGTAGAAAATGGAAGGTGTCCCCTAATAATGCCCTCATGGGAAGCTGCCCGGCTGAAGTGAGAGGGAGCTACTCAGAAGGAATCTGTCGGTACTTTTTTGAATTCCTCTTTGGTCACGAGTTCCCTTGCAAACATTGGAATAGTAAGGAATTCCCTAAATTACATGGGTATGAACTCGATGGGTACTGTCCCGATCTTTCACTTGCTTTTGAACATCACGGAACACAGCATTACGAATATATCCCCGGCGTATTTCACGATTCACAAGAGGCCTTTGACAAACAGGTTGAACGGGATATTGGACGTAGGAATCTCTGCGGAAAAGAAGGCATCACACTCATCGAGATTCCAGACCTTGCATATCGACTTAGTGGAGGGCGGTCAGGGTCTTTGCCTGTGGTGGTTGATACACTGCTTAAGAAATACATCCTGGAAACACTTGAGGAATTAGGGTGGGCAAATACAAATGAATACTGGGAACTAAAAGGTCCCACGTATTTTGACTACTGCAGCCGACTGGACTCAAGTAACAAAGGTTACTTCTGGGGCAATAAATGGCCTCAGATAAAACCGTCTGAATTCGCAAAGCAGCAAAGGCGATCGCGATCAGGCTAATCGCTAACGCCAAAACGAACATGTCGTCATCTAAATTCTGATGCCATCTAGGTCAATGCTAACGATGTACAACTCGCCGCTGGCCTGATCCTTGGCGCTTATCCTGCAGGCTTCAATGTCGATGTCATAACCAAGCCATTTGATTTGGTCTAGGAGATATTTAGTTAACGAGCTGGACATGATGCCTGTTTTATAATCGTGGCGATTTGGAACGTCAATAGATTTCTATGAAAGTCGGCGTTAAGGGCCGTCAAACAGTATGAAAGTATTAAAATGAAAAATTGAAATACTTGTGCCGAATACGTATTTGACGAGAAATTAGCATTGCCTCCTTGGATCTATTTTGAAAGATGATTAACTAAATCTGGGAAACGGACATGATTCAGTGTGCCGAATAATTCATGCGAGGTTAGCTTCAGCCTGACTAGGAGTGGTGAAGTAATCCCGCACAACAGGCGTGCGACTACGATTGGATCCGCCAGTTCATCGGCATACTCGTTTTGAAGAGTTTTAGACTGACGGATGATGCCCTTGTCGATAGCTGGTTGCGACCGTTCGGCAACATCAGCACGGCGTCCATTAATGCACCATGAACAGTGCCCACAATCGTTTATCAGCGTCTCTCCAAAGTACCCACATAGAGAAGAAACTTGACAGCCGTCGTGTTTCGCAAGTTCCAGCACTTCGGCTAACCGTAATGTTTCACGTTTTTCGTGGTCAAGAGAATAGGCGTGTAGGTTTTTAGCTAATACTGCTTCGTCATCGCACGGCTTGAGTACCCGATATCGGTGGCGAGCTCCCTTGGCCTGAACTTCTATCATTTGCTGTTCACCTAAGTAATCTAGGGCTTCTATGACACGCCCACGAGTTGAACCGATGGATGAAGCTGTGTTATCCACATCAATACTGAACCACGTTCTTGCTTTGACCGAACTCGCCAGTACCGCAGTAATAAATGCACGACGTGTGTCGTCGAAATTCGATAGGATTTCCTGTGACGACATCAAAGGCTTGAACTGGTACTTCGAGTAAAACGGTGTGCCGCCTTCAAGGTAGCCCTGTAGCTCCAAGTAGGTCATTAGAGTCCGTACGACGAGGTTGCGGATGTCATGGACACTCGACAGTGCATAATAACTAACATTAAACGTGTTGCCCATGGAAAACACATCGTGAATCAGTTCACGTACGGCGTTATACGTCGGAGTATCGCCCCAGGCGAAATTTTCAAGCATGTTTAGGTCGTCGATACACACTAGGGATTCACAAATTGATGGTTGGCCATCGCGACCTGCACGGCCAATTTCCTGGCTGAAGTTTTCTAGACTCTTTGGTAGGTTGTAGTGATAGATGTAGCGGATGTTTGATTTGTCGATCCCCATACCAAATGCAATGGTGGCAACGATAATGCCGGTTTGGGACAACAAAAACCAGTCTTGGATGCTAGTCCGGTCTTCGCTGGACATGCCTGCGTGATATGCCTTTGCTTCGATATTCTTACCCCTAGCAATATTGGCACACAACCGGGCAGCAACCTGTTCAGCGGTCTTTTGCAGTGTGACGTAAACAATCGTTGGGCCGGCCTCGCGTTCTCGCAGTCTCGCAATTAGTTGTTCATCTCGTTCGTGTGATGCGACTGGTGTAGTCAATAAGGTTAGGTTGTTACGATAAACCCCGGTGCATGTTGCACAGTCTTTGGCAATGCGAAATGATTGACACATGTCGTCAAGCACTTTTGATGTTGCCGTTGCAGTGAGTGCGAGGATCCTTTCGGCGTTGGCCTGACGTGCGAACTCAGCCAGTTTTAGATAGTCCGGTCGAAAATTGTTCCCCCACTCTGAAATACAGTGGGCCTCATCAATGGCAAATAGCGACACATGTGTGCGCATGATTATTTCGCGAAATCTCTCATTATTGAACCGTTCGGGCGCAACATACAGCATGCGTAGTTGGCCCGATCGTAGGTCGGTCATTACGTCTTGGTATTCGTCAGCCGTCATAGTTGAATCGATCCGACGCGCTATAACGCCAGTCTTCTGTTGCAGCCCATCAATCTGGTCCTTCATCAGCGCAATCAGCGGCGAAACGATTAGTGTCATGCCGTTAAGTAAAATCGCAGGCAACTGATAGCACAGTGATTTGCCGCTGCCTGTCGGAAACACTGCAGCGGCCGATCGTCCTGCTAGCAGGTTTTCGATCACCTCGCGTTGGCCTGGATGAAATTCTTCGAAACCAAAATGATTTTTAAGTGTCACTTTGACATCTGGGATATGTGTTTCCATGTTTTTTCCATCTTGTGACAAAGTTTTTCGTCACCTATAAGTATCCTGGATTAACAATTCACGCCGAAGCCGCAAGTGATTGTGGATCTGCCGTTAAATTATATCCCCCACGGTGATATGGACTATCCGGCACTTCGCAATGCGTCAACGGAATGCTGATGCTGCCGTGTTATGGAAGATGTTATTCGTGCTGAAGTTCAATGAGCTTTTGGTACACCGCGGTCTTGTAAATATCCACGTTGTTTTTCGCGTGATCTACTGCGGTATTCCCGTACTTGTCCTTCGCGCCAGCATTCAGAAGGACTTGAATCTCATCGGGGTTGGAGTTGTCCCGAGTAGCCCGCAGCAACGGGGTCAAACCATACTTGCTTCTCGCCTCGATATCCGCACCAGCCTTCAGCAAGGCTTCAATAGCTTTGGGCGTTGCCTCCGGGTCCTTACATAAAACCAGCAACCTCTGATCATTTGTTTTAACTTTGGCCTCTTCGCCGAAGCTGACACCGCATATCAAAGCAGCCAGCATCGCTGCAGCAAGCCAATGGTTTCGGGTGATCATCGATGGTGTCCTGGGTGTGGTCATAAGCATGGTTACCTAACACCTACGACGCTGATTTTAGCTTGGCCAGGACTTCGTCCTTTCCAGAACTTCCAATACGTCTTTACTGATAAGGTTCGTCGGGTGCTTCGCGAAATCTGCCACGGTACGCCCTTTCTGGTCCTTTTTCTTGGCGTTTGCACCAGCCTTCAGAAGTGCTTCGATCACCCGGAGCGTGGAACTCCACCCTACAGCGAGCATCAATGGGGTCCTGCCACCCCCGTCTCTCGCCTCAATATCCGAACCGGCCTTCAGAAGAGTTTCAATGACCTCGGGATTGGAGTTGTACTCTGAAGCTTCCATCAGCGGAGTGTTGCCAAGATTATCTCTAGCCTCGAGATCAGCCCCAGCTTCTAGAAGTGTTTCAATAATTTTCGGGTTGGAGTTCCTCTTTGCAGCGTTTCCTAGTGGGGTCGAACCAGAAATATCTCTGTACCCTATATCCGCACCGGCCTTCAGCAGTATTTGGATGACCCTAGGGTTAGAGTTTCCGAACGCGGCTTCGCCCAGTGGGGTATTGCCATGCTTATTCCTCGCCATAGAATCCGCACCAGCCGCCAGTAGTGTTTCAATGGCCTCTGGGCGGGCATTCTTCCCCGCTGCCCACATCAATGGTGTCTTGCCGGACGATCTGCCCCAGCCTCCCGTGTCGATCTTAGCTCCAATATCGGCGCCAGACTTTAAAAGTGTATTTGTGGATTGGGCCTGACTATCGAGCAAGTGGTGTACTAACACTTCAAACAATTTCCGAGTCGCCCTGCGTCTCTTCCATGAACACAAAGTACGAATGCGGTCAATGTTGTCGGCAGACTCGCACGTAGGGAAGGTTTGCTAAATCGAATGAGAGACGCGTTCTCGTCTTTATTCCACAACGACTCCCAAGTGGGTTTGATACCAGTCAACCCTAGAGCAAAAGCTACAACGCCCCCAATAATAGAAAAAACACCTCCCTCGCTAATTAGCTGCAGGCCTCCGATAATAAAGAGAAATGTGATACCCCCGCCTACGACCAGAATTGTTAACTTTTGTACTAATAATGTAGCGATATTTTTCACTTGAATTGTCTCGATACTTCAAGGAACAGCTTTCGCGATCTCACGTAATCATCTCTAGCTTTCTCCTGGTCACCTTCAGCCAACGTCATGGCCTTGGCCCAGAGGGCAGGGTCCTGTGTACCGCTATCCACTTCCTGCGTGGCGTCGAGATAGAGTTGTTTGTCGTTCGGGGTTGGCATGGAGCCTTCCTGGGTAGTCGCTTGATCCATCACATCGCCGCTTGTCGGGCATACAGGTGCTTTTGGAAGCCGATGAACGTTTCCCTAATTTTCGCGACGCTGCCGAGTACTGAAACGGCATCGTCAACACCATGGTATTTCAGTTCAATCAGATCGGGCAGCTTGCTGTCGTCGAGGTACTTGAGGAACAGCATCCAGGACGTCTGCTCGGTGTAGTCGAGTTCCGTACCACAGCCGGTCTCCTGCCGAAGCACGTCGTCGATGTTCTTGAAGATCTGTTCAAACATGGTGGAACTCAACTTGTGACCCAGAGTGGGTGGCCTAAAAATTACACTCGCTTATGTTCAACCACTTTGTGGGGCGGAGCCAATGGTTGATCATCCTGGATGGGGCTGGGCTCTCGGTCCCCTTTGTGTTCTAATAAAGCCTGCACCAATCGGCGTCGCCCAGCATCGTCCAGTCCGTTCAATTTGGCCTTCTCTTCGGGTTTAGCCTGCTCGATCAATCGTCGCATCTCATGGTCGATTTCTTCATCGGTCAGGACATTCGACGGATCGCTCTCATTAGTCTGAGCAGTGCTGTCAATAACAGCATCAGTCAGGCTGCTTGCACGTAGCCTCCGGTTGTGGGGCTTGGCCTGATCGCGCCATTCTCGCAATGTCTCTGACTCTTTGATTGCGTTGCGGACCGTTGACGTGGAACCGCAGCCAGTGCGTTTCTGCAAGTCACGAAGACTTGTATAACGTTCACCGGCGTCGCAAATCTCCAACAAGCGCCGTCTGACCTCCTGTCTATCCATGGAAGATGGGGTCGCGGTCTTCTTTTCTGTCGGACGATCTACCCTGAGGCGAGCGGCTCGTACACGGCCCTCAGCAGTCAGCCGAATGTGTGGCCGGATTCGTTCATCACCAGTGAAGCTGAATGCTTCGGCAAGGAACTGATCCATCGGCTTGCAGTTTGGGCCGGTAATGCTGCGGAAAATCCAGCCGTTCTCTACGACTATTTCTTGCTTGGGACCCTTACCGATGTGATTGCGGGTGCCGAACTCGATCAGCTTGTCAGCGTCACAGACCGTCAACATATCGGCGTTCAGAAGTTTCTTCGGTAACTCGATGAGGGCTGACATTTTGTCTGGCTGGTCGGCGAGGTAGCACAGAAGTTCATCTGAGCTCCCCTTCGCCAATGTGGTAGATGATGTAATTCCGTCAACAGATTTCCGTTCAGGTAAGGCACCTATTTCTTTCAATCGCGCCACCTCTGCTTTACCACGTTCCGAGATTCGAATCTCACTGGGTGGACGGTCAGTTCGTGTCGCCATGATCGAATCCCAACCGCCAGCTATGTGCGGTTGATTGATTGGCGAGAACCACGGTGAGTATGCGGGCTTTGGTGGAGTCGGATCGCGGGGATACTTTTGCTGATTGTCCATCCGGCCAGTACGCGCTTCGATTAACCCTAACGCATCAAGTCGTCTTAGGATATCGATATCCACGCCGCCAACTGGCAGTACATCAACCGACCAAAGGTCACGCTCGGCCAGTTGCAATAGTGCCCGTGATTCCGATTGATCCATGGCTCACCTATGACCGCCATGATCACATTGTTGGGAACGTGAATCAAGAAAGAATTGTCTGTTCGTCCGCCTTGCCTGAATCTGCCAGACTTGACATTCTGGCATTGCATCTGGAGTTTACCTGATTGAAGAGTTTGGCATCGATGACCGCGCCCCTGAACTCGCTAATATATAATTTCTCGCGAGGCCGCCCGTTTGTCTGACCGGGGAACAAGTATGGGTGGCGCCATCGCATCATTGATTGGCGAACCCCCCTTAGGGGGGTTAGGGGGGTGATTATCCATGCCCTGCCTTGTCCACCATCTGTACGATGTTCTGCTTTGTCGCAGTGGGCAGGCTCTCCCAATGGTCCACCAAACGTACAAGATTGGGGTCGGAGAGCACGCGCAATTGCTGGCGCGTCAGCTCGGCGAGCAAACGATCCAGATCGCGTCTATCCCCCAATTTAGCTAGTAAGCGATCCAGCTTTGGATCATTCGCCAGCTTCGCTAAGTCGGCGTCAGACTGAGCGTCGTCGGTATCGCTGGCCAGGTCCGTCATCGCGCCTCACCTGTCGCACCTTCGATCATCCCCATGATCCGAGCCTTGAGTATTTCAGGTAGCACTGGCCAGGCGCCGATCAGGGCCACTAAATCGGCGTCCTGGCGCAAGCCTGGCGCAAGCACATCAGGGACGTTGGCGTCGAGTTCTGTATTGACAAGGGTTTGCGCGCCTTCCGGGGCAGACTGTAAATCTGCTGGCTTATGCCTCCGCTGGTTCGAATCCAGCCGCCCCCATTCTTCGCATCGTCTCGCACAGGTTCGCTATCTGTCGCGATTTGCAATGGTTTATGTTCGTTTTGGGAATCGTCGTCGGTGTCGCAATGGTCGCACGCGGTGGCACCGTGCTGCACTGAATTGCGTGGTGACTGCTGGGGAATCTGCGGGGGTTTTGTGGTGTCTCCGCAAGTGCCCGTAGCTCGCTTGGTAGCGGGCCTGTCTCGCATTACTTGGCTGAGCCGAGCGGCAGTATCAGCCTCTTGTCCGGAAATCAGATGGCCATACGTGTCCATTGTTATAGAGATGCTGGAATGCGGCGGAGGCTAGGGTTTGAGTTTGTTTTCCCTATTGAGATCACCGGCTAAGCCATTGGCTTTACTGCAGAGGTATCGCAAGTACAAACAAGATGTGTTGCCAGCGCCGGTAAATACCTGGCATGGGCTACAGCAACTTGAGCCACGCCTCCTTCGTCGGATCAGCGATGATTCGCGAGGCGGCGATTAGGTCGAGCTCTTGACGCTTTCCTGGGCAAGAGGCGAAGAAGTGACGTTTAATCGCCATGCGATTTGGATCACTCAGTTCATGGGCAGACGCTTGAAGTCGAGGTGAAAGTTAGCGGGCCGGTCCATCATGGGCATGCCCGCATCCTTATAGCAGATCGTGACGGCGCGGCGACGGTTGGGCGTGGGATTGGGGCCGGATCGATGCAGCGCGTAGTTGTTGAGCAGATAGGCCTCGCCCGGCTTGGCCGCAAGTGCCACGTGTTCGCGCACGCGCTGGTCCGCATCTGCTCTTACCCGTCGAAGATTCTCTTCGCTGCGATCCAGCAATCCCTTCTTGTGACTTCCTAGCAGTATTTCAAGACCTCCGTTTTCGAACTGTGCCTCATCGATGGCGGTCCAAACGGTGCAAAAGTGGTTCGGTCCGAGCGGATGGCCGGGTCCCGCATCTTGATGCCAGGCGAGGGGCGAACCATCAAAGGCTGGCTTGAGCAGCGCGTAGGCGCGCGAGATCGAGACATCCGGACCGATCAGCTGGCGGAGGATGCTACGAAAGATGGGATGGGAGAAATACGCCTTGAAGAGCGGGTCTTCTTCAAGGTGCATCAGTTTGCGATAGCTCTTGGATGGGCCAATGTAGATATACTTTTCTTGGACACCTAACTTCTCTTTTAATTTCCGCTCGATCTGATACGTGATGCGCTCGTTGTGAAGTGATCCGAGCGTGAGGTCGTCAAGTCTCTGCTGCAGCTGACTCAGTTGTGCATCCGACGCTATCTGACCCAAGGCCAGGTAACCCTGGTCCTCGAATTCTTGTAGTTGTGCCTCGGTAAGCATTAGCGCGTTTGCTCCTAATTATGTCGTGCTTGATTCGACCGTACAAATGACAACAGTCATATCAGATTGCGACCAAAATTATAAGCAATGCCCAGGATGGACAGCAAGATGCGCGAGCATAATTGGCATAACAGATAACTAGTATTTAACCGGCCTAAGTAATGCGCTGATTCGCGCGGTTTTCTGCAGGCTAACACGCCTGCTCCCATTAGCCTTTAATATCGGTGCACAAGTACATTATACCCAAGAATGGCCCTCAATTTCCGCGTGCATACCTGCGGGATTCTGCGGGATTACGCGCACCAGCCGGTCACTCAGCCAGAACGTGGTCCATCGGCGGCGCAGCCGTCTTCGGTCGTGTCCGGGTCGCCGGAGAACAGTACTTTGAGGCCCGGTTCGTTGTCGTCGAGCGTGGGCACCGGTGGAGCGGCTAAGACCGCCGTCGTACAACCACAAATGAGAAAGGCTCGAAAGAGGATTTGACGGCTTAGCATTAGCTTCTCCCTCAGCAACGCGGCGGCTTAGGTAATCGACCGTGTGGGGTTGACATACTAACGTCGAACTACTTCAAAATCAAGAAAAAAACCACGTAACCTCCATAAAACAAACGCCTTACGGCATCACCCCGCCAACAACTTCTGTGCTCGCCGGTTAATTGCGGCGTGAATTTCCTTGTGAACCGAGGTACCCCGTCGCTACGATGGGGACACAAGTCGTCGCTTGTCCGCCAAGTCATCATGCCGAAGTGCTGAAACAAGCTAAGCGTCGTGATGTCGTGTCTTTGCACGGGAGATGATCATGCCAATCGAGATTCGTTTGACTGCAGTGGCCGTTCTTTCAATCTGCACGATGGCTTTCGTGACCACCTCACGAACCAGTGCCGACACCCTCACCTTGCAGCAAGGCGTCAACGGCTATGAACGGGCGCGGGACACATCGATCCGTTGGGCCTATACCACGCGGTTTGGTGACACCGGTGAGATGGACCTGGACCATCAGGGTGATGCCGGAGCATATGAAATGTGGTCCACCGGTGCCGGGCGTGCGTCCGTCTTAGAGGTGGGCAACTTTTTCCAGCGGGTGCTGGGAACGATTCGCGGAGGCAACTCAACCATGGAGGCTGGGCCGACCTATCGCTACTCTCGGATGTACATTCGCTTCCGCGATGTCTATGGCACCGGCGTCAATCAAGTTCCACTCGAAGCCGAGATTACCAGCGCTACCCTCAAGCTCTACAACACCTTCGACCTTGGAGCGGAAGTGTCCGCAGGAGGTGCGTTTCTCGGCGACACCGTGCTTGACGCAGACAACAACCCCATCGCGAACCCGCACGCCGCTCCCAAGATGAATGCCGGCACCATCGCCATCTATCCTTCACTGATCCCCATTGTTTACGGTTTCGATGATGGAACCGCCAAAAAGGGCGTCGTCACCGGCAGAAACCGTCGAAGGGACAAAGAGGCCTGGTCGCTAGGCGTGATCGAGGGTCCCACTTGTCAGGATCGCTTCTCCAACGGCGGTGTTCCCAACGATGCCTTCGAAATCGCGTTTAATTGTGGACCCGGCGATTCATACCATACCACCATCCCCCCTGGCTCCCACGAGATCGATTCCGCCCACCCCGGCGTGGTCGAGGTTTTTCAGGATGCATCAGAAGGGTTTAAGGAGTTTGACGTCTCGGGCCTGATGGAGTTTATCACGGGAAACGGTGTCTTCATCACGGCGTTGAGCCCGCCCGGCGAGCTGCCCACGATGGACCTCAACTACGGTAACGCCTATCACTCCAGCGAGTTCGGCAACACCTACGACCGAGACGGCAACTTGATTACCGGCGCATCTGCCGAACAGATCGCAACACGTCCAATACTTATGATCGAGCTTGGAGGCTCGACGGTACCTGGTGATGCCAACGGGGATGGTGTGGTTGATGTGGCAGATCTTGGCATCATGGGTGCAAACTTTGGCAGCACCAACGCGGTAACGGCAGATGGCGACTTCAGCGGCGACAGTATTGTTGATGTAGCGGATCTTGGCATCATGGGTGCAAACTGGTCTGCATCACAATCAACGGGCAACGCGACAGCCTTGGTTCCTGAACCTGCAACGCTATCCCTTCTTGCAATGAGTGTGTTAGTTGTTGGGCGAAGGCGGCGTTAAGGGCTGTTAAGTTGTACCAGTTTTCATGTTAGTTAAACGAGGTGGTTGGGGGCCACGGGGGAAACGGCTCGTTCGGAGACTATTGATAAGGCTCACAGACTTTTGTGGCAAAATATTCCCGGGCTATCTGGGGGCTTCATCCGGATCACCACCAACGCTTTTGACGAATGCTGGGTTGGAGGTGAAGGACTATACTCCAGAGATGGGTATCGGTGAAGATCTCAAATTCAGAGTGGCAAGGGAGAAACGGCTCAACAAGAGACGTAGTTGGCTGCGGAACGCCTGGGATGCGGGGATCGTTGGTATCGTTTGTCTTTCCTCCTGGACTTCGAGTGATGGAGACGCCGTGGGGTTTGCTGTCCTTGTTGTATTGTTCTCTGTTGCTTTTTGTTTTTATTGTCTCTACCAGAGAAGCACGATGCTTCCATCGTTGAAGGCTGTTCCATCCGGAGATCTGAGTTCTTCACTCCTTGGCGTGGGTCGAATTTGGCGCCAAGGGCGTTCAAACCTGGAGAACCTGCTCAGAGAATCCGGGCTGGAAGTGGAGGCATGATGGGGAAAACCTGGAAATGGGCGCTGCTGCATCCAGACCAGGAGCATGGCGAGGAGGTACCCTGTCGGCGGGCAGCCTTCGGCGGGATGCTGAGCTATGATGGATGCGTCTACCTGTTCGGGGGGATAAAAGTGATGTACGGCCGGCCAAAAGGGGCTGGAGATCTTTCCGTACAGGGCTCATTGAACGACCTGTGGCGATACAATCCGAGTCGATGCCGGTGGACGCGGTTGGAAGGCCACGACGGGCGCATCGGGTTCAGACCATCCGATGCCAGGCCGTGTACCCGGAAGCTCACGGCCTGGCTGCCTGTGAACGGTAGGCTTTATCTCTTCGGCGGATCCTCAGTCCAGGGGCCCGGCAAGAGGGAGATCAAGCTGAACGATCTCTGGACCTGCGATCCAAAGACTGCCACCTGGGAACTGATTGAGCCCGACGATGGGCGTGCATCCGGGATAGCAGTGGATGGGCATCGTCCCGCCGGGTCGGGCGGGATGGGCGCGGCCGTTCTGGGCGATTGTCTGTATCTGATGGGGGGACATGGCGCGATGACGCACGCACAGCTGTGGACCTACAAGGTGGCGGTCGGGGAATGGGAGCACTTGGGGTCGGCATCCGATGGACGTACCGGTTGGCCACCGAAACGATACTGTTCCGTGCTGGCCGGCTGGAACGGCAGGCTCTACCTGTGGGGCGGTCGGGACAGTCAGGATCGAGCCCCGGAGTTCTACAACGATCTGTGGGAATACGATCCCGACGGTGGCGCCTGGACCTGCATTCAGGAGAACCAGGCCGATGATGTTGCACGGCCTTCCCCTCGTTACGGGCTGGGACACGCTGTGATCGGAGATCACCTGTACCTGTTCGGGGGATTCGCAGGGGGGACGGGGGAGCACCCCCAGCTGAACGATCTGTGGCGGTACGATCTTCGCACCGGCCGGTGGGACTGTCTCTATCCCCACAACGGTGCGAAGGATTACTCTCCTGGCGCCGAGCGTCCCGGTGTCAAGCGAATTCCGGTTATGACGCCGGTGGGCGGGTCCGTCTATCTCTTCGGGGGGCTGGACTTGGCTACCGGGCCGCGTGGTGACGGGCCGCTGGCGGCGTACAACGATTTCTGGCGTGGAACACCGGCCTGATAGGGCATTTCTTTGAGGAGGTTTTTATATGCAGGCGAAGACCGAAGTCGATCTGATCCAGTTCGAAGTGATCCGTAACGCGCTGCTGGTGTGCCCGGCGAACTTTAATTGTGATGGCGTGGTTGATGTGGCGGACCTTGGCATCCTCGGTGCGAACTTCAACGCCGATGACATGCAGTGGAACACGGGCAACTTTAATCTCGACGGCATGACGGACGTCGCCGATCTGGGCATCCTCGGTGCCAACTGGTCTGCGTCGCAAGCAACAGGCAATACATCGGCATTGGTCCCGGAACCGACAACTCTATCCCTTATTGCAATGAGTGTGTTGATGGTTGGGCAAAGGCGGCGTTGAGGGCTGTTAAGCAGTATAAAACTCTTCAATTATCCAGCCTCCGCTGGTATAATGCCCCACGTCTAAAACGTGTGTTCTTCACATTTGTGAAACGTAGTGGAGGCAAGGGAATGAGCATCTTGAGATCTTCTATCACATCCCTGGTATTACTGACGGCGATCACCATTCTTGGTGGTTCAAGTGTCCTGGGCGCCCCACCGGTCCCGTTTTTGGATGACAACGAACCGGGAATTCAATACCTTTTTTCGGGTGATCCCGACACCACAGAATCAACCGATGGCGTTCTGGACTGTGCACAGGATGCTGAGCGTGCAGGAACCGGTGGTGTGAGTGGAAAATTGCACAACGATTTTCTCAACTGCGATAATTGGGACTTTCAGCCTACAGATTGGGGTCAGGCAAGCTTTCTTCAGGGCGCCTTTATATTGGGTGAATCCCCGTTTTCCGATGACGGTGGTTGGGAGTGCTCGGGCAATTCTGGCCCAGGCGGCTATAACCCCTGCGTCAATTCCACCATTCGCGCTGTAACCACTTACAAGAATCAACCTGCACCCGGTCCAGGTCAAAATGATGGTGCAAAGATGGATGAAAGCCGTGACTGGGTTCTCAGTTTCGACTTCAAAATTCAGATTCCTGCGGGCGATACTGCCGGTAACGATAAGCTGTTTGCGGTTCATGGTGCTACAAGCAGCGCTACCCACGGTAACGATACGATGGTGGTGCTAGGTGCCGGTGGTCCAACAACGACCGGTCACTATACGCTTCATCACGGTGTATGCACGGGCGTGGAACAGTGCATAGACGCTACAACGACGATCGATAAAGCTTTGACAGAGGGCACCATGACCATGCACTATGACGCGGACGAAGGCAACTACAACCTTTGGCACGACAACGACCTTTTGGTTGCCGATTTCCATTCATTTAACGATCGTTATGATGCCTCCTTCGTCCAAATTGCTGGTGGTGGCATCTCTTTTGAGAATGCGCTTTACGACAACATCATTTGGGGTGTTGTGTCTGACGCCACTGCGTGTGGCCCAGAAGGTCCAGACATCTCAGTTCCTGGTGACTTTAATTGCGATGGCACCGTGGACGTGGCTGATCTGGGCATCATAGGCGCCAACTTCAATGGCAGTAACGTGACATACGTTGATGGCGACGCCAATTTAGATGGCGGTGTTGACGTTGCTGATCTGGGTGTTGTGGGTGCCAACTGGACCGCGGCACAAGGGTTGTCCTTGTCCCATGCGTTGCGCTCCGCTGGCCTAACGTCGGTGCCTGAACCGGCGACCGTCACCGTTCTAGCCATTGGTCTGGTGTGCCTCGGCCGCCGTCGTCGAAAGTGAGGTTATGGCGTTTGCTCGTATGTGCTCCTTTTGATGATCGCCGCATGGAGTGGTTACTATACTGGTGATTTAGGGCAGAACACGCCAGCAAAATATCATAGGGCTCGAGTGTTGGAAGCAGTTCTGTAAAGCAGACGCGTCCTATTGACTGGGAGATGATGATGTCAACGCGAAGATGCTCGAAGGTCCTGGTTGTGATGTGGATGTTCGTGGTCGCTTGGTCACCCACCGCACCGACACTGGCGGACACCTTTACTTTTCAGCAGGGCGTGAACGGTTACGAGCGCGCACAGGACACCGGAATTCGCTGGGCTTACGAGGTGAACTACGGAGACAAACCGGGTTACGACGATCCCCACGCAGGCGACCCTGGCGCTTATGAGATGCAGTCCATTAACGGGGGGCGCACCTCAGTTCTGGAGGTCGGTAATTTCTTTCAAAAAAACACGGGGATGCTTGGACCCGAGCTCCACACTCTTGAAGCCGGGCCGAGTTACCGTTACTCGCGTATGTTGATTCGGTTCCGAGACGTGGTGGGCGAAGAGCCGGGGCTGGTTCCGCCCGATGCGATCATTACCAACGTCACGCTGAAACTCTACAACACCCACGACCTTGGTGCAGTGGTGTCGGCGGGGGGCGCTGCGTTTGGTGACAGAGTATTCCAGGAGGGAGCGGACCCCGACGACCCGAACACCTGGCTGGAGAATTTGCAGCAGCAGCCGCAACTCAATGCGGGCACGATTGGCGTCTATCCCTATCTGGAAAAAGTTAATTGGGGGTTCGACGACGGTATAGCGAAGAAGGGCGTGATTACGATCAAGGAGAAGCGGCGCGGCAGAGTCGATTGGGAGCAGGGTCACGCATATCACAACACACCGAACGATGCGTTCGAAATGGCGTTCAACTGGGGGCCGGCAGACAAAGGGGACCCGCATCTGATCGTAGATCCAAGCGACCCGGACTACGATCCCAACTCACCTGTGAAACCGCACAACTATGACTCGACCCATCCCGGTGCCATTGAGATCTTCCAAACCAAAGACGAAGGCTTCAAGGGATTCGATATCACGGGCTTGTGGGACTTCATCACGGGCCACGGTGTGTTTGTCACCGGCCTGAGCCCTGAGGGTCAGCTACCGACGCTCGAAGAGGGGCACGGCAACGCGTATCGCTCGGGCGAGTACGGCAACCTCTACGATGCATCGGGCACGCTGGTCACACCCGCCACGCAGGAAGAGATTGCCACGAGACCCATGCTCATCGTGGAGTATCTCGCTGCCGTCCTCGGCGACATCAACGGCGATGGTGTTGTCGATGTGGCTGACCTGGGCGTAGTGGGCGCAAACTTTGGTAGCACCAATGCGACGCTGGAAAATGGTGACTTCACTGGCGACGGGAATGTTGACGTGGCTGATCTTGGCATCCTCGGTGCAAACTGGACCGCGTCGCAAGTAACAGGCAACACATCATCTTTAGTTCCTGAACCGACAACGCTATCACTTCTGGCAATAAGTGTGTTAGTGGTTGGGCGCAGGCGGCGGTAAGGGCCACCAAAAGACTATTTTCCTTTTCAGATACTTCGCATGTTCTGGTATAATGTCCCGCGCCTTAAACGTGTGTTCTTCACGTTCTTATAACACAGTGGAGTCAAGGGAATGAGCATTCTTTCCGCATTGAGACCTTCTATCACAACCCTGGCATTGCTGACGGCGATCGTCATCCTCGGTGGTTCAAGCGTCTTGGCCGCCCCACCGGTCCCGTTTCTGGATGAGAATGAACCGGGGCTCAACTTTCTGTTTTCCGGTGATCCGCACACCACTGAAGAGGGATGCTCTCAGTCTGCTCCCCGCGCCGCTGGCGGTGGTGAAGGGGGGAAAATACACAACGATCTGCTCGATTGTGACAATTGGGATTTTCAACCACGGGAGTGGGGCCAAGCTAGTTTTTTGCAGGGGGCCTTTATTCTCGGTGAATCACCCTTCTCCAATGACGGTGCGTGGGCGTGTCCAGGTAACACGGGGGGCGGTGGGGTGAATCCCTGTGCCAATTCCACCATCCGTGCAGTGACGACCCACAGGAACCAACCAAGTCCCGGTGAGGGCCTAAACAATGGCGTCCCCATGAGTGAGGACAAGGACTGGGTGTTCTCGTTTGATTTCAGAATCGAAATCCCAGCTGGCGACACATATGGCAATGACAAATTGTTCGAAGTGAATGGTGCTGGTGGCGACACGATGGTGGTTCGTGGCGCAGGCCCAGATAACAGTTCGTTCTTATCCGACGGAACCGCGAACAGATACCAACTTAGCACTGGATTTGGGACCACCCTGATCGATGTTCCTTTAATCGATGGTCATATGACTTTGCACTATAAATCAAAAAAGGGGAAGTATGACCTATGGCTGAACGATCAGCGGCTGGTGCGAAACTTCGCATCAATTTCAGGAAGCTACGACGCGGACTTTATCCAGCTGGGCGGAGGCGGCATTTCCTTTGAAAACGCCTTGTACGACAACGTTATTCTTGGTGTGCGGGCTAAAGCTTGCGGTCCCCAGGGTCCGGGGATCTCCGTGCCTGGCGATTTCAACTGTGATGGTCTGGTCGATGTGGCAGATCTGGGGATCATAGGCGCCAACTTCAACGGGTCCGAGGTGACCTACGTTGAGGGCGATGCCAATTTGGATGGCGGTGTTGACGTTGCGGATCTGGGTGTTGTGGGTGCCAACTGGACCGCGTTGCAATCAACAGGCAACGCATCAGCTTTAGTTCCTGAACCGACAACGCTATCCCTTCTTGCAATGAGTGTATTGATGGTTGGTCGCAGGCGGCGAGCCTGACGCGGGATCAATTACGTCTCATCTTCGGTCAGCGTGAGGATGGCGTGCCGTCGTTTCTTGGACATCGTGGCTAGTGCGATGACGTGCCTGGTCATCGCATCACGATCAACATCTGCCAACTTGGCCAGTTCCCGTTCGATGGCGGTCGATTG
>Ga0310124_10000977_pt1 | contig 20216 bp, 23 predicted proteins | sample CB11b_AW_Bot5_MG_FD_203507 | JGI IMG/M metagenome (GOLD analysis project Ga0310124, IMG submission 203507) | Marine microbial communities from Western Arctic Ocean, Canada - CB11b_AW_Bot5 | ecosystem: Environmental > Aquatic > Marine > Oceanic | place: Canada: Western Arctic Ocean | collected... | reverse complement strand
CAACGTCGTTTTCTATCTCGGGCCACTGCCCACTCTGTAAGCCGACCTGTTCTTCTATCTCCATTAGCATCTTGTGTCCCGGCCTGAGTTTAGATTTGTACTCGGCAGGTACGTCCACAATGCGACGATCCCACCCAAGTTCTTCTACGACGCCGCGAATTGAACAAAAGCTATCTTCTATCACCCACGCCCTTGTGTCAAACCCTGCCAAGGCGTTAAGATCGCTGCTAATATACCCGTTTGTTGTAATAAAGAGCCTCTTGCTACCTTGGGCAAAGCAGAATATCTCCTCAGTCTCACTATCCAGAACAACAATCGCATTGTCCCCTTCGAGTGTATCCCACGTAGGAAGCACACCCTGCTCTTCTAGGAGATCTGCTATCCATTTTGTGTCCAACATTCCTGCCGGGGCATTCTCCACCACGCCGTTATGTACGACATGATATGTTCCTGCCGCCTGCGGGTGTGCGTTTTCCTCTGTTACCTCTCCATTGGTGGCCCAGCGAACATGACCGATTGCCTGTTCATAATCACCGTTAAACGCCGCCTCATCAACGGGGCCTAATTGTCTGACTACATTTACTTTGCCATCTTTAATGGCGGCGTAGCCGAAGCTGTCATAGCCGCGATACTCTAGCCTTTTAAGACCTATGTATGTATCTCGAAGGGAGTTTTTATTTATTGATCCGAATATACCACACATTATATTAACCTCATTACGGGTTTATGGTCCACTATACACATTGTATATTCAACGTTTTTTTTGAGAGGGGTGTGGTAATTGTCTCCGTATAGAAATCTACAACAGCCGTCTGGGTCTTTCGGCATTTTGAAAGAGATATCCCCCATGGTGACATCGCTTGGTGGTAACAATATATCTAAAGGAACATGTAGGATTTTGCCGTCATCTCCTCTAAAGTTCCAGCGATCTACGGAATGGTTGTTCTCTTTGTAGTACAAATAAAAGTCGATGTATGCCATCACTCCCTCTATTTCTATTTCCCCCTGCATAAAAATGCTTGTATCTATACTAATGTCAAATCCAAGAGAAGTTATTATTTCTACGACTTCTGTTTTGTGCTGAGAGTTAATATAGATGTCAACATCGTCGTCCATTTCCAGCAGGTTGCCCTCGCGGTGATACCCCAGCAAGGTTCCAAAGAAAACGCAGTATTCCATCTCCTCTAGGTGAGGTGCTACCATGCCTAAAGTAGTGAGGTTGTATTTTCTGTTAATTGGCGTGAACAAAAATAAGCTCCTTCAGTCTGTCTGTGTCTATCTGCTTGGTCGTATTGTGGAACTTGCTGTACTCTTTAGCCGCCTCCACAACAGTAGACACGTCATAAGTATATTCGTGAAAAATAGGTTCAATCCTTTCCGCGAGATTGGGTTCATCCATCATTTCGCACACTGGTTTAAGCAGTATGCCCAAAGCTGTGCCATGCGGTATGTTGTAGATACCGGTCATGGGATAAGACAGGGCGTGAAGTATGGTGGTCGGAACCTTTTCTATAATATAACCAGCAGTGTGTCCAGCCTTCATTACTTCCATGCGGTCCACGCTTGTACGTAACAGTATATCAAGGGTCTCGATAGCTAGTGATCTTACTTCTGCGGTGCAGTTTTTGGACCACATAGCATCAAGGCAGTGGCTTATCGCGTCATATTTCGTTCTTTGGTAAACTTCCTCTGGCAGAGAATTTATGAACCCCTCGTGCCAATGTACGCCTTCGGGAGGTGTTCGATGACAGTTGCATTTTTTATCTCCGTCCCAGTAAACCGAGTGAGAAGTAGCAGAGGCCCCAGACGCGGTTGTGGGCCAACAAAAGACTTTGTTTCCAACCATCTTGGCAGCGTCTATTACTGCCCCACCTCCTATAGCTGCTACGGTCTCGTATCTCCCCAGATCCTTTAGGGTGGCCTTGGTGGGTGGTCCAAGGATACACATGCTTTCATAAAAGCATTCGCCATATTCGGCAATAAAAAGGCTTCCGGTTGACTTGGAGTATATTAAAGCGTCATACCACATTTAAAAGTTCCTTGATATTGTCCCTGTTCTTTATACAGTCAATGCCCACCCTATCCTCCTTGCCGTCTTTGGTGATTTTAATTACCTCGTGTACTCCGGGGTACGAATTTTGCAGCGGAGAACATTTGTATCCACCCACGGACTCGTGACATCCGTTGTCTAAAACGTAGACATATAAATTACTCAGTGCTGCATCTCTAATGGTGTGGGTAATGCCAAGGTGCATCAAGAGGGCGGCGTCTCCACTTATAACAACCACGTCGCTGTCCGTATTTAGTGCTATTCCCAACCCTATGCATGGGGCTATTCCCATGCTGCCCTGCATGTAAAATATATTCTTGCGCTCCGGGTATTTATTGTAAGCTGCTCTAGATATATAACCCGTGCTCGTGATATAGATAGCATCTTCGCCATGAGCGTTCATAATTTGATGTATGGCGTCTTCTCTACTTAACATGCTGGTCTCCCATTATAATATACGAGGGATAACCGATTAGCTTCATCATTTTGTCGTCTATCTCTCCCATAATCTTGTGCTGTGGTAGTGAATGCCGATGTCCAATAACTAGTAGAGGAAACACTTTAAACGGAAAGCACAAGCTAGTTAAGGGATTGATAATATTTCCTATCCCAGAATTTTGAAGGTATACACACGCTTTTTTTCCAGCTAGCTCTGCTCCCACAGCTATTCCTAGAGCCTGCCCTTCGTTGGTAGCTACTACATGTTTGTATCCAGACTGAATTATATCGTCTTGAAACTCTTTGAGGGCACTGTCGGGAACCCCAGTAAAGAAGTTATATCCCATGTTTTTAACGGTGTTAAAAAGAGACACTACTTGCCCTCCGGGATAAGTTCTATAATATCTTTTATGGGCATACAGTACTGTTTAGATGCATACCTTGCGGAGCCATCCTCTAATATTTTCTTTGCGGTTTGCACCATAGCGGGATAGGCACTACGCAGGAGGTGGTTAGCATAGATAACCAAGCTTACACCGTGGAGACACAACTCTTCTTCAGTTATCTGACAATATGTAGAGGGCACTGCAACCAGAGGGACTTTGTTGTCAAGAGTCTTGTATATCTCACAGAACTGTAGTATCTCGTCTGGACAGGATTCTTTGCTGTGAATCATTATACCGTCCACTCCAGACTCAATATAAGCTTTAGCTCTTTCGACTGCATCCGCCATGCCAGCCTTGAGTATGAGGCTTTCTATTCTAGCGATGATCATAAAATCTGAGCCAATCTGAGACGCCTTACCGGCTGTTATTTTCTTGCAGAACCCCGAGATTGAGTCCTGAGTCTGGGGAACGTCTGTCCCGAATAAGGAATTCTTTTTGAGTCCCACTTTGTCTTCTATAATTATAGCAGAAACTCCCAGCCTCTCCAGAGTCTTGACAGTGAAAACAAAATGCTCTACCTTTCCTCCCGTGTCACCGTCGAGTATGATGGGCTTAGTGGTAACTTCAAGTATGTCATTAAGAGTGTCATATCTGCTTATTAACTCTATGTCTGGTTTACCTTTCGCCGTGGAATCAGTTAGACTTGACAGCCATATGGCGTCAAATTCCCTGTTGTTTGAAGAAGCGTGTTCTACAATAAGTCCTGTAATCCCATTATGCGCTTCCATAACCCTTACAATGTCCTTGCACTCCAGAAGCCTCCTAAGTTTTCTTTGCCTCATTTCTGGAGTTGTCCCCAACTCCTTTAGGTGGGCGTGGAGTTTGGTTGAAGACATCCCTTCTGTGTAAGGGATTTCCACCAATCTTCCGCCCCAAAGCTTCAAAGTAGACAGTACCTGTTCTCGCGTTTCTTTTTGAAGACCCGTCTTCCAGTCGTCTCCATGAACTACAACTTCTGGCCTAATCTTTTCCAGATTGTCTGTATAGTCCAACGTGTACTGAGCCACCACTGATGATACCCCTTTGATGCTCTCTATAACGGCTTTTCTCTGATCGTATGTCAAAGCAGGCAATCTCTTATAGCTAGCAATAGCCTCATCAGTCAGCAGGCCAACAACCACCTTGCCGTAACCTGCGGCTGCGTTAATGAGATTAATGTGCCCGTGATGTATTAAGTCAGCACTCATACCAACATATACCACATTCGTCTCTACCATCATATTACAACCTTTCGTCTCGCTATTACAGCCCTTGAAAATTCGACAGCGCCATATTGATGTTCAGCATTTCAAATAAATGCCTGCCCCTCAGAGAAGACAAAAGACGCCGACTGTAATCCCCACGATAGCTGTGGGTCAAACTAAAATACTTTTTGTTCATAACTTCTGCAAATTTTTCTAGGTCTATATCATGGCTGACAGCATAGTTAAGCAACAAGTTTTCGTGCATATCAAAGCAGGGAATACTGACATCTTCAAAATCATCTGCCGAAAATCCTACGTGACGCAGATTTATATTTTCCTTCAGGTAATTGACATATATAAAGGTTTCATACAGAGATTGTTCACACCCGCCTATGAAATAGGATATGGGACATTTGTGTCTGTCAAACAAAAATTCAACCAGCGATACAAAATACTTTGTATACACAAACCAAAAATCATTTTGTCTAAAACCGCATTGAACGGCCTTGGCTACATCTGGGTCTTCTATGTCATAGCCAAATAGATGGCCATCTGCTCTTGTGTCGTTTGGTCCTCCGCTTTCACAGGCCAGTAGTAAGGGCGTAGGGGTATTGTTGGATATTATTTCCGAAAAACTAAACGGCGCTATGGCTTGTGACTCCGTGTCAAGGCACCACACATAGTCAAAACCCCTGCGAGCAAGTTCTAATATAGAATAGGTTCTTTTGGTTCCTATCCATTTCCCTTTAGCGGATGCGCCCCATGTAAAGTTGGGCGTGTGAACTCTGCTTCTTGCCTCTAAGAATGGCTCAGGGTAATCTGAGTTCTCCCCGTTAATTATAGTCTCCATAGAAAGAAGGTGAGGCTCAAACGGAAGCTGGGGGACAAAATCCTTTTTAAAGGTTGATAGCTCCTTGTCGCTGTCTAGGGAAATAAATATATCGGGCAAAGATGTATCAACAGACTGGCTGCATATGCTGCGCATTAGAGCTACTGTATAGTGAAAGTGTGGAGGATGGGTTTGTGTATGCAGAGCAAAACTTGTCATCTATGGTCTCCTTTTAGATCTTCTTTGCCCACTATAGAAATCAAAGTTACTGTATCTAATCTTTTCATCAGCGTTTTATCCATCTACCATTCCTTTAATCCACCTAAATGTCTTCTCCATGCCTAACCTGAGAGGCTGTGATGGTCTCCAGCCTAGTTCTTGTTCTATCAGGTCGTTATGTGAGCATCTTCCCCTTACGCCCAGCGGCCCGTCAATGTGTTTTAGCTTGACATCATACCCAGCAATGTCTGCGGCCATCTTGGCAAGATTATTAATGGAAATCATTTCATCAGACCCAAGATTAAGAACGGTGGTACACTCAGAATCCATCAGCTTTCTTATACCGTCTAAGCATTCGTCTACATAAAGAAAGGATCTGGTCTGATCTCCATCGCCCCAAATCTCAACCTCTCCATCTGGTCCTGCTTCGGCCACCTTTCTACAGATTGCTGCTGGAGATTTCTCCTTACCATTATTCCACGCTCCCTGTGGGCCAAACACATTGTGGAACCTACAGATTCTTACGTTAAGGCCGTAGTTTCTCATGTATGCATGATATAATCTTTCACTGAATAGCTTCTCCCATCCGTATTCGGAGTCTGGATTAGCTGGGTACGCAGAGCTTTCTTCGCAATTGGGGTTGTCTGGATCTAGCTGGTTATGTTCTGGGTAGATACAGGCCGAGGACGAGTAAAAAATCTTGGTCTCAGGCGAATATTTCTGTACAGCACGAGCAGTGTGGAGATTAATCATGGCCGAGTTACGCATAACGTCGGCATCATGATCTCCGCTGAATATATATCCTGCCCCGCCCATGTCAGCAGCCAACTGGTATAGTTCATCTGGCTTAAGCAGGCACACAAGCTCATTTACAAGCTCCCTTTCTCTTAGATCTCCCACGAAGAACCTACTAAAGTGTCCTTCAAGACCCTGCTCGTGATACTTATCCATATCCTCTTCATCATATATCCAGTATTCGTGTGGTTTAATATCAACACCAATAACATCCCAACCTTCACTGCATAAACGCTGACATAAGTGCCCGCCAATGAATCCACCGGCACCAAAAACTAAGGCGACTTTCATTTCATATCTCCTTGTGATCAGACAACACGTACATAGGCGGAAGTTCCAGCTTGTGTCTATTTTGGTGATGTCTCTCTAGATAAATATCTAATACTTCTATTTGTCTTCCGCTTAAGCCTTCTCTGGATAAGCCTGAGTCATAAAAAAACAAGGCCCATTCTAGCTCCTCGTAAGTGGCCCCTATTTGGTCCTCGTCGCTCCTGTTGTCTCCCCACAGGCCGTCTGTAGATATAGCTTCGACAATTTCTGCTAGAACGCCTAGCTCTCGTGCCATTGTGCGAACTTCTGTTTTAAGCAAGTCGGCTATGGGGCTTATATCTACCCCTCCATCTCCGTATTTAGTAAAGAAGCCTATGCCGTAGTCCTCTACTTTGTTTCCAGTGCCAGCCACAAGCATATTGTTGGAGTTAGCAACGGCGTATAGAGCTACCATCCGTAGTCTAGAACGAACATTTGCCAAGGCTAAGTCTGACAGGGGCCACTCATCTGCTATCTTGAACGCCTCGAATGTGCTAGTTAAGTCTACAGTTAACTGTTGTACGTTGACGAAGTTGTCGCACAGCCAATCCATGTGCCGCTGAGATCTTGAAAGTTGGTTTTCTTCTTGATGTATCGGAATACTTACTACAATTACCCCCTTGCCGGTTAAGGCACACAGGGTAGACGTTAATGCAGAGTCAATTCCTCCTGACACACCCACCACAAAGCCGCTAGATCCCGCCTTGTCAGCATAATTAGCTAACCAAGCGGCTATTCTCTCGTGAACCATGCGTTTTCTCCTTCAATTCTAACTTCCGTCATACCGGCTGCTGTTAGCATGTTTTTAACGTCTTCATGGTTTGAAGCAGCGTGATACTTACCCCAAGTCGTAGACTCTATCTGTAAGTTTCTAATATTTTTCACATATTCTCCCATGCCTAGGATGACTTTATCTTCAAAACCTTGGGTATCTGATTTCATATCAAAGTTTCTGCTACTAAATCTGTCCCAAGGTAGTCGGTCAAGGATATACTTTAAACCTACAACCGGAACGATGATCTCCTCTTTTGCATAAAAGTCATGGGTTTTGTGGGGGTTAACATCCAGAAAGCTAGAACATCCCGCGTCTGGAACAGTAATATTGAACTTTCTATATTCTACCTTCTCTGTGTCGCCAATGCCGCATTGAATTAATAAAAATCTTTCTTCAGACTCAGGTATGTGGTTCTTTCTAATAGACAAGCAGGAATCTGGGTTGGGTTCAACGCCAATGACAAAGGCTTTGGGGTTGTCACGCAACTTTTCTACAGAATAGGGGGCGTTATGAGACAGCCCTATGTCGATGTACAAGTCAAGATTGTTGTCGGGTATGGAACTGAAGAGGGTGTCAAGGTCAAGCACTGTATTCTACTCCTGCATGAAGTTCATAGGTATACCAGTCCTCTGAAGCAGAAAGATTGCTGTAATCACCGTGGCGCGTATCAAGATAAGCCTTGGAAACTCTATGATATCCTAGGTTATTAAAAAATTCTCTTGCTCCGTCCCTTCTAGCGGTGGCGGTACTATCCCCCATCACGCCGCGATAAAAATCGTGTTCGTATGTTATCACTTTAAACTTGTACTCATCGAAAGGTATCTTTTGTGTTGCCTCAAATGTTATTGAGGGAGGCTCTAGATCCAAACTTAAGTAGTCTATTGTCTTAGGAGCGTTACAATAAACCAAAACCTTTTTGTAGTCAATCGCCAGCGCGTCTCCGACAATGACATTGCCCATATTTCTACAACCAAGCCACCTTCCGGTCAAGAGTGGATTAAGATCTATTGATACTCCACGCCAGCCGAGTTCTTTTTCCAGCACATGCGTATTGCTACCCTCAATAGGGTCTCCGCACCCGAGTTCTAACCAAAATCCTTCACGAAGGTCTTCTAAGGTTTCCCTTACAAATGTGTCTTGTCCGCAATCAGACCCCATGTACTAACTCCTTTGTCTTGTCCACATCAAAGCTCCCGTCAGGGGAACATTTTATAGAAGTGGCATCGTATGTGGTGTGGTAAAAAGAAGACTTGACAATGCTTGCACAGTTTCCATACAGGTGGCTGACATAACTAAAAGAACTGTTGCTCATTACCAGAATGTCTGATGTGATCATATGGTACAGAGAAACGGCTGGGTGTTCGCTGATGTGTAGCTCACAATTATCTGGAAAATCGAAGTCGCTATCTTGTCCCTGCGCATAAATATGAAACTTTACTGGCTTTCCAAAGTCTATGCTTGCTATGTTGTTGATAACGTTGTCGTAGTAAGAGTCCTCATTGTGTTTAAAGTATTCCCTTTGCGGAGCGCTGCAAGGATCAAGAGCGGTTCTTACACGTATATGAACGGCAACATTTATGTAGTCTTGATCGAAATAATGATGTGCTTTTTCAAGAACTAGCAGGTAGTTAAGAGCAGTAGTGATGTTACTGTTCCAAATTTCTTCTAGGTTTTCTTGTCCGAATTTCAGGAGCATGGCAGGATCAAGGTTTTCCTTGTTGCGGTTACAAACAGACAGGCCGGGAAGGTTAAAGAGGCGGTCAAAGCGTTCCCCAAATTCCTCCTGAGACTCGCTAAAATATTGATAGTGTTGCAGGTTTTTAAACCCACCAAAGTGATAGTTGCACTTGTTCAGATTTGCATAGGCCACACAGAATAGTTGATACTGAAGCATGGCTCCTATGCCTTCTGTGCCTATTCCGTCTGAATTAGTACAGATGCAGCGTGTCATATAAATACCACCTTGTCTTTAAAATCTTGATCTAGTGATGCTATCACTGAGTCTCTTTCTTTAATGTACACTTTGTATTCATTATCCACAAGCAATTCTGCAAACGCAAGCTGTTGAGACTCTTCGATAATTGTTGATTCTTTTTTGTAGGTAATAAAATCAAATACTACAGGTTCGTTTATATCATTATCCCGAAAGAATATATCAAGTTGGTGCATCAAGTGTTCGCTATTGCATGAATCAGACGCCTTGCTAATTGTAGCGTCTACACCAACATCGTCGGCATGAATAGATAGCGCCCTATTGTCTCGCGGAAAACAAGGTCCACCATATCCATACCCATACTTTAGACACTCTGGACCCACCCGGCTGTCAGCACCAATGGCGGCAAGTATCGGATCGGCGTTACAGTTGCTGAGGCTGGCAATATCTCCCACCATGTTAGCAAATGCTATTTTAGTTGTGATAAAGCAATTGAGTGATATTTTACAAATCTCTGCTTCGGTTCTTGTCATCCTAAATATTTCAGGATTGTTCATGGTGTACCTTTCACATACTTCCTGAATTATATCTCCAGATTCCTTAGACCCTTCACCTATCAAAATCATATCAGGCTGAAGCTGGTCTCTCAGGACTGTTCCTTGAGCTATGAACTCAGGATTATAGCTGACAGTGCAATTGCAGCTTGATAGCTTTTCTTGCACGGTCTCACAATACTTGGGCATGGTAGTAGAAGATATAACAATGTGATGGTGTACTGCTTCTACCACTGGACCACGATGGGTTTTTAATATCGCTATGTTGTCTACCACCTTGTCAATAAAACTGTGGTCATATCTGCCATCTGGAAGAGAGGGGGTGGGAACCACGATGAATATAATATTAGAATGGTTGACACACTCTTCCAAGTTCGTAGTAGCCGAAAGATTTTTGCTGACCGCAAGGGCTGAGTTAACATCTGTCTCGTCAGAGTTCAGGGTTTTGTTATTTATAGATGACACATAATCTTCGTCGATATCGCAGCCTAGAACGAAATATCCAGACTTTTCTAGGGTAAGACCAAAACAAAGTCCAAGCTTTCCTAATCCCACTATGGATATTTTTTTCATCCTATTTCCCTATGTTAGATATCAAGCTTAAGAAAGTTGTCAGGATAATAATTGGGTGCAGGCTTAGAGTTAGGGGTTAATGAAGGAGCGATGTTGGGACAACATATAACTTTGTTCTTGTTAGTATTCAGGAACGATGCCCACCACCCGAAGGTGGAAATTGGCGACATTATGTTGTGGTCACATTTGGACATAAGTGCAAAGTCACTCATAGCCGAAGTTGCAGGAGACATAATAAAAGGAATCCCCATTCTAGTAAACTCGTCCAGACACCAAGATTTGTCATCATCATCGTCGTTGGTGCGGCTACCACCAGTAAACACAACAAACATTGGCTTGCCGCCAACCTTGTCAATCGCTGACGACAAGTAATTCCTGTATCTACAATCTGGTGATAGGCTTCCACCCTCACCAAAGAGGGCTGCGTTCTCCGCCCAGAGGTTCTGGTCTCCCCTGCGTATGTGTATAGATACTATTTCATGACCCCTGTTGTCATTTTTAATGTCGGCCATCATAGCGTTGGCTGGGTCATCTATGTCCTCACATAATCTAAATTCCTTTCTTATCTCAGACTCAATAGGTCTGATGTAATTGTAATTTTGAAAATACCCTGACACAAAACTGGTATTATCTGGTACTTCCAAAAACTCCCTGACAAATGAATTTCTATATTCCCAAGGCTCTGCTACTTCATGGATAATAGCATTAGAAATTTCAGCCTCGCTAAGTTTGTTATATGAGGCTTGAAAATGCTTAAGCACACATTTCTGCCCGTGATGCGACTTCTCGTCTATATCATTTGGTAGAACTAGCTCATACCCACGATGAAGGGATACACACTTGATGAACGCAAACTGAAATAGTACGTTTCCCAGTCTACCGTGCTTGCCAAGGTTAGAAAAAGTAATCATTTACAGTCCTTCCATATACAGGCTCGGTTGGCAAAGAAGTTGTTTCCCATGTAATAGTCTCGGCGGAACCCTTCGCATTTGAGAAAAGGGTTTAGGGTAGATCCTATATCTAGGTAAGTGTTCTTTTGGTTAAATTCAGTTAGTTGGTGACAGAGTATGTTTCCAAACGGGCCACAACAAAACAAGAATACGTGGTCTTCTATGTTGTTATCAGCTATATACTGCTTGCTCTCTTCTACTAGGTTCCAATTATGCCCCCAAGCGTCTTCGCTTATAGGGAACACCTTGGACGGCGTAAAGGGCAAGCTATTCAAGTCTCCATTTTTATGACAATACAACACCGTTTTTTTACGGCTGTATGCCGGAAGAATGTCTGACAGGTAGTATCTATAGTTGCGATTTACCCAGAGGTTTGCCCACGTTAGCATGTCCTGTGGCTGTTTACACATCTCCATCATGTCGTCAACTACCTGTTGTCCCTGACAGCAAGGGCAGGATATGCCTACATAATACTGTGGATGCTGGAACAAAAACGATTCAACAAGCTTCTCTCTTTTGTATGTATCAGCTTTATTGCTGGGGTTAAACCAAAATTCAGAATTGTTGGTTCCCCTGTTTTCTAGTACTTCCCACTCACCGTCTGCATACTTTGAAAAGGTAAAGTTGATGCCGTTCTCTAGCTTGTGCTTAAACACTTGGATGTCTGCATCAAACTTTTTATTTGGTGGCATTGTAAGATTCATACGTGGTATTCCCCTTTTATTAGAACGTCTGCTATCTTGTCTGCGGCATGTCCGTCGCCGTAGGGGCACGGTTTGTCTACTAATGCACTGGAGCTATGCTTAATTTTATCAAACAAGCCAGCAAGATCACCGGGATGCTTGCACATAAAAGCAAAGTCCCCCAGACCCTCCACCCTCTCTGTGACCTTTCTGCACACGATACATTTCTTTTTTAAAAAGCAAGCTTCTTCCTGAATGCCTCCGCTGTCTGTGATGACAAATCTGCACCGGCTAATGTACTTTATGCAATCACTGTGAGATAGTGGTGGCCACACCCTTACATCCGTTAGTAGCTGGCTGTGTTTCTTAACTTCAGGGTTGGGATGGATGGGCAGGATAAATCCCAGACCGCCATAATCAAACTTCTCCCGTTTGGCTAGCTTGTTGATGGCCTTAAACCACTCTGCCATTGTGGGGTGGTTTTCCCGCCTGTGCATAGTGACAAATACAAAATCTCCTAGGGTGGGCGATATGCCTACTAGGTGATCTAGAACGGTATTGCCTACGACATGTATTCGATCATTAGGATTAGACCTAATCAAGTTTTCGGCAGAGGTTTCTGTGGGACACAGGTGTACTGCTGCTAGGGCAGAGATGGCTGTGCGATTAAATTCCTCTGGGTACGGGTTGTGTTTATCAAAAGTTCTCAGACCAGCCTCTAAATGTATCACAGGAATCTGCCTGTGAAAAGCCGCCAATGCCACGGCAAAAGCCGACGTTGTGTCTCCCTGAACCATCACCGCAGAATATTTTTTATTACCAAACTGTCTCAAAATTGAAGATACGATTTCGTCTAATCTGTTATTGCAGCCAACCTTGCTTAACAAATCATTTTCCATACGGATGCTGTCGTGTTCGTAATTTTCCATGCCCTTGTCTATGAGTGACGTATGCTGCCCCGTGAAGAGCAAGCTAACAGGCACCTTGCCGTGTAGCTTGTCTACTACAGGTTTAATCTTAATCCACTCAGGACGTGTGCCAAAGGCTATCAATATCATTGCTTATCTTTCACTAGTTGGTAGCCCTGAGAAATCATGTATCTCCAGTAAGAGTTTGCTTGCGCGTGGCTTTCGGAAAGGCGAGAGGTAGCTGCCATGTCTTCTCCATATTTACCCGGATTCAATGACCCCCACATGTCTGGGTTATCCTTGGGCTGTGGAGGTACATATGTTTTCATTCCAAAGTGTTTTTGTAAAACGTAGGAAAAGTGCATATCCTCCCCACCAAGAGTTAGTGGTGTCTTCGGCATCTCTGCCCAAAACGCCCTTAGCCATTCTCTTTCAAAAAACCAGCAGTGACCCATTACGTCCACCTCTTCCGGCTCTTCGTTTCCGTATCCAGCACCGATACAGAGGTATTCGCAGTTAGGATAGTTGAGGTAGTCTTCCCCTAGCATCCTTAACCCCCTACAGCCCAGAAGACCACGGTGGGTCTGCATGGTGGTAACACAGTTCTCCAGCCACTGTGGGCCGGGTATGGTATCGTCGTCGAACATGCACACATACTGGGTTTTTGCATTGAGAGCAAAAGCAAATCTTGCCCAAACCCCTAGGTTTTTGTTGCAAAATGCCGAAGTGCAACTCTCAATCACCTCTGGGGGAAAATGGTCCATGGAGTCTTTGTGATAGTTCCCCCAAAACATGATGTCTGTATCGTCAATGGTCTGGTTCTTAACGGCCTCATACTGTTCTTTGAGGGTGTGTGGCCGACGATACCCATTGAGAATCGCTGTGATCATTGTATTTTTATCCCTTCTGCCATCTGTGATAAGCTCTTTTCTATCTCAGAATGCTTGAGTTGAGAAAACATACGCTTTACCCTGTGGATACATGTGTGCCGGTTTAATACCGTTTTTTTGATATACTCTTGATTTTGACCTGACACAATGTGCTCAAATTTGCATGATAAGGATTCCGAAATTCCCAGAATAGATTGTATTTTTGAGTTCATTTCCTCTCTTTGGGATTCATATTTGGGACAATAGAAGACGCTGTTGCCGTATACTATCGCATCAAAGAAAGACTGAGGAAGATAAGAACTATCCATAGTTATCACCATGTTTTTGTAATTGTTCCATAGAGAATGCATCTGCATTTCGGAGAAAGTAAGGTCAAAGTCGCTTGATATTTCTGCGCGTTGTGTAAGGTAATGATAGCTGTCGAAATTTTCTACTAAAGCATCAAATGTTTTATCGAGTTTATAGTTGGACATAATTCCAAGCTTTATTTCATACTGCGGCATATTATTCCCCTGTTGGGGTAAAAATATATCAGCACCATGCATAATACTCACTAGCTTTGTGGGATGGCTAACTAGACGATTAAGCGTTTTAGGTTGGTTAGTAAAAACAAACGGGCATTGTATTTTATTTTCAGATATTAAGTTGTTAAGTTGATCTACATGCTCTTGCTGGGCCATGGTGATATTAAATATCGCACTGATATGATTATTTTGGGACAAGTACTTGATTGTGTCTTCGGTTAGTAGACTAAAATGAGTAATAAATAGATCGGGCTTTGCAACGTCAAACATATCATAGGCACTGATATTGTCTTTGTCCCAGACGGTGGCTTCACACCCCTCAATAGAGTTGATGCACTCGTTGATATACAAAGGCTCGGTAGTGCTATTTGTTGTGTAGTTTTGGATTAGTACCTTCATTGTTTCTCCGAACTGTATGGTAGGTTTTAATGTTATCTATTTTAACAAGTGGGCGGATTGAATTTTCGATGATTTTTAGTTTGTGTTTTGTTTTTATTAACTCGTTAAGAGCCTCGAAGACGAACCTGTTTTTATAATCTATTTCCGTCACAATAGATCTAAAGGCTTCTATGGTTTCTCGACTATTGAAAAACACTATTTCAGACCAGATATTTTTAATCCCATAGGAGAAGCCTTCAGCAAATCCCGTCTTGCTTGTTATAAATCCCACCTCTAGGTTAGACCCTACGCTGGACTCAGAAATAATATGTGATTGGATCATCGGATTTACTAAAGATAATATCTCGCTGCTAAGAGTTAGACCACCATTACATAGCAGAACCTTATCACTGTTGGTATTATTCAAACATAATCTTGAGCTTTCGCAGCAATTGGAATGGGGGTGCATTTGGTTTTCCACTATTCTAATATTTTCTGATGGATAGCGATCCCTTATAAATCTTACTGTTTTTTCGCAATCGAATCCGCAGCATATAATTATTTCGACGCTATGAAAAACACTCTTAATGGCCGATATCTGGCTTTCTAGCAGTGTGCGTTGACCCAATTTAAGGAGAGGCGTTGGTCCATAAGACTTCATTCTATGCCCAACCTTTTCTGAAAGCAGAATGACGGTTATTCTATCATCAATCCTGCCTCCGTTCTTCTGAGGAGAGGTAATAAATCTACCGTTATTCCTCATATGTTACTTACCAACTCCATATACATGTTGGCTTTTTTGGATTCTTTTCTCATGTCCAACGTAAATGCTTGGTAGTCAAAATATTCAGCATACTTTGACAAGAAGAGAGAATACATCACGATAGAAAGTCCCTGATAGTCAAAGAAAATAATGCGTTTATGTTTGTCGTTAAGTTCTTCGTCTAGTCTTACAAGTAAATCAGAAGGTATGGTGTCTCCAATATTGATCATGGCGATGTGACTACTTACTCCAGCCACCCTAAAGAGATCGTACTCTCGCATTCTTTCAGAAAAGTTCACCATTACTTTACTGTTAATATCCTCCTCGCTTAGTCTGCACAACAGGTGGGTTGATAGATGTCTTTCTTCTTGCGTTGTGTTTGAATGGGATTGAGATATGCTTATGAATATGTGGCTTTTGTCACAGTCCAAGCTAAGAATTGATTGTAGCGTAGCGTTAACCTTTTCGCTGGTCGGGGAGTCAAAATAAATGGATATAAAGACACGCGGCTTGATCTCATCTATTGCAACCTGTAGGTTAGCCTTGCCGTCATCATACCCATCCCACTTGGGTGTCCTATAGTAATTACAAAAACAGTCTATAACATAGAACTCTTTTTCTTCATCGTAAGCTTCTATGATGTAACCCTGATCCCTAAACAAATCTAATCGGTCAGCCGCACACCCCGTTTGAGTATTTCCATCATATTGGGCAAACACACAATCTTTACAGCTAGTTGTGAGATGCTTGTTAGTTTCTTCTGGCTTCAACTTCATAATGAACACCTGATATTCTGGTAGATATAATTTGTAGCCCAACGCTGGAAACCAAGTCTGTCACCGTGTTTATGTCTAGACACGATTTTTTGTTGAACATAATCTGATTGGCATCTTCTACCCCAATAGAATCATTGATGATATTACGTGCCAGAAGGCGTATGTCAGTACCACCAACCACAAGTGTTCCTCCAAGCCTCAACTTTTGTCTGGCCTCTAAGACAAAGCCTTTAGCCGAATTATAATCTAGTTGGTCCAAGGTATCATTTGCCAACACAAAGGTACACTCATTGTCGGATAAATGCTTAAGACTTCCTTGGTTCTGGCTTATCTCAACCCTTTCATACCCCTCGATATGCTGTTCTTCCGCGCCCACTACATGTACCTTCATTGAATTACCTCATCAAATACGGTGTTCCAGTTATTAATAAATTCTTCTTCTGAGAATTTTTCGATCACAGTTTTTCTAGCAGCGTTGCCCATTTTGGCAGCTAGATCTTTATCTTCTAATAGCTGCATAACATATGACTTTAGTTCTTCCTCATCATTGGAAATGAATCCGTTTACCCCGTTCTGGATAATCTCTGGTATCATGCATGTTGCTGTGGACACCACCGCAGAACCACAAGACATGGCTTCCAATAAAGAGGTCGGGATGGGACTTAACGTGGATGTATTCAAAAATACCTGAGCACTATTGTATTCTCCTACTAGAACTTCGGTAGAGGGGGCTGGTTCTGATAAGCCTTCTGTAGCTCCTACAAGACGAACATTAAGTCCCTGTGTTATCCTTTGCCACCCTTGGTAATTTAAGCAATAGTCTCTATTCACAAAATCGTTAGCCACACTTAAGATATGCGGTTGCTTTTCTATTTCCGAAGGAGAAAACAAATCTGTATCTACTCCGTGATTAATGATGGTCGATGGTACGTCCTTCATATCCCAAGCGTTCATGGAATATTCAGAGATAAATATATTTCTGTCACCTTTCATAGTCCTCATCTGATCGGCTTGACCCGGAGGCCAGAAGTCAGTAATTGGAAGCGTGTGTTCTAATGAAATCACGGGAAGACGCAACATGTTGTTAATCTGTGCAGCGATCTGAAATTGGCCAAACTTGCTTTGAGATAATATAAAGTCATATCTAATACCTTGGTATATGGCGTTCTTCGGTAAAAGGTAATAGTTGTCTGGCCGCATGGCATAGCTATTGTCCCACGCTTTCTGGTCCTCTGACGTAAAGGAATAAAAGTTATGCCCAGTCTTGCATAGCTGGGTTTCATACCGTTCATGTGTAGGAAATGTAAGTATATTATACTTCTTGGGCTTCCCGCACACGGCGTTTCGAATGATATTAGTTACTTGATTCTGGCTCATTGTTTGCTTCCGTAAAAAGAAAATCTAAGTTCTGTTCAAATATATCGTAAGAGATGTCTTTATAGGCCAGTGGGCCAGTCCGATATGTGTGGCCGACGTGGTTGGCAATCATCGTGGCCACTACTGATACAGGAAAAGCTGTAGCCATCTGCATAGCTGAAAATTTCTTATTGCATCTGATAATCTTTTCTTCTTCCCACTTGTCTACTTTAGCCTTGATGATTACTAAGTCGTCTGCGGGAGGGCACGCTTTATTTAGCAGACCTGACAGGTCTTCGTTACTAAGACCGCATTCCTCAATTAGAAACTTCATGACTTCGCAATGACCTTTGTGTCTGATCGTTTTATAATGACAGTTGTTAACCCCTCTTTTTTGCATGGTGCCTATTGTGTGGGAAGCACCCCCACTAGTATAAAATGCCTCCATTGGACCGAGGGAGGTATCTATGTCCACAAGACCAGACATGCCAGCAGCCAGAGTATTAAACCCATTGATTAATACCTCGCATTGGTCTTTGTATTCATTTATCAATCCGTCGTGTGACCAAGTGCAACTGTATTTTAGATAGTTATTCGGATTTGCGGGAAGTCCTCCCACCATCATTTCTACTGTTTCGGGTAGATCTCGGCTAGAGTTGTATCCATGTTCTGCCAATATGTTAACCCACCCCGGAGCCAATCCTAAATCGGTCATAACAACCGAGCCTTTGTTTTTGGCATAGTCATTAATGCTATTGCTGGTACTCATGTGGCCACCTAGATCACAATAGGGAATATTCTGGTTTATGCAATATCTAGCTAGCTTTTCGTTCTGGTGGTAAGGCAAGGCAGAAATAACTATATCGCAGCTTGACAGGGCAGAGTAATCAGGGTTGTACTCGTCGCATTGAATTGCTAGGACTCTATAGCCTGAGTTCCAGTCATCTACTGATTCCGACACTTGAGAACAATCTATCAGATTTTCTACATCGGTGTCTATTAAGGTGAACTTTTTACATCCCAGTTTGTCCATAGCCCAAGCTATGGCTCGCCCCATTCTTCCTGTTCCCACTATTGCCGCTCTCATGTGTTACCTTTCATGTTGTTAACCATCTCCAGAGCTACTGTGCAAGGTACAGTAAAAAAGCCAATATTAAAGCCCAAGCGCCCATTGTTTCATTTCCCCATCTCATCCACAGCTTGTTTTATAATAGAAGATGCCATATCAACATCTTCTGTGGAAAAGGTAAGGACTGGTCTTAGACGAATAGATTTGTGACCGCACTTCAAAGCTATCATGCGGTGTTGAATTGCTTCCATAAGTGTATCTCTCTCTTTGCCATCTTTAAGATCAAAGGCAACCATTAAGCCTCTGCCCCTTACATTATCTAGACCCTCAATAGATCGTAAACTCCACAATAGATGTCTTCCTACGCTTTGGGCATTATACACCAAGTTTTCTGCTTCTATGGTGTCAATGATACAGCAGAATCTTGACATGTCTACGATGTTTCCACCCCAAGTGGAATTTATCCTCCCGCTGGTATTAAACACGTTGAACTTAACTTCATCAATACGCTCAGTAGAACAAAATCCACACACCTGAGTTTTCTTTCCAAAGCACATCATGTCAGGAATGACGCCGAAGTGTTCGTATGCCCACATCTTGCCAGTTAGTCCTAGACCCGTTTGAACCTCGTCAAAGATGAGCATGGCTTCGTGTTTATCTGCTAGGTATCTGAGTTCTGTAAAAACTGCTTCGTTAAAATGGTTATCTCCACCTTCTCCTTGGATGGGTTCTAACAAAATTGCTGCTGTATTATCATTAATGTACTGACCCAAAGTGTCCACATCAAACATGGTTGTCCAGTTAAACTGTGGAAATCTTTTGGTTTTAATCGTATCAGTGTTTGTCGTTGACAGGGTGTATCCAGTGCGACCATGAAAAGCTCTGTACATATGGGCTACATCCATTTTGTTTGTAGCTTCACTAGAAGAGATGCCTAGTTTTTGTGCCTTCCAATCAAACGCAGCCTTCAAAGCGTTCTCAACCCCTAAAGCACCACCCTCAATAAAGAAGTAATGGCTGAAGTCAGGGGTAATAGATGCAAACCTTTCAACAAAATTGTGATACTCTTTTGAGTACATGTCGCTGTTGGCTAATTTGTGCATAGCCACCTTCCCTAAGCGAAATTGAGCATTGACAAGAGCAGGATGGTTCCATCCCAAAGCTTGGCTGGCAAACTGGGAATAGCAATCGAGGTATTTATTTCCGGTTTCGACATCCACAATCCAAGACCCTTCACTTTTGTCTGTATCTACGACAATGTGAAAACCGTCTGTAAGCACATGCTTTGAAAGACTTTCTATAATTCGAGAGTTAGACATTTGACTGCTCCTCCAGATTTTATAAATTCGGACACGTCACAATTGAACGTATGTACGCTAGAGAAAACACCGTCATGGTTGTATGCGTGGGTGGTTGTCCTGTGCTGAACTTTTATGCTGTTGCATATAAACTGTTTTGCTTGAGCCGTATTTACCGGGTGTATACTAACACTGTTGTTGGTTTTCATAGTGACTTCTATAACCTTGGTTAGCATTTCGTGCAATGAAGAATGCGTAAAGGCTTCGTCATAGTAGACGAACTGATCATCTGTCGTGAACAAACAGGTGTCTAAGTGATAAAAATAAGGGTTAACTAGATCGCAAGAGACATAATCTACCCCTAGAGCTTCGGCTATAATGGGATGCGATCTTCGATTCGTCCTTAATCCACACCCAATGAAAAGCACGTCGTTAAAAAACATTGCGTCTCCCGCGCCTTCAAAGGATATATCTTCCGGCAATTCAATAACGTCATAATCTCGATCTAAGAACCAC
>Ga0310124_10000976_pt1 | contig 20219 bp, 12 predicted proteins | sample CB11b_AW_Bot5_MG_FD_203507 | JGI IMG/M metagenome (GOLD analysis project Ga0310124, IMG submission 203507) | Marine microbial communities from Western Arctic Ocean, Canada - CB11b_AW_Bot5 | ecosystem: Environmental > Aquatic > Marine > Oceanic | place: Canada: Western Arctic Ocean | collected... | reverse complement strand
TTCCTCGAAGCAATCATCTCGCATCGACCCGACGCGGTGGATATGCTGAATTCAGGCACATTGAACCCCTCAGCAGGTGAGCGGCATGGCGGCAGGAACGGACGGAGTGTGGGTGGGCTTTGACCTGGGCGGCACCAAGATGCTGGCCAGCGTCTATGATGCGTCGTTCGAGGTGATCGGCCGCGCCCGAAAATCGACTCTCAACTCCGTCTCGGCCAAGAAAAATCTCAAGCGGATCGCCAAGACGATCGACAAGGCGTTGACCGAAGCGGGCCTGGAACGGGACTCGATCCGCGGGATCGGCATCGGCTGCCCCGGCCCCGTCGACATGTCCACCGGGGTGGTGCACGAGGCGATCAACCTCGGCTGGCGCGACGTGGCGGTCGGCGACTGGTTGACCGAGAAGATGGACTGCCCGGTACTGGTCGTCAACGATGTCGACGCGGGAGTCTACGGCGAATACCGTTTCGGTGCCGCTCGAGGATCCCGCTGCGTGGTGGGCATCTTTCCGGGGACAGGGATCGGAGGCGGTTGCATCTACGAGGGTCGGATTCTGCGAGGAAACCGGATCAGCTGCATGGAGATTGGTCACGTCCCGATCGACCCGGGTGGCCCGTCCCGCGGCAACGGACGCTGTCGCACGCTGGAGAACGTATCGAGCCGCTTGGCGATCGCTGCCGCCGCGGCCCAGGCCGCCTACCGCGGACAGGCTCCTCACCTGGCCGAGCACGTCGGGACCGAGGTGGCGACGATCCGCAGCGGAGCACTCTCATCGGCCATCGCAAGCGGTGACACGGTGATCGAAAACATCGTCCGCGAGGCGGCCGAGTGGATCGGGATGGCCGCCACCGGGCTGGTTCACCTGCTGGCTCCCGACACGATCGTGCTCGGTGGAGGGCTGGTCGAGGCGATGCCCGAGCTGTTCTGCAACGCGGTTAGCGAGAGCTGTCACAAGAACCTGCTCGAGTCGTACCGCCATACGTACCAGGTTGTCACCGCCGACCTCGGCGACGACGCCAGCGTGCTGGGTGCCGCCGCCTGGGCCGAAACCGAAATCGTCGACCACACGACGCAGGCAGCCTGAACCCACGCTCTCCACGCTCTCCGATGACAGACCACGTCACCACCATCCACGATTCGCATCGGCACACCGATGCGCCACCGCAGACCCGACCGGTCGCGGTGATCGATATCGGATCGTCCTCGATCCGGATGGCGATCGGCGAGATCGTCAGCGACGGCTCGATCCGGCTCCTCGAATCACTCTCGCGAGACGTCGACCTCGGCCACGACACCTTCACTCGCGGCCGCATCAGGCGGAAGACGACCGAGGGTTGCGTGGCAGTGCTGCTCAGCTACGGGAAACTGCTGGCCGAGTACGGCATCAGCAACCCCGAACAGGTCCGCGTGGTGGCCACCAGCGCGGTCCGCGAAGCGACCAACCGGCTCGAATTCCTCGATCGCGTCTACGTGGCGACGGGCCTGGAGATCGAGCCGATCGACGAGGCTGAGGTGAACCGGATCACCTACCTCGGGGTGCAGCCGCTGATCGAAAATCACCCGGCGCTGGGCGATGCTCAGTCGATCGTGATCGAGGTGGGTGGTGGCAGCACCGAGATCCTGCTGGTCCAGGCCGGTGACGTGATCCACTCCAACACCTACCAGCTCGGCTCCCAGAGACTCCACAAGTCACTCGAACCGGCACCACGTGGTTCGGTGGTCGAGATGATGCGGTCGGAGGTCCGTCGCACGATGGACCGGGTTCGCGACAACGTACCGTGGAAGGCCCCGGTGGAAGTGATCGCCCTGGGTGGCGACATCCGCTTTGCCGCCCGGCAGTTGCAGCCCGAATCGAGCCGGGACGAGTTGGCGTGCCTGGAGGTCGAGGAGATCGCGGGGCTGTGCGACGAGATCCTGGAACTCTCGCCCGACGACATCGTCCGCCGCTTCCAGGTCAGCTACCCCAACGCCGCGGTGCTCGGACCGGCACTGCTGTGCTATCTCGAACTGGCACGGACCTTCGACCGCGACCAGCTGTTCGTCTGCAACGTCAACCTGCGTGACGGGCTGTTGCGGGAGATGGCGTCGGGGGACGGGTGGAGCGACGACTTCGCCCGACAGGTCACCCGCTCGGCACTCGATCTCGGCCGCAAGTACCAGTTCGACGAATCGCACGCCCGGCACGTCGCCGGACTCTCCAAGCAGCTCTTCGAAAAACTCGCCGACGACCACCAGCTCGAACCTCGCTTCGGCATGCTGCTGCACACCGCGGCACTGCTGCACGAAATCGGCCGCTTCGTCTCCAGCCGCAGCCTGCACAAGCACTCGATGTACCTGATCCAGCAAAGCGACCTGTTCGGGTTGACCCGCACCGACATGCTGCTCGTGGCTCTCGTCGCCCGCTATCACCGAGGCGCCTCGCCCAAGGTGACTCACCTGGGCTACTCGAAACTCGACCGCGATCAGCGGATCGCCGTCACCAAGATGGCCGCACTGCTGAGAGTCGCCACCGCGCTGGACGCGTCACGAAGCGGACGGGTCTCGGAGTTCGACTGCCATGACTCCGGCGGGAAACTCGTGATCACCGTACCCGGTGTCGAAGACCTCTCGATCGAACAACTCACGCTCAACAGAAACGGGCTGCTCTTTGAACAGATCTTCGGCCAGTCGGTCCTGCTGCGAGCCGCAGCACTGCCCGAATCCCACCACTGATCCGCCTCATGACCGCCCACAACGACCTGTTCATCAACCGCGAGCTCAGCTGGCTGGAATTCAACCAGCGGGTGCTCGACGAGTCGGCCGACAGCGGGCACCCGTTGCTCGAGCGGCTGAAGTTCCTGGCAATCACCGCCTCGAACCTCGACGAGTTCTTCATGGTCCGAGTCGGGGGCCTGCAGCTGGTCGACCGCGAGGGTCACGGGGGGGGCGACGCGGCCGGGCTGACACCCGGTGAACAGCTCGAGAGGATCAACCTCCGGGTCCGCCGGATGATCGCCGACCAGTACGCCCGCTTCGGCGACGAACTCGAGCCGGCACTCGCGGCGGAGGGCATAAGGCGGGTGCGTCCCGACTCGATCGACCCCGAACAGGAAACGGTGCTGGCACAGATCGTCGACGACGAGATCTACTCGGTCCTGACCCCGATGGCGGTCGCCGCCGACATCGATTGCCCGCTGCTGCCGGGCGGCTCGCTGTGCGTCTCGGTCCGCCTCGAGGACCACACCGACGGAACCCCCCGCTTCGCCTGGATCCCCTGCGGCCGCACCTGCCCGCGGCTGCTCACCCTGCCCTCCGACGGCGGCTACGCCTACATGCTGCTCGAAGACGTCATCGCCTGGTCGATCGACAAGTTCTTCCCGGGCGAAACCGTCCGCGAGTGCCTGCCGTTCCGGATCACCCGCAACGCCGATCTGAGTCTCCGCGAGGACGAAGCGTCGGACCTGATGGAGGGGATGCAGGAGATCCTGGAAGCTCGCAAGGAGAGTCACTGCGTGCGGTTGGAGATTGCCGAGGGAGCCGGGGAGGCGACCCGGAGGTTCCTGCAGCAGCAGTTCGGCGTCGAGGACACCGATGTGTTCGGGATCCCCGGACCGCTGGACCTGACCGGGTTCTTCCCTCTGAGTGACCTCACCGGCTTCGATCAACTCCGAGACACCTCCTGGCCACCGGTGGCCTCGCCGCAGATCGACCCCCGCCGCAACCTCTTCGATGTGCTCGCCGAGCAGGACGTGCTGCTGTGTCACCCGTTCGAGAGTTTCGATCCGGTGGTGCGATTTGTCGAGGAGGCGGCGACCGATCCGGACGTACTGGCGATCAAGCAGACGCTGTACCGCACCAGCCACGACAGCCCGATCGTTCGCGGGCTGGCCCGGGCCGCCGAACTGGGCAAGCACGTGACGGTGATTGTCGAGTTGAAGGCCCGCTTCGACGAGGCCCGCAACATCGAGTGGGCCCGCAGCCTCGAAGGGGCCGGCGTGCAGGTGATCTACGGCATCCGTGGCCTCAAGACTCACGCCAAGATCTGCCTGGTCGTGCGACGCGAACCCGGAGGCATCCGCCGCTACGTCCACTTCGGCACCGGCAACTACAACGAAAGCACCTCGAGACTCTACACCGACATCAGCTACCTGACCGCCGACGGTGAACTCGGAGCCGACGCGGCCACCTTCTTCAACACCATCACCGGCTACACCCAGCCGCGGAGGTTCGAGTTGATCGAGGCGGCTCCGCTGGGGCTCAGAGACCGGTTGCTCGAGTTGATCGCGGCCGAAACCGAACGCAAGCGGCAGGGCCAGCCGGCCAGGATCCTCGCCAAGATGAACTCGCTGGTCGACCCGCAGCTGATCCGGGCGTTGTACGAGGCGAGTGCTGCGGGGGTCGAGATCCGGCTCAACGTCCGAGGCATCTGCTGCCTGAGACCCGAAGTTCCGGGTCTCTCCGAGCACATCACCGTCACCAGCATCGTCGACCGGTTCCTCGAACACAGCCGAGTGTTCCACTTCCACCGCGGCGGTGCCGGGCGGACATTCATTTCCAGCGCCGACTGGATGCCCCGAAATCTCGATCGCCGCGTCGAGTTGATGGTGCCGATCAACGACTCTGCCGCCGCCCGGCGACTGGTCAGGATGCTCGAACTCTGCCTGGCCGACCGCGTGAAGGGTCGACGGCTGACCGACGAGGGGGGCTACGACCCCCCAGCTGAATCGACTCGATTCGCAGCAGGCCAGGATCAGTCCGCCGACGACGGGTCCCTCGGTGGCCGTAGCCAGCAACTGCTGTATGATGAGGCCTGCCAGGCCATCCGGCTCAGCGAAGAATCTCACCGGACCGGATTCGTGCCGCACCGCGCACCCGGACGCAAAACGACCGGGACCTGACCAGCACCACGGACTGTTGCCCGCGATGAAGACTCTGCTGTTGTTGCGACATGCGAAGTCGAGCTGGAGCGAGGGTGTCGCCAGCGACCACGACCGGCCTCTCAACGGCCGCGGCGAACGGGCCGCTCCCCTGATGGGACGCCTGATCCGACACCACGACCTGGTCCCCGATATCGTCGTCAGTTCCAGTGCCCGTCGAGCCCACCGCACCGCCGACCTGGTCGCCGACGCCTGCGGCTTCGAAAACGATATCCTCACCACCGCCGACCTCTATCACGCCTCAACCGCCGAATGGCTCAGCGTGGTCAGCGAACTGCCCGACGAGACCGACCGGGCTCTGCTGGTCGGACACAACCCGGGGATCGAGGAGATGATCCTGCTGCTGGGAGGTGAACATCACCGCATGTCGACCGCGGCACTGGCTCAACTGGTTTTGCCGATCGAGAACTGGTTCGACATCACGCTGATCCCTCGAGCCGACCTCGTCGAACTGTGGCGGCCACGAGATGTTGAAGCCGAGGGAATGGCGTAGGGATCTGGTCCAAGAGAAACCGCCATGACCGATTCCAATGCACACCGCCTGCTGCACGGCAACACCGTCGATCTGGCACAGCTGACCACCTCCGGCCAGGGAGACCGCGACGCGTTCGAGGCCGAACTGAAATCGCTGCGGGACCAGATGGCACGGTACCAACGGGCTCTCTACGCCGAAGCACAACGCTCGTTGCTGGTCGTCTTTCAGGCCATCGATGGTGGCGGCAAGGACGGGACGATCCGCAAGGTCTTCAGCGGCATCAACCCGCAGGGCGTTCGAGTCGCCTCGTTCAAGAAACCCACCGAACTCGAACAGCAACACGACTTCCTCTGGCGGATCCACCAGCAGACACCCGCCGCCGGGATGATCGCCGTCTTCAACCGGTCGCATTACGAAGATGTCCTGGTGGTCCGAGTCGATCGGCTCGTGCCCGAGTCGACCTGGCGGGCACGGTTTGATCAGATCAACGAATTCGAGGCCCAACTGGCCGCAGCGGGGACCACCACTCTCAAGTTCTTCCTGCACATCTCGCCCGAAGAACAGGCCCAGCGGATGCGCGACAGGCTGAGACGACCCGAAAAGAACTGGAAGTTCTCACGCGACGACCTCGAAAAGAGAAAACAGTGGTACGACTACCAGCAGGCCTTTCAGGACATGCTGCAACTCTGCACCACCGAAACCGCACCCTGGTATGTCATCCCCGCCGATCGCAAGTGGTACCGCAATACGGTGATCGCCCGGGCCATCGTGGAAACGCTCGAGACGCTCGACCCGCAGTACCCGACCGCCACCGAGGACTTCTCGGACATCACGATCGCCGACACGATCGACGGAGGCAGCAGCGACCCGGGTCGCCAGTCCCGAAACGAGTCCCCGTAATGAACACCCCTAACAGCCCGTTGAAGAACTCGGACCCTGGGGTCTGACGCCGCCCACAACGGGGCTTGCTCCACCTGTCGCGTTTCGCAGGCGGGGCCTGACCCCTTCTTCGAGTTGCAACGAGTGCTGGTTGAAAAGGGGTCAGGCCCCGCCTGCGTGCCGGTCTGGGTGGAGCGGGACTTTCTGTGGGCGGCGTCTGACCCCGTCCCATCCCCAAACTTGTGTTTTTCAACAGACTGCTAGGAATTCAATCGACCTGATCGAGCCGTCGGATGGCGTCGATGATCGGCGCGACGAGCTTGGGTCGGGCCAGCAGGCGGATCGCCTTGCGTGGCGAAACCCACTGCCGTGCCCGCCGCTTGTGTTCGGGCCACTTCTTGTGCGACCTCTCGACTTCGAGCAACCACACCGTCACCTCGACCGACTTCTTCCCCTTGCGATCGAAGTAGCGGCACAATTCCGGTTCCAGCACCCCGCCCTCCAGACCCGCCTCTTCGAACGTCTCGCGGGCCGCACACTCGCTCCCCTGTTCCCCCGCTTCGATGTTCCCCTTGGGCATCGTCCAGGATCCGCCGCGGCGGACGCTGACCAGGCAGAATTCGACTCGACCCTTCTTGAGCCGAAACGGCAACGCGGCCGCCTGCCTCAAGTCGACCTGCGGCCCGCCCTGGTCAGTCTCTGGTTTCGTCTGGGCCATGGCTGTCTCGAGACGACCGCCTCGCCGTGCGAGAGCGTGCCGCGGTGTGCCGGGGGCGAGTATGATAGTCTCGCCCAAGAGGACTGCCAACCCGCACGCCGCCCATGCACCGACCTGTTGCCCACAACCCCGTTCCGCTGCTGTTCACCCTGCTGGCTACCCTGCTGGCCGCGTTCGTAACAGGCCCCGCCAACTCACACTCGCTCTTTGCCGAACCCCCCTCGGTCACCCAGCTGTTTCCACCCGTCGTCGAGGCAGGTCAGACATCCACGATCACCGTCAGCGGCGACAATCTCGGCACCATCAGGCAACTCGCCAGCGGAACCGGTCAACTCAAGACCGAGTCGGTCAAAAAGAACGCGGTGACGGTTCGGGTCGCCGCCGCGACCGGGACTCGACTGATTGATGTCTGGACGCTGACCTCCACCGGCCTGGCCAACCCTCGAGCCCTGCTCGTGGTGACTCACCCCGTTCGGGTCGTCACCGAGACTCCCGACACGGAAGCCTCGCCCATTTCACTTCCGGGCACCGTCGCCGCGAAGCTCGACCGGACCGCCGACCGCGATACGTTTGCCTTCACAGGGCAGGCCAACCAGCTGGTCCACCTGACCTGTCGCTCGAGCAGTCTCGACGGCACCGTCGCAGCGGTGCTCTCGATCAAAGGACCCGACGGCACAGAACTGGCACATTCGCCGGTCCACCAGATCGAACCCACCGTGACACTCAGGCTGCCCGTCAGCGGACGCTACCTGGTCACGGTCGTCGACCGGGGCTTCGGGCACAACCTCTCGAGCATCTACACGCTGACCGCACTGGCCGGTCCGCGACTGGTACTCACCGCCCCGACGGCTCTCTCGGCCAATCCCTCGCCCCTGATCCTGCTGGGCCACCTGCTGCCCGGCGGTACCGTGGACCGGTCGAGTGGATGGACCACCCTGGCTGTCGAAATTGACCGGCCCCCTTCCACACCCACCTGGCCCGATCGCCGGCCTGTCGGAGTGCTGCAGGAGGGGTTCCGCATGAGCCAGGCCGACTCGATCGGCTCGGCCTGGGTCACGCTCTCCGAAGAACCGGTCGTCGTTGAGACCAGCACGGCCAACGACACCGCCGCCGCGGCCCAGCCACTCAAGTTGCCCGCCCGAGTCTGCGGCCGTTTCGAAAAAGCGGCCGATGTCGACTGGTACTCGGTCGACCTCAAGAAAGGCGAAACACTCGAAATCACCGGCTGGGGCGAACGGCTCGGCCAGGCGATGCGACTCGAGGCGACCGTCCACGACAAGTCGGGCAAGGCCCTGGCCACGATCGGAACCCTCGCCGCTCCCAAGAAACTCGGAGTCGAATTCCCGTTCACCACCAGCGACCCGCACGGCGACTGGAAAGCACCCGACGAGGGACGCTACACGATTGTTGTCCGAGATCTCTACGGCGGCAGCCTGTTCGGACCCGATCGTGCCTACCAACTGGTGGTCGGCCCGCCCCGGCCGCGAACCCAGGCCTTCTCGGTCGTCGGAGACGGCAAGTCGCACTCGGGACTCACCATCGCCGCCGGAGGAAAGGCCACGCTGCAGATCGTCGTCGTCCGCAGCGGCGGCGCCAAAACGGCCGTGGAGGTGTCGGTCGAAGGCCTGCCAGAAGGAGTCACCGCCAAGACGCTCAGTGTGCCCGCCGAAAAGCCCGTCGCCACGCTCACGCTCACCGCCACCGCTTCTGCCAAGCCGGGCCTGACACCGATCCGAGTCCTCGCCCAGGCACCCGGCAAACAGCCTGCTCGAGACGTGCTGCCGCTGGTGCACCTGGCGGGGCCGGCACCCAGCCGACGCGTCGCCGATGCGTTGCTGCTGTCGGTCACTCTTTCCGACAAGTCCGACAAACCGGCCAAACCGGCCGACAAGAAATCCGCCCCGAAAAAGTGATCCGTAGTATGAATTCCATCCCGCGGATCGCCGCCGTGCCGCTCGTCTACGAGTTCTCCCGGCACCTGCCGGTCCGGGCAACAATCGCTCCGGGTGACCACCTGCTGGTTGAATCCGAAGACGCCCTCTCGGCCCAGATCTCCTCGCCCGGCGACCAGCGCGACAAGACCCTGATCCCCAAGAGCAACCCGGTCAACGGTCCGATCGAGATCGAGGGTGCCGAGCCAGGTGATGTGCTGCGGGTCACGATCCACTCGATCGAACCCTGGCGGCCTCAGGCGGCGACCTACACCGGATCGCCGAAGCAGTTGTGCGAGTGGCTGGGAACCGACGTGCCGCCTGGAGGCCATGTTTGCCCGATTTCCGACGGGAAGATCCACTGGAGCGACGAGATCGCGATCCCCTACGCTCCGATGCTCGGTTGCATAGGCACCGCGCCCGAGTGGGGTGTGCCGACGACCGGTCCGGGTGGGCCTCATGGAGGGAACATGGACATCCGCGAGACCGCGGTGGGAGCCACCGTGCACCTGCCGGTCTTCGTCCTCGGCGGACAGCTGTTCCTGGGCGATGCCCACGCCGCGATGGGGCACGGGGAACTCTCGGCCACAGGCCTGGAAATGTCGGCGGTGACCGAGATCTCCGTCGAGCTGACGAAGAATCAGCCGCTGGCATGGCCGCGGATCGAGAACGAGACCGAGATCATGGCAGTGACCAGCGGGGCTCCGGCCGAAAGGTCGATCGCGAGGGCCTATGCCGAGTTGATCCTGTGGATGGAGTCGGATTATGGTTGGGATCGCTGGAAGGCCTACGACCTGCTGACCCACGTCGGAGAAATCTCGGTCGGCTATTACGACGGCGGCAGCATCGCCGCGAAGGTGAACCGGTCGTACCTGTAACCGCCGCCGGGATCAGACGCAAAGCCTGGGGTCTGACGCCGCCCACAAACGGGTCTGTTTCCCCAAAGGCGACCCGCAGGCGGGGCCTGACCCCTTTTGCAGGGGCAGCGGGTGTCGCGAGAAGGGGTCAGGCCCCGCCTGCGGGACGCGCCAGGGGAAACAAGACAAACTGTGGGCGGCGTCAGACCCCGGGCTTTCCCCTACCCACGCGTCAAGCCGCCCGCGCCACGCGCCCCGCAGCCAACCCCAACACGTCCGCCACCACATCACCCACATGGTGCATCTGCCCCGCCTCCAGCCCCGGATGAACCTGGAACATCAGGCTCGTCTCGCCCAGTTCGCGAGCCACCCTCAACCGCTCCGCCGGCCGCCACCCGGTCCCGTCGAAGGCCGCCTCGAGATAGATCTCCGGACACGCACCGCTGCCGCAGGGAACACCTCGCGATGAGATCTCCGCCGCGAGCCGGTCCCGCGACCAGCCCGCGGACAACCAATCGGGACGCACATAGGCATAGAACTTGTAGTAGCTGTGATCGAATCCCTCCGGCAGCTTCGGCACACGCAAGGCCCCCATCGAACCCAGCCTCGCCTCAAGTACCGCCGCGTTCCGACGCCGTTGCCGGACCCAGCCTGGCAGCTTGCGAAGCACGATCCGCCCCAGGGCCGACTGCATCTCGGTCAACCGCCAGTTGGTCCCCAACCCGCCGTGAACATATCGAAACACGGACCCCTTCGACACAGCGTGCACGACGTCATAGTCCTTGCCGTGGTCCTTGTAACTCCACGCACGCCGCCAGGTCGCTTCGTCGTCGGTCACGACCAGTCCGCCTTCGCCTCCGGTCGAGAGAATCTTGTCCTGGCAGAAACTGAACGCGGCCACGTCGCCCAGGCTGCCCACCGGCCGACCGTTGTACTGTGCCCCATGGGCCTGAGCACAGTCCTCGATCACCTTCAGCCCCCGTTCGGCGGCCAGCTCGAGAATCGGGTCCATGTCACAGGGCCAGCCACCCAGGTGCACCGCCAGAATGCCGCGCGACCTGGGCGAGAGCACCTCGGCGATCGTCTCGGCCGTGATGTTCCCACTGTCACGATCGACATCGGCGAACACCGGGATCGCGCCCCGGGCGGCAATCGCACTGGCACTGGCCAGGAAGCTGCGGCAGGGAACGACGACTTCGTCACCCGCTTCGATGCCCGTCGCTTCGAGTGCCAGTTCAAGAGCCACCGTGCCGTTGGCCACCGCCACCGCGTGCCGGCAGCCCAGCGAACCGGCATACTCGCGCTCGAACTCCCGACCGTGCGGACCGCTCCAGTAGTTGACGCGGCCCGAAGCCAGCACTTCGCTGACCGCCGAGATCTCCTGCTCACCGAACACCGGCCAGGGTGCCCAGGTGGGTGAGAGGCCTGTTGAGGTGGGTTGTGACATGTTCGATTTCTCGCTTGGGGTCTGACGCAAAGCCGGGGGTCTGACGCCGCCCCAGTTTGGTTTGTTTCCCCTCGCGCGTCCCGCAGGCGGGGCCTGACCCCTTCTCGCGACACCCGCTGCCCCTGCAAAAGGGGTCAGGCCCCGTCTGCGGGTCGCCTTTGGGGAAACAGACCCGTTTGTAGGCGGCGTCAGACCCCCACCACCGTGTCAAGCCGCCTTGGCCTTTCGTTTGTAGTCGTACTGTTTCATCAGCCACCCCGAGAGTCTCCAGCAGGTCCGACGGTCCGACTCGCTCAACCGCTCGATCCAGTCCCAATCCGCCTTCAGCCTCACCGCCCCGCCCATCCTCAACCGATTCCCCGCCACGGTGTGCCCCACCGAAAACGACTCGCCCGCCTCCAGCCTCTCGGCCAGCGACCCGCAGTCCAGCCCGCACGCCTCGCCGATCCTCAGCAGCTGTGTCCCCGGCTCGGAAACAAAGTCCTCGTAACGAACCAGGACCCCCCGCTTTCCAATCCCACGCCTCAGCCGGGCGGCCAGCAGGTTCGACACGGTCCAGTAGATGACCGAGTACCACGCGGGCCTGGAGGCCAGGTCGTGCTGCACCCCTGCTTGCTCGTTCCGCTTCAGAGCCTTCTTCCTGGACCAGGCCACCGCGCGGCTGTCGCGGACCAGGTGCACCAGCCTCAGGTCGATGCCGGGCAGCCGAGCCAGCCAGCGGGCCCGTAGAGGAGTCTTCGACGAATCGATGATCACCCGGCGGCCGCTGACCGCGGCGATCGCTTCGAGCAGCGTGCCGGTCTGCTCGAGGTACCGTCGTGCCGACGGCGACCGATACACCGAAGCCGCCTCGGTCCTCCACAACGCCGCCGGACGGAACCGCTCGAACCGGTCACGCAGCTCGAGATAACTCTCGATGCTCGCCACGGGTGTCGAATCCAGCCACCTCGTGCGGACCTCGCTCCAGAACCCGCAGTCGCCGGCCGGTTCGCCGCAGGCACAGAACTCGTTGTTGACCCACGCCGAGCGGTGCAGGTTCGAGAGTTCTCCGACGCTGAGTGCCTGGGGGTGATTGCCCAGCACGGTGTCGAGCACGGTCGAACCGCTGCGGCCGGCACCGACGATGTAGACGATTCGCAGAGGGGCGAGTGCTGAGGGCATTGGGAGCCGGGTTGGGGGCGAGCGTGTTGAAGCGGCAGCGGGTTTTAATTCGCCCGGGCCGAGATCGGCAAGATCGGTTTGGTGTCGCTGGGTTTTGTACGGGCAGCGGCTGCCGCTGGGGTCTGACCCCTTTTGCACGGGCAGCAGGTGCCGCTGGGGTCTGACGCCGCCTGCGGAGGGCTGCAAGCCCGACATAGGCGGGGCCTGACCCCTTTTGCACGGGCAGCAGGTGCCGCTGGGGTCTGACGCCGCCTGCGGAGGGCTGCAAGCCCGACATAGGCGGGGCCTGACCCCTTTTGCACGGGCAGCAGGTACAGCGAGAAGGGGTCAGGCCCCGCCTGCGGGACGCGCCAGGGGAAACAAGCCAAACTGGGGGTCCGCCGAAGGAGGATCAGACCCACGGCGATGCGGACCGTGGTGTATGGCGAACCGGGTGCATGACCCACTAGAAATGTAGCGAGACCCAACGCAAACGCTTCACCCGAGACATCTCATGAGCGACCCGATTCTCACCGCTTCGATCGAACCCGCCACACCGGTCACCGCCGGCACCCTCGGCACCTGGACACTGCGATTCTGTGCAGCCGATGCTGGACTCCCCGGCGGCACCACGATCCGCGTCGGCACCGACACCGATACCGATTGGGGTGTGCCGCAGTTCGATGATCCCGCGGCGGCCGAGTACGCCACGGTGACGGCTCCCGAAGGGGTCCTCCTGGCGGCCCGGACCGTCGGCGTCAAGGGGTTTCAGGTCGAGATCGGAGCGACGGGCCTCGAGGCCGGTGACGTGATCTGTGTTGTGCTCGGTGACACCTCCGGCGGATCACCCGGCTCGCGAGCCCAGACCTTCCGCGAACAACGACGCGTCTTTGCCGTCACAGTCGATCGAGGCCAGGGCGTCGAGACGATTGACGACTCGCCGGTGCTGAAACTCGTCGGAGGCGATCCGGTGAAGCTGGTTGTGGTTGTGCCTTCGGAGCTACCGCCCGGGGAACCGTTCCGCGTGCTGGTCAAGGCCGAGGACGCCTGGGGGAACGCCTGCGACGGGTACCGTGGCACGGTGGTGATTGGTGGCGATGGAGTGGCACTTGAGCACGACACGCTGAGTTTTTCGGAGTCCGATGCGGGAGCGTGCTGGATCGACGGGGCGACGGCGGTGGCCGAGAGGGCTGGTGTGCTGAGGCTGACGGCGACCGATGCCGAGAGCGGACTGGTCGGCACCAGCAATCCGTTGTGCGTGGCCGAGCATGTGGCTCAGCAGAGACTCTACTGGGCCGATCCGCACGGGGGGCAGTTGGTCGACCGTGAGAAGTTTGCCGGGTTCTTCGAGCACGCTCGCGATGTCGCCGGGATCCAGTTCGCCGGCTTCCAGCGGAACGCCGATGTGCTCGATCCCCAGGACCTCGTCGTGCAGCAGGATGTCGAGCTGCAGTTCCACGAGCCGGGCCGCTTCATCGCGATCCCCGGCTACGAGTGGTCGGGCAAGACCTGGGACGGAGGCCACCACAACGTCTACTTCCGCCGCCACCACCAGCCGATCCACCGGAACGCTCCGGCCGAGACACCCGAATCGGTGGACGAGTCGACCGAGTTGCACCACGTCAGGGATCTGTTCGACCACTACCGAGGCACCGACACGATCATCACGCCTCACGTCGGTGGAGAACACTCCGACCTCGACCACCACGACCCGACGCTCGAACCGGGTGTCGAGATCGTCTCGAGCCACGGGGCGTTCGAGTGGATGCGGCGGGACGCCCTGGCACGCGGTTACCGATTGGGATTCCTCGGCGGTAGCGACAGCTACACCGGCCGACCCGGCGACGACCGACCGGGGCACCAGCAACGCAGGTACTCGAAGGCCGGGCTGACCGGGATCTACTGCGACGACGTGACACTCGAGAGTTTCTTCGAGGCGATGCGGGCCCGCCGGTTCTACGCCACAACCGGCGCACGGATCGTGGTCAAGGCCAACGTCGCAGGCCACGGCATCGGGTCGCAGTTCTCGACCAGAGAGTTGCCGGTGATCGAGGTCGACGTGATCGGGACCGCGGCATTGGAATCGGTCGAGCTGTTTCGCAATGAAGAGCTGCTGGGCCACTGGGACGAGGCCCCGCAGCGACAACCGGGGCAGGTGCGAGTGCTGTGGCAGGGCAGCAGCCGACAGACCAGTTACAGCGGGATCGTCTGGGACGGTACGGTCACCGTCGATGGGGGCCGGATTGCCGAAATCCAGACACTGAGGTTCGACAGCCCACGGTCGCACGTCGCCGAACAGACCGACCACTGCGTCCGCTTCCATGCGTGGGGGTGTGGATACCGGATGGGGCTGGAACTGGACATCGAGGGCGACGAGTCGACTCGGGTCGAGGTCTCGGTGGCCACGCAGGCCATCACCGGACCCGCCTACGGCGGATTCGGATCGTCACAGCCACGCAGGATCTCGCTGGCTCCGGCCGAACGAGCGACACTGGTGGGTCGGTTGGGTGAGTTGTCCGAGTCGACCAGGAGCATCGACCTGGGCGTCCGCGACCGTCAACTGGACCTGGGGCTGGCTCCGCGGCACGGCGATTCACTGGCCCACTGTACGTTCCGTGACGAGCAGCCTCGGGCAGGGATCAACCCGTACTGGGTGCGAGTGGTGCAGGTCGACCAGGAGATGGCCTGGACCAGCCCGATCTGGGTGGACTGGGCTGGTTAGCCCAGGGACTGGCTCCAGAGCCCCGCCTCTGGCGGGGCGCCGGTGCCTGTCCCGGACCCTGAGAGCCGCTTTCCCAAACCGGGACAGGCACCCCGCCTGCGGCGGGAGAGCCAGTCCCCCTGGTGGTTTTCCGTTGGACAATGCTGCTGTGGAAGTCCCATGATGAAGCCCGCGGGCTCACGTTGATCGAGACCACCATGACGACCCACCGCAGACGCCGGCGGCCGTGGCCTGGCATCCAGCGGCTCGAAGACCGCACGCTGCTCTCGGTCAGCGCGCTGTTCATCGACGCCACCGGAGACCTTTCAATCAGATCCTACGACGACGACACGATCGTCGTCCGCGAGCACCCCTCGCAACCGGGCCGGGCCCAAGTCCTGACCGCCCGTCCCGGCCAGCCGCTGGCTCCGCTGACCAGCCTCGGCAACGTCGACGCCGCCCGTGTCCGCAAGATCACGATCACCGGCGGACCCGGCAACAACCTCATCGATCTCTCCGCCGTCACCTCCGGAGTCTTCCGCTACGGCGGCGGCGCGAAGATCACCGTCGACGGCCGCGATGGCCACGACACCCTGCTCGCCTCGGCCAATCTCGACGATACGCTCAAGGGCGGCAACGGCAACGATCGGCTCGAAGGCGGCACCGGCCGCAATCGACTCCTCGGAGGACACGGCAACGACACCATCGACGGGAACTCGGGAGGCGACCGCATCGACGCCGGGCACGGCAACGACCTGGTCTACGGAGGCACCGGCAACGACTCGATCGACGGCAACGACGGAGCCGACACCATCTTCGGCGGCCAGGGAGCCGATACCGTCACCGGGGGAGACGGTGCCGACCTGATCTATGGCGACTCGGCCGGGACCGCCGACAGCGGGGCCGATAACCTCGCCGGCGGCAACGGGAACGATACCCTGATCGGAGGACCCGCCGGAGATACGCTCAACGGCGGCTCGGGCAATGATCTGCTCGCCGGCGAAGACGGTAACGATACGCTGCTGGGCGGAGGCGGCCACGACCTGCTCCAGGGGCACTCGGGCAACGACTCGATCAAGGGCCACGACGGCAACGACACGCTCGAAGGGGACGCCGGCAACGACTCGCTCAACGGCGGTGGCGGACACGACCTCGTCCATGGCGACTCGGGACGAGATACGCTCAGCGGCGGATCCGGAAACGATACGCTGTTGGCAGGCAGCGAAGCCGACCGGGTGCTGGGAGGAGGCGGAAACGACCTGCTCGAAGGGAACACCGGCGACGATACGCTCAACGGACAGGGCGGCAACGACCTCGCGATCGGTGGCTCCGGAAATGATCGGGTCTACGGCGGAGGGGGAAGCGATACGCTCGAGGGCGGCTCGGGCGACGATACGCTCAACGGAGGTGGCTCGGCAGACCGGCTCGATGCCGGCGACGGCAATGACAAGCTCTACGGCGGAGGTGGCCGAGATCGGCTCGAGGGCAAGGCCGGCAACGATACGCTCAAGGGACAAGGCGGACACGATACCGTGCTCGGCGGGGCCGGAGACGATCTGCTGTGGTGGAACCTGGCCGGTGGCAACGATTTCCTCGACGGCGAAGCCGGATACGATCGGGCCGAAATCCGAGGCAACAGCCAGAACAACCGCTTTACCGTCACCACCAGCCCCGACGGATTGCTGCTGGTGCTCGAGGCGCCCCACACCATCACGCTCTCCAACTCGACCGAACGACTCGATGTGCTCGGAGGACCCGGCCGCGATACGCTGCGAGCCGTCGGACTCGAACGTGCACCGCTGGTCGAGATCAATCTCAAAGGCCAAGCCGCCGGGGATACGATCGATGCCTCGGCAGCCGGAATCCACTCGGCCGCACTGTCACTGCGAGGCGGAGACGGGAACGATCGAATCACCGGCAGCGACGCTGCCGAAACGCTCGATGGCGGCCCCGGAGATGATTCGCTCGTCGCAAGGGGCGGAAACGACGTGGTGCGAGGCGGAACGGGCAGCGATCTGCTCGACGGGGGCCCCGGCAACGACCGGCTGGATGGCCAGCAGGGAAATGACCGGATCGAGGGCGGGGCCGGGGACGACCAGCTGCAGGGCGGACCGGGACATGACACGCTGTTGGGAGGAGCCGGGCACGATGTGCTGACCGGAGGCACCGGCGATGATCGTCTCAATGGGGCCGCAGGCAACGATCGGCTTGATGGCCAAAGCGGACAGGATCGACTGTATGGCGGATCCGGCAACGATCGACTCGATGGCGGAACCGATGACGATACCCTCGCCGGAAACTCCGGAGACGATACCCTCGTCGGCGGACACGGCCGCGATTGGATCTCGGGCGCACGCGGAAACGACCTGATCTACGGAGGCGACGGGCACGATACGATCCTCGGACAAAACGGACACGACCGGATCTCGGCCGGAGACGGCAACGATCAGGTCAACGGGGGCAGCGGAAATGACCAGCTCCTCGGCGGAGACGGCCGCGATTCGCTCTTCGGCGGAAGCGGCAATGATGTCGTACTCGGCGGGGACGGAGACGATTACGTCAATGGACAGGGCGGATCCCGAGATACCATCGCCGGAAACCAGGGAACCGATGTGCTCATCGGTGCGGCCGATGAAATCGATGAGCAGTTCCGACTGACCGGGAGCTGGATCGACTCGGTGTGAACCTCAACCGGGGACTGGCTCCAGAGCCGCGCCCGTGGCGGGGCGCCGGTGCCTGTCCCGGACACTGAGAGCCGTTCCCGACCGGGACAGGCACCCTCCTCGGCTGGCGCCTCGGGATGAGCCAGTCCCTGGACAACGCAGACTCCCCAGATTTTCAGATTCGACGGCGACTCGGTTCGCAGCGACGGAACGTTCTGGAACTTGGGTAATCTGGGTTCTTCTTGCGGCAGGTAGGAATTGCCACGAGCGGTGGAGGGATTTGCGTCGATAAGCAGGATTAGTCCGATCGCTCGGGATATCCGGGTGTTGCGGTCTATAGAGATGACTACGCCCAGGGATGGGAAGCATGTTTTTCAACTCATGGCTGGATTCGATACGTCACCGCATTTCTCGATCCGTTTTGGGTCATCGCCGACGTCGATCGCGTCAGTCGATCGGTAGTCTCGAGAAGCTGGAAGACCGGACATTGCTCTCGGTCACCGCCCTGTTTTCCAACGGCCTGCTCCAGATCAAATCGGCCGATGACAACGGTGCGGACATGATCGTGGTGGGTGCCGACGCGAGTGGCAATGTACAGGTCATGGCCAACGGCGAGTTGGTCAGCAGCCTGGGTGCGAGGCCGGCGTCACAGGTTGAGCGGATCTTTGTCAAGGGCAATGCCAGCAGCAACCTGATCAATCTCTCGGGCGTCACCACGTCGGTTTACAGCCATCCCGACCTGGCGATCTACGTCGAGGGAGGCAACGGCCACGACACGATTTTCGGCAGTGCCGACGCTGACGACGTCATCGACGGTGGTCACGGCAACGACCAGATCACGGGCGATGCCGGAGCGAACACGATCTACGGCGACCACGGTCACGACACGATCGACGGTGGTGGTGGTGACGACATCATCGACGGCAGCCACGGTGACGACGTAATTCTCAACAGCGACGGTGACGACCTGATCGACGGTGGTCACGGGAACGACCTGATCGAGGGTGGCGACGGCGACGACACGATCGACGGTGGTCACGGCAACGACTTGATCTACGGTGACGCGATCGGCACGACCGACATCGGCAGCGATTCGATCGTCGGCAACCACGGTCATGACACGATCTATGGAGGTGGTGGCCAGGACACGATCAACGGCAACGCGGGCCACGACGAGTTGTACGGCGGGAGCGGTTCGGACTCGATGCTCGGCGGCAGCGGCAACGACCTGTTCGACGGCGGCAGTGGTGCGGACGTCCTGCGGGGCAACAACGGCGACGACGTGATGCTCGGAGGTGCAGACGGCGACTTCATCGACGGCGGCACCGGTGACGACTCGATCTCCGGCCAGGACGGTCCCGACAAGCTGACCGGATCCGCTGGTGACGACACGCTCGAGGGCGGCGACGGCAACGACTCGCTGTATGGTGGCGGCGGCAACGACCTGCTGCTGGGCGGACGCCAGGACGACAGTCTCAAGGGCCAGGACGGCTCGGACACGATCGAGGGTTCCTACGGCAACGACACGCTCTACGGCGGTACCGGCAACGACGTGCTCAACGGCGACGACGCCGATCCACTCTCGCTCGCCGCCGGCAGCGATTATCTCAACGGCGGAGCCGGCAACGACACGATGGACGGCAACGTCGGCAGCGATACGCTCTACGGCGGCGGCGGCAAAGACCTCATCTCCGGCGGAGCCGACTCGGACGAACTGAGGGGCCAGGGCGGCATCGATACGCTGCGGGGCGGAGGCGGCAACGACCTCCTGATCTGGAACGCCGGTGACGGCTCCGACCAGATGGACGGCGGCGACGCCGACGACACCGTCCAGATCAACGGACTCTCGACCAAGGACACCTTCACCATCGGCCAAAGCGGTGGTGACATGAGGATCAGCGACGGGACCCACAACATCGATCTGACCGGCGGCACGGTCGAACGGGCCGAAGTGAATGCCGGGGCCGGCAATGACCGCGTGGTGATCAACACTCTGAGCACCGTGAGTAGCATCGAATTGCGCATCAACGGCGGGAGCGGCAAGGACACGATCCACGCGCAGGGCGCCGACATCGAATGTGTCCTGTTGATCATCGACGGTGGCACCGGAGACGACTCGATCATCGGCAGTGCCGGCAACGACCTGATCACCGGTGGCGAGGGGAACGACACCATCGAGGGGCGATCCGGAGATGACACGTTGCTGGGCCAGGACGGCAGCGATGTCATCCGGGGCGAATCAGGCAACGACAGCCTCAATGGAAGCGACGGCAGCGACACGATATTTGGCGGCAACGGAGATGACAACATCGAGGGTGAACTGGGCAACGACCGTCTCACGGGCGACTCGGGCAACGACACGATTACCGGAGCCAATGGCGACGACTGGATCAACGGTTCCAAGGGCGACGACTGGCTTGCGGGCGGCAACGGCAACGACACGCTCCACGGCGGCAAGGGCGATGACCTGATTGACGGGGGAGCTGAAGACG
>Ga0310124_10000975_pt1 | contig 20230 bp, 19 predicted proteins | sample CB11b_AW_Bot5_MG_FD_203507 | JGI IMG/M metagenome (GOLD analysis project Ga0310124, IMG submission 203507) | Marine microbial communities from Western Arctic Ocean, Canada - CB11b_AW_Bot5 | ecosystem: Environmental > Aquatic > Marine > Oceanic | place: Canada: Western Arctic Ocean | collected... | reverse complement strand
GCCGCCGCCACGAGCAACTCGTCACCGATGCGCGTGCCGTCATAACTGTCCTCGAACAGGAAGCGACCCTCGCGCCGCTCGAGGACGGCAATGTCAGCGATCGAACCGACGCGCAGTGTTCCCAACTCCTCTTCCAACTTGAGAACTTTTGCCGGCCGAGTCGTTGACATGTCGACCACGTCTTCCAGCGACACACCGAGCATGAGAAACTTGCTCATCGTCGTCGGCATGTCGTACACGGGGCCGTGTAGATTGGCAGTGTGCAGGTCGGTGCTGATCGTCGTCGGTGGCAAGCCCTGATCCAGGCAGGCTTCCGCTGTCTCCCACAGAAACGAGCCGGATCCGTGGCCGACATCGAAGATCACGCCCCGCTCGGCGGCAGCCGCCACAGCTTCAAATACCTTCTTGTTCTCATCGATGATCCGCGTACTACCACTCTTGAAGCAGTGCGTGATGCAGTCCCCCGGTGCCAGATGTTCCAGCATTTCGGGGATCGACATGGGACACTCGCCGATGTGCACCATCAACCACGTGCCGGAGTCTCGTGCCGCCTGTACGGCCTGTCGGAAGTGATCCCACCCCTGTTCGCCATCCCCGATTAGATGTTTGCCGGCACGAATCTTCACCCCCAACTGCCACGCCTGGATGTTCTTCGATCGTGCGCACCACGCCCTCCGGGTCGGCATAGCGGGGGTCGAGCAGTTCACCTAAATTGCGCGCCTGCAGACCCATGCAGGAGAGATTGACGAGCCCGAGGATCTGCGTCCGGGCACGATCGATAACCTCCCGACGAAAGTGCCCGAACTGGTACGAACCTGCCGTGCCGGTATCGACCATCGTTGTCACACCGCCGGCGGGACAGAGTGGATCGGCGTCGAGTCCGAAGGGAGAGACTGGGTAGACGTGCACATGCAGGTCGATCAGTCCGGGCATGACGAGCAGTCCCCGAGCGTCGATTGTATGCTCTGCCGTCACCCCTTGCGCCGACTCGACGACCGCCGTGATACGGTCACCCGTGACCAGCACATCGCGCACACCACGTAAGTTCTGTGATGGGTCGATGACCTCGCCGCCCTGGATCAGCACATCACATTCCATTCTTCACCTCCCTTTCAGACCGTCAGGAACTGCTCATGGACCTCCACAAGAAGTACCATCTACGACGAGTGATCAACGCCTGCGGCAAGATGACCCACCTGGGTGGTGCCATCGTGTTGCCCGAAATAGCCGCTGCAGCCGCAGAATCGATGCACCATTTTTTCGAATTGGATGAGCTGCAGGACGCCGCTGGACGCATTATCAGCGAAGCGAGTGGCGCCGAGAGTGGCTGCGTCACCGCCTGCACAGCGGCTGGTATCACGCTGAGCGTCGCCGCCTCGATGACGGGGAACGATCTGGCCAAGGTCTATCAGTTGCCGGACACGGAAGGTATGGTCAGCCGCGTGCTGATCCAGAAGGGCCATTGCGTCAACTACGGTCAGCCCGTAACCCAGGCGATCCGCCTCGCCGGGGCCCGTCCCGTGGAAGTAGGCGTCGTCAATCGCTGTAGCGAGACGGAGCTACGACACGAACTGGAGCGCGGCCTTGTGGCTGCCATCGTGCACGTGGAGTCCCACCACACGGTGCGTTTCGGCTGGGTCCCGCTGCCCCGCGTCACGGCGCTGGCACATGAGTACGGCGTGCCCGTCATCGTCGATGGTGCCGCCCAGGATCTGCGTCTGCGCGAGCTGATCGGCGACGGTGCCGACATCGTCATCAGCAGCGCCCACAAGTTCCTCTGTTCGACCACCGGTGGCGTTGTCGCTGGTCGCAAAGATCTAATCGACGCCGTGTATCTGCAGAACCGCGGCATCGGCCGTCCCATGAAGGCTGGCAAGGAAGCCATCATCGGCGCCATGGCGGCCCTCGAATATCGTGCCCAACAGGACATGACGGCGTGGACGGCACAGCAGGATCGTAAAGTGCAGCGTATTCTCGACGACCTGTCCTCGGTTCAGGGCCTGACCCTCGGTATTGACCCCGACCCGAATGGCTGTCCCTTCTCGCGGGCGAAGCTCACACCCGACCACGACACCACAGGTCACACCGCGCAATCGCTGTCGGATGCCCTCGCCGAAGGGGACCCCACCGTCGTCGCCCGCTCCCACCATGCTGACGAGGGCTACATCTACCTCGATGCCATCGAGATGACTGACGACGACATCGACATCGCCTGCCAACGGGTGCAGGAGATCCTGCGAGCCACTTGAGCCGACACGCCGAAATCGTGTCACTCGGGCCTGGAAGGTCGATTACGCATGACGCAAACATGGTTCCTTCGCGGCGGCGAGTTTCAGGAGTGCTACTTTCGAGCCCGCCGAAATTTCCGAAGCCCCGGGGGAATGTCTTGGGGGCTTGTATTTTGCCGTTATCGAGAGGATTGAACTTGCTGAATGGAAGTTGGTTGGTGGGGACAAGCCGCGGCGTGTATGCTTCCGGCGAGGGTGGTACGTGGGAACGACTGGGAGCCTATCGGTTTCGGATCACCGCCTTTGCCCGCAGTGACCGACGCCTGCTTGCAGCGACGGGGAGCGGTCTGTGGGAATTGTCCGAGGAACGCTGGCTCCAGCGCCACGACGAGACCTTGACGGAAGTGATGGATGTCATCGACGAGGAGCAGCGAATCGTCGCTGCATCTGCCTACGGACTCGCCCTGGGCGAGACGGAGTCGTCCGGTGCGACTCGTTGGGTCTGGCTGTCCGACGGACTGACCGTCAGCCAGCGATTCACCAACACGATCCTTCGGCTCGGTGACGATCATTTTCTCGCCGGCACGGAAGCGGGGGTGCTGATCTACGACGGCGCCAATGGCTGGCTCACGACCTCACTGCAGGATCTCCCCATTCGCAGTCTGATTCGATGGCAGGACCACTATCTCGCCGGATCCGATCGGGGCCTCTGGTACAGCGACAATGGCGTGGACTGGTCGCGCACCGGCACAGAGGACGCCGTGTATGCCCTCGCCGCCGCTGGCGACAATCTCTTAGCCGGCACCGAACAGGGCGTGTCGGTCTCGGCTGACGCTCGTGCGTGGCACAACGCCGGGCTGGAGGGCATGCGTGTCTCGGCCATTGCTGCAGACGCCCGGAGCAACGGACATTGGTATGTTGGCGGTTCACCCGGGGGACTTTGGATGACCCAGGACCATGGTCGAACCTGGGTCGGTTTCCCCGAGATTCCAGACGAGGTGGAAGCGATCAGCGCCGCGGGGGCACGGCTATGAGCTACGTCGACGAACTGGACCAGCGCCGGCAGGCGATCATCGCAGACATGGCGCCGAAGGCATCGAGCCTTTTTGGCGCGCAAGCGCTGTTTGTTGCGGACATAACCGACGCGGCCCAGCGTGCTGAGGAGATCGTCCTCAGCAACTTTGGCTCGCAGAGCGCCAGCCCTTTCGCCCTGGCACAGATGGGCTGCTTTGACACCTTCGGGGCAATGTTCCTGCTCTGCCGTTGGCAGGATGACATGACGGAACCGGCACGCCAGCACATCAAAAAGGTGATGACCGGAAACATCCACGGGCGCGGCAATACTGAAAACCACTGGCTCATGCACTACACGGCGCAGTTGCTGGCGGCGGAGCGGTTCGTGGATGTGGATGTCTGGTGGAATGGCCTGCCCCGTGAAGTTTTCCTCGCCGAGGCGAAGCGTTGGATCCTGGGCACAATCGACCGGACCGCCCGCATCGGCCACCACGAGTATGATTCCACCGACTATCACGGCTGGCATGTCTTGCCCATGATCGCCCTCGCCGACCACGCGCAGGATGAAACCATACGGCACCAGGCGGGTTCGATGGCGACGCTGCTGATTGCCGACATGGCGTTGGAGTACTTCAAGGGTGGCTGGGCCGGCGGTCACGCCCGCGAAGGCTACCGCGAGAATACGTGGACCGCCGTCGGCTGTGCGGCGGCATTGTTGTATCTGTACTTCGGTGGACCAACCTTCGGTCCTATGCAGGCACAACAGCAGATGGCACCCGCCTTAACCTCCTTCTATCAGCCACCGGCCATTCTGGCTGCCATCGCCAACGATCGCAGCAAACCCCGGGTCGTAAAAAAAACCAAGGCGCCACGCAACATCTACCGTCATGTCCATGCTGACGCGAAACCAGTTTACAAGACGACCTACACGAGCCGGTCCTTCGCCCTGGGAACGACGCAGACGGGACTGCCCGGAGCCCCGGCGGGACCGATCGACCTCGTCTCCTGGGACCTGACCTGGGAAGGACCGAAGCACGAAGCCAAGATCGTCTCCTGTCACCCCTATGTGGATCCAGGTCGATTCAGCGCTTTTCTCAGTGAACTGCCACAGGACATTGGCCGCACGGTACCGGCTGCCAAACCCTACCTCCAGTTCCCTGATCGCCTGTACGGCGCCTCCCCGTATGAACGGATGATGCAACACGAATCCTCGGCGATCATCCTCTATCGCATCCCAGCTGGTGATCAGCACCCATACGTGAATGTCTATCTACCCCGCAGCACGACCTGGCGTCAGCAGGACGACCTTCTGTTTGGTGACGCGGGCGCGTTCTTCGTCACGCTTCGGCTCATCGGCGAGGCCCGCTGGGACTCCGTGCACGATGCCGACTTCATCAACGGCTGGATCCTGCGACTGCGTGGCGACAACGTTGGCCTCGTGATCGAGGCGAGCGAGAAAGAGGGGCACGACGATCTCGACGCCTTCGTCAGTGCCTGTAGCGAGGGCAGTGTGGATCTGTCGGAGTGGGCCACTGGGAACAAGGTGGGGTACACCACTCGCACCGGCGATCGACTCGAAATGACATACGACGGTGAGCACATGATCAATGGCGAACCCATCGATTATACTCGATGGAAACTGTACGAGGCGCCGGAAGCGACAGCGGAAATGGCTAGCGGCATCATCCAGTTCAACCACGCTGGCGAATCATTGACCCTCGACTTCGAGGTCGACCCAGCTCGCGAGATGATCCCCATGCGAGTCATCGGCTGAGTTCGGTCACCCAGCCCTGGACACAGAACTCGAGCCAGCGCGCACCCTCATCGGCATCCGCTTCGTCGGCATCCTCCAGCCATCGCGGCAGCGGGTCGAGGGTTGCCAGGGCCGCCATTCGTACCGTGCCACCGTGAGCCGCCTGGATCAGCTGTGTTTCCCCACGACCCGCGTGATCGATAGGAATCCGTTCAGCCTCAGCGCTTGCATAGGTGGAAAAGCTGTCGACGTAGGCTACCTGGATCCAGCCAAAGATGTTTGGCGTGGGATGATCTTCGGTGCGCCCCCAATCTGTCCCCCACTTGTGCACGGTCTCCCGTACGACCTCCCCTGCTGCCCGCTTGAGGCATAAGGACTCCAGCCCGTCGGGACCCTGATAGTGCTGTGTAAGATGTAGATGCGACGGAAACGAAGAACACCTCCGGGTCGAAATCGATCTCCCCTTCCTCGGGACCCGCCGCCCAGGCCATAATCGGCGCCATCGCCAGTGGCGGCATCAGGACACACTCGGCTCGCCGCTCAGCCCTTTCGCAAACAGCGCTGGCAATGAGCGTGACCGTGCCAATCGGCAGGTGTGGTCCATGGTACTCGACAAAGCCTGCTGCCATCAGCACGGGAACATCACGACGAACGGCGTCCTGCACTTGTTCGGGCCGCATGTGGGTGAGAAGAGGAACGACGACGGGCCGCTGTCAGCAACCACCGGCACGCCCATAAGCAATTGGTAAAGAGTCAGGCCTGGGCGAAACTGAAGGAGAAGGTTGTGCTTTCGTGGGCCTCGATAATCCGCTGGCTGATCGCAAGTCCCAGACCGGTGCCTTCGAGGCTGCGACGGACGCGATAGAAGCGGTCAAAAATGTGTGGCAGTTCTTCCGGAAATATCCCGATACCATTATCGGAGACACGGACACAGATCTGATCGTCCACCGGCTCCAGTTGTATGCGGACCTGACCACTGGCCGGTGTAAAGCGCAGGGCATTTTCGATGAGATTGTCTTTCGATCATGTGAATGTCCGCCAGGACCGGCGGCAATGACTTGGGCTCCGGTGGTGTCAGATCTACCTGCACCTCGGAAGCTTAGCCACACTTGAAGTGGAACGCCTGAACTCGCGTCAGCTGCTGCTCTTCAAAGCCGAACTGGGCCGGCAGAACCTGGATATCATCCCATGTGGGCAACTCGTTGCGTGGCACCCCCATCGAACCCATGGGGCCGGTCTTCGACAGACCGTCACGAGCCAGATCATGGATCGTCTTGACGTGTGGCTCTTCAGGGGTTGGCACAGCCGCCGGTGGGCCGTTGTCTACCGGAGCGGTAACACCGGTTTCCTGGCCGTTGTCAGCCAAGGTCGCGTGGGTGCCATCACAGTAGGGCGGGTTCTTCGTGTGTTTGCACATGCACAGATGCGCTGTCTCTCCAGCTTCGGCGTCGACGGCGACGGGAGAGAACTCCGAGCCGGTGGGACCCGTCGCAGAAGGGCTGGCTGCCGGACTTGCCACAGGCACACCAGTAGAGCTCTTCACTCGACTCAAACTGAACTTCCATCGGCTTGCGATCAGCGATCCGTGGGTTGGGCATCGGCTCCCTTTTTTTCTTCTTCAAGAACGTTGATGGGTGTGACAAAGAGGGTATCCCCTGCCACACATTCCAGTACGGTTGCAGCGTGCCCGAAACTGATGGCGATCTGCAGGTTACCGTCCTCCTCGATGAGCCCCACCCACTCCCCCCGGTCCACGTCGTTGTAATCCTGCCCGAGCATAACCTCGATGCGATCGTCCCTGAATCGAACGGCGAAGGTCGATCCCTGGGTGATGCCGACGATTTCAAGACGGCGACCACTCAGATCGGTATTGATGTTGGCGTATTCCTCACGGATCTCGACGACATTGGCGACCAGCGGCAGGACGGGGGGATTGTTGAAACGACAACTCGCACACCCCGCAGCCAACGTCACAAGGCAACCAGCCCACAGCAGCTGTCGTTGACTTCGATTCAGTTTCATGGTTGTTCTGCCTGTCGGGCGGGCCCACGCATCACGAATACGGTATATACCACCAATCCTACGCCCAGATTGACGAGGGCAACAACAAAAATCGAAGTCGGTCCCAGGGGCTCGAACAGCTGGCCGATGACCCACGGCACCGTCATGCCACCGGTACTGGAACCGATGAAAAACCAGCCCGTCGCGCGCCCCGTGATCGGCATGCGGTCACCCGCCAGCGAGAGCACCGTGGCAAACATTGGCGCCACAGCCAGACCGCTGACGATGGTCGCAACCCAGACCATGCCCACCGCCTGTGGCTGCAGCAGTGCCACCGCCGAACCTACAGCACACCCCAGGAAGCACAACAACAGGATCGATGTCGGCGCCAGCCGCGCGGCCAGTGGGATCCCCAGTAACCGGCCGAAAGTGAAGGCACCCCAGAACGCCGACGTCAACAGCGCCGCCCCCGACTCTTCTGCCACCTGCTGTGTCAGCGCGTAGGTATAGATCCAGTTGCCAAAACCGACCTCCGCCCCCACGGCGGCGAAGAGCAAGCCGGCTAGCAGAAAGATCGTCGTCCGGTGCGCTCGCAGGGCCCCCCCCTGTTGCCGGGCATGACCGGCGATCTGCGGACTGGGAAGCAACAACAGCATCAGGATGGCGGGAAGCATCAGTGCCGCCAGGCACCAGTAGGCGATCGTCACCGAGCCATAAGGATGTCCCAGCGCGTAACCGACGATCAATGGGGAGGACATCGCCCCAACACCGAAGAAGAAATGAAGCCCATTCATCCACGGCCCAAGTCCGGACGGGTAGAGCCATGTCAGTAGCGTATTGCCCCCCACGTCGAGAGTGCCTTCCGCAACCCCAAGGCAGACGAAGACACATGTCAATGCGGTGATGGACGGGCTCAGAGGAGCGAGCGCCATGGTCAGTGCCATGACGCCCAGCATCGAGGCCATCAGCGGATGGCCGGGGAATCGGTCGTACAACCGTCCGCCCAACACGGCCCCCGCCAGATATCCGCTTGATCGTGCCACGAAGACGGTGCTCAGCGAGCCGAGGGAAACCCCCGTCAGTTTCGCCAGCGCCGGCAACGTCGGCCCAAGGGAGGAGAGCACGAGGCCGAGACCGATGAAGGCGCTGTAGTAGGCACAGGTACGCCAGAGGCGATCTCCTCCCCTCATCCTGTGATTTGACTTTGACGTTGCATCTGCGGTACAACGAGTACAAGGGAATTCCCCCTGGGTTCGATAACCCTCGCTCCGTCGACAGGAGGTGCAGCCATGGTCATCATCTTCTTCCCATTCCTCCCACAAGGAACCGGGGACTGACAGCAAGGCCGAATAACAAAAGATCACAAATGGGATGGGGTGACGCGCGGTCGGTCTCTGGAACGCACGGGTCCTACATCACGGCAATGACGTCCAGCCAACCCCCGCGGGCGTCATTCGCCTCTGCAATTGCATCCTTCGACCCCAGAACGACCACGCGTCCGACATCGTTCAGCTTTGCCAGAACATCGCCGAATTTTCGAAAATCAGCTGCCGTCGTCCCGAGTACGGCATCCCGCATCTGCTGTCGATACTCGTCATCGACGCCGGTCAGTTCACGTACCAACGACATATACCCCTTGGCATCTGGCAATTGATACGCATCCAACATACCGATTTTGCCGATGATCCCCTTCGTCAGCTCCTCGTCCGGCAGTTGCAGATTTTGCAGGAATGACGCTGAGCCATCGTAGACATCGACTGTTGCCTGCAGATTCGGATCGCGGTAGGAGACGTAGGTGAAGACCCCCGTAAAATAGTCGAGGGAGCAGAATGCGCCGTATGCCCCACCCTGTACCCGCACCTTCTCCCACAGATAAGTGTCGCCCAGAAACTTCGTCACCACGCCAACGGAGCCCTGCAACTCGTAGCCGAGATCGTAGAGGTTACCTGCCTTGCCCACGTAGTTCACCTGCGCCGGCAGTGTCAAACCCTCATCGGCGCCCGACAGATCAGGCGACCAGTCGCCGATGACGACGGGGCGTTCGGGGAGAGCCTGAACCAGCGCCGCAATATGCGGCTCCACGGCGGCCAGATCCGCCTCGGGACAGGTAGCATTCAACAACAGTGTCTTGCGGTTGACGAGATGATCGCGCACCGCTACCAACTTGGCCAGCACGGTACCCCAGTCCGACTCGACCTGCTTGGCGAGGTCGCGCAGGAAGAACAGATAGCTGATGCCCTCCATCTGCTCACTTGCCCAGGCAGCCTCGCCGAATTGCGACTTGAGACGCAGATTGACTACGGCATGTCCCCCTGGGACCAGACCCGATTCCTCTCCAGCTTTCTCTTCCAGGACCATCTGCAGGAATCGCTGCGGATTGTCGAATCTAGTGGTCAGCAGCACATCGCGGGCGATGTCGAGCAACTCCCCCACCTGACCGAACATGGCCTTGCCGCGGAGGAAGAAGTGCGCCACAGTGGTCGAATCCGACCGATGATTGGTCACCAGACTGCCCGTCCACATACCACCGGTACGCGCCCCGATCCTCTGGGATAGCCGGACGAAGTCCTCTTTCTCCGTGCCAATTTCCAAGAGACAGCGACCGAATAAGGACACGTATGGTAACAGCTCCGCCGGTAGTGTCCGCAGATCGAAACCGACATCGAAGTAGATGATGCCATTGGTGAACAAATCGTGGTTCAGTGTCGTCGCCCCGGCGACCTCGGTACGGGCAACCGGGATCTGCCGGATCTTGCGATCCAGATCGGTCAGTGAAAGTGCGGGAATTGTCGCCAAGTCCGCCGGATCATCTGGCCTCTCCTGGCGCTGTTTCAACTCCTCAGCTTCGGTGGCGATCCGCTTCATGTCGTCGTCGGACAACCCCTGACGGACCTCTGCCAATCGCGCCGCTTCCTCCGCCTCCTCACGCGCTGACTGCGTTGCATCGGGTCGCACGAACACCGTCGTCCGATGTGGATTTGACAGCAGCTGCGTTTCGATCAGGCTCTCGAAATACCCCCCTTTTGCCACACGCTCTTTCAACGCAGCCAGCGGCGCTTCGAAGAAGAGGGGTTCGAAAGGGTCACCGTCGTACAGCCACGTCCCCAGAGAACTCAGCATGAGGATGAGGCCACGCGGGTAGGAACCCGTGTTGTTCTCCCGCAGGCGGAACTCCAAGGTGTTCAGGGATGCCTTAACTGTTTCAGGGTCGATGCCCTCACGCGCCAGCGTCGTCAGAGTATCGATTACGAGTCCCGCCACCTTGTCCTCGTCGGCGGGCTTCACGCCCTTCAGCCCGGTGGAGAAAAACATCTGACGCATTTCCGTCTCCATCCCGAGTCCCGTCAGGTCCTCCCCCAGGCCTGACTCGATCAGCGCCTTGCGTAGGGGCGCCGCGGACGTGCCCATCAACACGTGATCGAGAGTCTGCAGTCCGATTCGCGTGTCGAGATCGGCATCATCCTCCAGCAGCCAGTTCACCGCCACGAAGTGTTTGTTCTGTTCCCCCTCCTGTGCGAGTTCGGCACTCACTGCGTACGTCGTCTCCTGGGTACGCGGCTCTGACCAATGTGGCTGCAACGCCACCGCGGAATCCGTCTCTCGCGCCTCGAACCCTGACAGGTACGCTTCGAGAATCTCGAGGCGCTCAGGCACCGGATCGTCGCCATAGAACCAGATCAGCGCGTTGGACGGGTGGTATAAGTCCCGGTGGAAGGCCTCGAATTGCTCCCACGTGAGATCCGGGATGTAGCGCGGATGCCCGCCGGACTCGACGCCATACGTGTTATCGGGAAACAGTCCCTTCTGAACGGCTTCGCCCAGGACTCGGTCCGGGGATGAATACGCCCCCTTCATCTCGTTGAAGACCACGCCCTTGTAGACCAGATCCTCCCCATCGACCTCGTAGTGCCAGCCTTCCTGCTTGAGTACTTCTGGTGTCAGACGGGGGTGGAACACGGCGTCGAGGTAGACATCCACGAGATTGTAAAAGTCCCGAAGATTCAGACTTGCTACGGGATAGCATGTCTTGTCGGCATAGGTAAAGGCATTCAGGAAGGTCTTCAGCGAACCCTTCAGCAATTCGACGAAGGGTTCCTTCACGGGGTATTTCTCGGAGCCACACAACACCGCATGTTCCAGGATATGGGCGACACCCGTCGAGTCCGAGGGCGGCGTACGGAAGTTGATACCGAAGACCTTGTTTTCATCACCATCATTGACCAAAGACATCAGCTGCGCACCCGTGGGATGGCGAAAGAGACTCGCCGTCGTGTCCAACTCCGAAATCTGTCGCGTCTCCACCAATTCGAATCGATGCGTCATGCCAGCCCCCAGACCTCGGCGGCGGTGCCGCCCAGAATTCGGTCTCGTTGTGAGTCGCTCAAGAAATCGAATCCCTCGCGCACAAGGCGCAGTTCGTCAGCCAAGGACAGCCAGTTGTGTTTGGTGCGATGATGGCCCGGATAGCCGGTGCCCCAGAGACATCGCTCGGCGCCAAAACCATCGACCAGGGCACGCACAAATCCGTGCATGTCAGCGAAAGGAAACTCTTGTTTCGAGCGGCCTTTCACATCGGAGATCTTTACATGCACATTGTCGTGCCTGGCCAGATCGAGAATCGGCTGCCATGGCTCCGGTCCCTCGTCGAGATGGGGATACCCCATATGATCGATGAGCAACTTCATCTGCGGATGCCGAGTCGCGATCTCACCGATCTGATCGGCAAAGGGAGGGCTCGTGTGAAACTGAACGACCGCCTGCAGCTCTGCCAGCACGTCCCACATGGCCCGATTGCCGTCGCCGGTCAACACCTTCTCGTCCTTGTAGTACATGGGATGAAAACGGAAGCCCACCAGCCCCCGATCCTCGATCCAGTGCCGCGCCGTCTCCGCATTATTCGCCTCATCCTGCGGATCCACCATGCCGTGACCGACAAACCGCTGCGGAAAACGCGTCACGGAATCGGCGATATAGCCATTGTCCCACGTCGACCAGGAGGTCTGCACCAGGACCGTCACATCCACCCCATTGGCGTCCATGTCGGCAATCAACTCATCCGCCGTCGCCGGCACATCCGGCAGCGAAGTAAAGTTCGGCGCCGTAGGACCCACCGGATAACGCGGCGGATCAATCTCCCAAACATGCACATGCGTATCAATGATCAACGAGCCATCTCCTTGTAAATTCGCTCAGCCTTGCAGAAACAGTTGTCAACGGCAGACAGTCCTCCAGGACGACGCCTGGGACTGCAACCAACCGTAGCGATCCGCTCGCGAGGAGGGCCGCAGGCCGCAGCGAAGCGGCCGGAGGGCCACGCACTGGTGCGACGACGCCACTTTCATTCCTGCTCCACCAACGGCGGCAAAGAAATCTTCCCTAATACAGCATCCATCTTCGCACCCGTCGCCCCTCTCACATTTCCGGACCGCCCCATGAGCGTCTCATTTGCCAGCACGGCAAAGGCGAGCGCCTCCTTGGCATCTGCGGATACACCCAGATCGTCGATCGGCCGCACGCGACGCGGGGCCAGGACCTCTTCGAGCAACGCCATCAGGTGGCTGTTGTGCACACCGCCGCCCCCGACAAAGACCTCTTCCATTTCCGCTGCAGAATCGGCAAACCGATCGATACCGGCGGCGATACTGCGCGCCGTAAACATCGTTAGTGTCGCTAGCAGATCCGCGGGCGCCAGATCGGCCTGTTGCATGAGTTCCGCCACGTAATAAGTGCCGAACTCCTCTCGACCCGTGGACTTGGGCGGTGGTCGACGAAAGAAATCGTGTTTCATCAGTCGATCCACCCACTCCTCGTTCGCCGTCCCCCCGGCGGCGCGGCGGCCATCCTCATCGTATCGCGCCACACCTCCCGTCAGGTGCTGAACTGCGGCATCTACCAGGGCGTTGCCTGGTCCCAGGTCGAAAGCGAGTACACCATGATGGGCGGACGCCCCCGCTGGGATGGCGGTGACATTGGCGATGCCACCGATATTGAGCAGGAGGCGTCCCACGTCGGCGTGGCCAAAGAGCAGCACATCTACGAGGGGCACCAGTGGCGCCCCTTCCCCGCCGACGGCGAGATCGGCGGGACGGAAATCACTGATCACCGGAATGCCTGTGTGTCGCGCGATCACCGCTGCTTCGCCGATCTGCAGCGTCGACGGCGGATTGCCCTGCGGCAGATGACGCACCGTCTGCCCGTGGCTACCGATGAGATCGACCTCCTCGGGTACGGCATTGCCCGCCTCGATCACCTGCAGGGCCGCATCGGCCAGGACCGCGCCGAGTGCGAAGTTCGCCTGGCAGAGATCCTCGACCAGGGCGTCGGGCTGGAACAGCATGAACAAGTCAGCCTGCAGCTTTTCGGGCAGTTTGTGCGTGATCTGGGACAGGATAGTGAACTCCGTCATCTCGCCGTAGCCGTCGATCTCTGCCAGGACGGCGTCGATACCATCCGCTGAGGTCCCCGTCATCAGTCCGACGATGCGTCGCGACGGCGATGATGCAATGTCAATCAGTCTCTTCATTCGAGTCCTACACTCCGTTCGTCATCTGCGTCCAACACCATCACCAGGCCGAAGAGCACGGCGAATACGGCGGCGAAACGTCCATTCACCATCGAGCCATCACTGATTCCCAGCAGCGCCATGCCGGCGAGTGTCGCCACGACGGCGGCGGCAAAAGCACGCTCAGATGGCTCCCGGGTTTTATGGAATACGCGCACCCCCGCTCGCGCCACGCCGATACAGAACCAGGGAAACAGGATGAGACCTGCCAGACCGAGTTTCAGCCATAACGTCAGGTAGAGATTGTCCAGAGTCCACGCTCTCCAGGTTTCAAACCGATTCGTCTCCGGATCGAAGGAATAAGAGGTCACCGTCGCGCCCTGACCGGCGCCGAGCACTGGATGTTTGGCGATCTCTTGGAGGGCGGTGGCATAGTTCAGCAGGCGACTCAGGACCTGTATGTCCCGGCTGTAGTCGAGAAAGGTGCGCGACCGTTCGACCGCGTGGACGGAGATCGACGTACCGGTCACCCGCTGGAAGGCGAGGACTGTCGCCGTCAACGTCAGCACGAGGCCGAGAGCCAGGGCGATACCCTTCCAGGCGCGACGCTGCTCGATGGGTTGCCCCTTGTGCCACAGCCACACCGAGACGAAGAGGCCAAGACCGAAGCTGGCCCAAAGACCCCGTCCAAGGGTCAGAGCGAACCCGAGGCCGGTGAACAGGAACAACCCCAGCAATGGCGCACGCCCCCAGCGACGGGGATCATGCACGATCCAGTTGGCGATCACGAGCAGGGACACGGGCAACACAATGCCCTGCCGGCGCCCGATCCGGACGAAACGATCCCCGGTAGAAAGATCGATGGCGCCGAGAAACTCGAGCACGTATTCGGCGCTGATAACGACGCCGATCGCGACGAAGATGGGCGCGAACAGGCGGGTCACATCGCGTCGTTCGACGACCTGCAGAACGACAAAGAAACCAACGAAATAGAATGGGTATCGCGCATTGCGCAGGAGCGCCTCGTGGCCATGCCATGCGCCCACCAGTGCACCCACGGTGGCGGCCCCCAGAAAGGCGACCAGCACCCCGTCCACCCGGCTACGACGCAATCGCAGACCATCGAAAAAGACAAAGTCGATCGCGGCGAAGAGCAAGGCCGCCAGCAGCACCAGTTCCCAGGGCCGTAGTCCCAAGAGCATGCGCGTGGCATCGATGACACCCGCAGGCAGAACGGAGGTGACCACCACCAGTGCCGCAAGCGAGCGCCGCGGCGAAAACAGGATTGCCGCTGCCGAGACCAGGGCCCCCGTCACCAATACCATATGCATGCCCGTACCCAGCAACAGCAGGGGAAGGACCGTCGCCAGCGCCGCGGCCAGCGCCGCGCCGACAACGAGCCAACCATTGTCCGGTCTCACCCAGCCACGATCCAACTCCAACGCCATCAGCTCGTGCCTTCCGCCAGTGTCGGCTTGTGCGCCACCAGCAGATGATTCCAGGCGTCGCTATCCACCCTGTGCAGACTGTCAAGAATGAGGCTGGTGATCTGTACGATCGCCATCAGCGGTCGGGTCACGGGATGCAGGTAAAATTTCTCAAACTGTGTGAAGTATTGGGTGAACCGGGCCCCCATGGTGACCCAGAACCCGGCCAGGGGCGTGACACTGTGTACTTTGAGTCCCGCCGTCTCGGCCAAGTAACGCAGGCCATACGGCGTGTAGCGATAATAGTCCTCTGGCTCCTCATGGATACCCCAGATATGTGGCGCCGTCAGTACCAGCACGCCTCCCGGTTTGAGCACCCGTTGGATCTCTGCCAGCATGCATTCCGGCTGTGGCACATGCTCGAGTACCTGGAAGGAGACCGCTGTGTCGAAGGTTGCATCGAGGAACGGCAATTGCAGACCACTCGCCCACGCATCCGGAAGCAACCGGGAGCGCTCATACCGTCTCCTGTCGACTTCGATCGCCAACGAGCGCTCGCAGTGGCTCTCGAGTAATTCCGCAAAAGGGCGACTGCCACAGCCGACGTCGAGCAGTCGGCCACCAGCAGCGGCACGAACCGCCCGCGTCACGTGTCGCACATGGAGCAGCGTCACCAGCCAGTTGACGGAGAATGGTGTGCCGTTGGGCACTTGCCTTGTCCTGCCTCCCCCTGAACTACTGCCGGTCGCGGGCGGTGTGGGGATAGAAATCGACGACTATGCCTTCCGCGTCGATGACAAAACTGCCCGGGAAGCGGATCGTCGTGGGACAGACGTGACCAGGAATCGCCAGCAGGTAATCGCCGACGGCAGGCAGGTCGCCTTTGAACAGAAACACACCGTGTTCCTCGTTCTGCAGAATGAGGCGCGCATCCATGTGCCCCAGCAGGCGTGCCCGGCTCGCCAGGGGAGGATCGGCAGCAATCGCCTTGACCCCCAGATCGGTGGTAATCGTCTGCTGCTCGGGGTGCCGCTCGACGACCTGGCACAGAACCATCGCCGCCCACACGAAGGGCAGATCCGGCATGCGCGTCGTGCCATTGATGTCCCAGTAGACGACGGTGCCCGGCGACCCGTGGATGCCCCCGGTGCGCGCATAGTAGGGGAAGGAGAAGGAGCCGCCAGCAACGACGCGTGGCACCGGCATGCCTGCCCCTTCCAGTCGCTCTCTGAACGTCTGCAGATCGTTGATGTGTTTCTGTGCTGCCCCTGCCCTTGCCTGGGGATCCTGAAAGTGCTCGTGGCCATCGTAGGCGTGCAGGCCTGCCGCCTCCAGTCCCGGCGTGTTGTGGATCGCCGCATAGACCTCTGCCGCGCCGCGCAGGCTGGCACCGGTGCGATGCATGCCGACGTCGAGATCGAGCATCACCAACAGGGGCCGGTCACGACCGGCGGCCGTCGCAGCCAGGGCCGCCACATGAGCCAGATCCCCCGCTGTTGCGTAGACCTTCGCCTCGGCGTGGGCATCGGTGATCTTCGCGAAGCGGTCCACCTTGAGCTGCTGCAGCATGGGATAGGCGAGAATCGACTCGGTCGCACCGACATCGAGTGTCATTTCCAGTTCGCGCAGTGTCGCACACTTGAATCCTGCGATGCCAGCTGCCAGCTGTTTGCGGACGATCGCCTCGGACTTGTGCGTCTTTACGTGCGCCATCAGGTTGGTACCACCACCGACCAGGTCACAGAGGGCGGCGATATTGGCATCCACCTGAGGTTCGAACACAACCATGGCGGGTGTTTCGATCGCGTCAGGATCGGCGATGAAGTAGGGATCGTGCTCGATCATTTGCGGCGGGTATTCTCCGTCGTCGAGATTGGCGTAAACAGGAAAAATAGGCACCAATGCTGCCGGGTTCAACGCTTCCTCTTCTGGGATTGTTGTCATCCATCGACGATGGGATGTACACTACGCCCTGGCAGACGGCACCGACCTCACCAGGAGAATGGCTCTCATGCTCACACAACAGCACATCGACGCCTACCACCGCGACGGATACGTCAAGGTCGAAGGCCTGTTCTCCACCGCCGAATCCACAGATTTGGCGACCGACATGGTACGCATCATCGAGGAATGGGGCGAGGAGACGATCGGCTGGAAAGGTCCGTGGCGAGATCGATATCTGCAGGAGGAAGACCGTCTCAACACAAAGGCAGTGTTCCTGCACCGGCCAGATTTCTACTCAGACGTCTGGTCCCGCGTCATTCACCACGAGCGGCTCGTCTCCTGTGTGCGTGACCTCATCGGCGACAGCGTTCAGTGGCATCACACGGTATTGCATGCCAAGCCGCCCGAAAAGGGTACCCCCTTCCCGATGCATCAGGACTATCCCTTCTACCCGCATGACGGTCCCGACTTCGTCGATTGCCTGCTGCATCTTGACGATGCCCCCGTCGAAAGTGGCGCCCTGCATGTCGTGCCCGGCAGCCACAAGGGCGGGGCCATCGACCACGTGCTCGGTCCGGATACAGCACCGCACCTGCCCCCCGATACATACCACCCGGAGAAGATCGACTCCGTCGCCGTGCCGGCGAAAACGGGAGATGTCACCTTTTTCAGTTACATGACGATTCACTGGTCGGATGTGAATCGCACCGATCGCTGGCGCAAGGCGGTGCGCATCGGCTACCACGATACGGCCATGTGCCCCGTGGGCCGTGCCGAACACGACCCACACCGCATCGACTACGACAACATCCTGCCGCGCAACAACAACGTCATCGTCTCCGGTTTTCGGCCGAAGCGCGAGGAGAGTCGCGTTGGCGCCGTCGGCTCGGTCCAAGCCAAACCGGTCGCCGCTTCAGAATAGTGGCAGGTGTATTCAGTCCTGCAGACTGACAACGACGCGGTCCTTGCCACGCCGTTTGGCGTCGTACATGGCGGCGTCGGCGATACGCACAGCATCCTCGGCGCTTTCTGGTACGCCGCAGTAGATGCCGATGGAGACAGTGCCTTCAGTCCGTTCCGCCACCGCCTCCCGCAACCGCTCTGCCAGGGTTGCGGCGCGCGCCGCATTGCCGGATTCCAGCACCACGGCAAATTCGTCGGCACCCCAGCGAAAGTTGAAGTCTGAACGACGGGCCACGTTGCGCAGGATACTCGCCAGATCGACGATGAAACGATCCCCCGCCTCATGGCCATCGCGATCGTTGATCGTCTTCAGCGAGTCCGAGTCCATGTAGAGCAGACCGAGGGGGCGTTCGGCCCGTCGTGAGGAATCGACCATGCGTGCAAAAATGTCCTCGAAGCCACGCCGGTTGAACAGCCCCGTCAGCGGATCTACCTTCGACTCCACCTCCATCTGCCGCGCTCTGGAGGCATTTACCCGCGCCAGATCGCGAAACAACTGCAGCGCGGCGGTGCTGGTTTCGCCTTCGTACGCCCCGTCGCTGGCAAGCCAGACCATCTCGTCCCGGCCCCCTTGTTTGGCCAATGCCAGCATCTGTGACGCCGATGCATACAACAGCCGTACCGCCTCCTCGCTACCAACGAGCAACTCGGGCTGAATGCTTACCCCTCCACCCGACAGAGAGACGTGGGCCTGGATGGATCGTTGTGCGGCCAGTTTCACCGCCCCACGGACCTCATGGGCCCCTTCCAGAGTAATATCGAGCACCGCATACGTATCACCGCCGATGCGATACGACTTCGTCGTGAGGTCCATGACGACTCCCTCCACCAGCTCCAGGATCGAGTCCCCTTTTTCGGCGCCAAGATCAGCGTTGATCTGGTGAAAGTGGTCGATATCGAATAGTACCAGGGACTCGAAGTGCCCCTCGCGCAGACTCTCGGCAAGATCGGCGTTGAGTTGCATGATCCCCAGCTTTGGCGTGTTCATGTTGGTGCTCTCCGAAACGGTACGTTGTGGTCCCAGCGCAGAGTAGTCTGACCATTCGGCTGTCGAGCCGGAGGATCGACAGCTTGAGGTCGACCGAATTTTATGCGACAGGGCATGGGTTGGTTACGAGAATGTAGCAGTTTGATCGGTGCCAGGCGCCTGTCCGATGTCTCACGAGTGGCCCGCTTCACATTGACACTGTTGCATCCCGATGCCAACCTGTGTGTACCATCTCTCAGAACAGGTCGCTAATGCTGCCCGTTGGACAAGCTGTCGCACCCGTCGAAGCCCCCGGAGGACCGACACGGCGGGTCTATGAAGGACGGTTCATTGACCTGACACCCCTGGACCCCGCCGTCGATGCCCCTGCCCTGCACCCATTGAGTCACGGCGAGGGCGACGTCGAGCACCTGTGGACGTACATGCCGTATGGTCCTTTCGCCGGCGTTTGTGCCATGCGTTCCTGGATGGAACAGATCGCACCCGGTATGGACCCATCTTTTTTTACGGTACGTCATGCCGACACCGGCGCCGCACTCGGTATGGTCTCCTTCCTCAATATCGCTGCGACGGATCGTTGCCTCGAGTTGGGTCATATCTGGTACGTGCCCTCCGCCCAGCGAACCCAGGCCAACACGGAGGCGGCGCATCTCATGCTGGAGGAGGCCTTCGATCGGTTGCAGTGCCGCCGTGTGGAATGGAAATGTGATTCGTTAAACGCCAGGTCTCGCGCCGCCGCTTTGCGTCTGGGGTTCACCTTTGAAGGCATCTTCCGCCAGCACCGCATCGTCCGTCAGCGCAACCGCGACACGGCCTGGTTTTCGATCGTCGATAGGGAATGGCCACGCGTACGTGAGAACCTGCGACAGTGGCTCTACGACAACGATGGCACGCTGTCGCTACGACGCTTGAATGGGGTGAATCCGTCGTGAGCGACATCGACGTCATGCTAACTCGACATCTCACGGGGGGTGGGCGGGGCTGAACGATTCTGCCGCGTCAGGTCCACGCTTGCGCCAGCCCACCCTCACCCAGCACCGGATCCATTGACGGGCAGGACACACTGCTGATGCGGGGCAGTGCCGCCGTCCGATCCTGCTCCGTATCATGGCACAGGTCTTCGCGCTCACTGCCATCCGGATAGGCCCCGATGACGAGTAGATCGGCACTCGCGCCCAGACTGTAGTGGCTGACACCGGCAGGGATGAGCACCGCGTCCCCCGGCCGCAGGCTCAATTCGACACCTCCCCGTCCACCGAATTCGACTCGCGCTGTGCCGGCGGCGATCCCCAGCACCTCGTGGGCAGAACTGTGGTAGTGTCTGAAGGCGTAGATGCCATTGCGCCAACAACGACTCCAGCCATTTTCGGCGAAGAGCGCCTCAAAGCGACCGGCACGGTCAGCGCCATC